>MDTB01087652.1_pt1 | contig 17282 bp, 18 predicted proteins | sample 811161 | NCBI WGS metagenome assembly MDTB01 (sample SAMN05326650, study PRJNA326480) | marine metagenome | isolation source: seawater | place: Mediterranean Sea | collected 2009
GCAGCTGGTTTTTTCTTCGCAGCTGGTTTTTTCTTCGCAGCTGGTTTTTTCTTCGCAGCTGGTTTTTTCTTCGCAGCTGGTCGTTTCTTTGCAGCAGCTTTCTTCTTCGCCGCAGGCTTCTTCTTAGCTTTTTTCTTGGCAACCACTATTATCGCTCCTGTTATTAAAGTTTAAGTCGTACAGCAGTGTATTAAAAAAGCTGTTTGCATCTCCCCGGCAGTTTTATTTGCGAAGAAAACATATGCATACAGTTGCAAATACTCTGCGCAGTTTAGAAAAAAAAATTTCGATTTGCGACTTTTTTCTCATATAAAAAGCATAGTAATTCAGCAGTTTATGTCTTAAAACTCGATTTATTTTTACACGGAGATGGTTCTATAAAAAATTTGACCTGTAACTTTTTTCGCGAAGTTATAGATTGATTACAACATTACAGAAATTTTCTGCCATATTTCTTGCGTAGAACCCTGGCCCTCAACGGTATGGTATGCAGTTTGTCCACCCAGGTTTCTATAAAAAGCAACGAGCGGTTCTGTTTGTTCCTTATAAACACTCAATCTTTCTTTGATCGTATCTTCTTTGTCATCATCTCTTTGAATTAATGGTTCACCCGTTTCGTCATCGAGACCTTCCTTCCTGGGTGGATTAAATTCAATGTGATAGACCCTGCCAGAATCAACGTGAACTCGACGACCACTCAGTCGATTGATGATTTCCTCTTCAGACACTTTAATCTCAACCACACTATCGATTGTAATGCCTTCGGCCAGCAGCGCTTCTGCCTGAGGGATGGTTCGAGGAAAACCATCAAACAAAAATCCATTCCGGCAGTCGTCCTGAGCGATGCGCTCTTTCACTAGATCAATGATGATGTCATCGGTAAACAGAGCACCGCTGTCCATCACAGCCTTGGCCTGCTTACCCAATGGTGTCCCTGCCTTTACCGCTTCACGTAACATGTCACCCGTAGATATCTGCGGAATACCGTACTCTCCAGTAATAAATTGTGCCTGTGTGCCTTTCCCAACACCGGGGGCACCCAACAGGATAATCCTCACAAAACGCTCCTTTTTGTCGCCAGTTTATGATTTCTTAAGTCGTCAGTTGAATAACGTAGTCTATATGATCAGCTTTTGGTCGACGCTACGATGTAACGGTTCTTATTGCACTAAGGACATTAGGCAGTTGCTCTATACTCTCCATAGTCCTCAACAAGCGCGATAGCGTTGAAACCTCGATCACCATCTTTAGTATAACCGTATTGTCCTGTTTGTCGGACACCATCTTTATGGATAAAACATTAGTATCTTCACGCATAAAAATACCCGTAATGTCATAGAGTAATCCCGCACGATCGTAGGCACTCACTTCTATACCAACAGGGAATGTCACGCTAACCTCGTCCTGCCAATCCAATCGAACTAGGCGACCATAGACGTCGGCCTGAAGCGCCTGCAGACAATCCTGCAGATGTACGTGGACCAGAGCATCGTCGTCTATAACTCCAACAATTGAGTCACCCGGTACTGGATTACAGCACTCCGCCATGGTGTAGGCCTTGCCCCCCAACCCGGCGACGATAACCTTTTCAGGGCCGATATCAGAGAATTCGAGACTCAGCTGGCTATCCTGAATTTCGGTCACTTCAATCGCTATATCAATCACATCTGCTGCGATTTCATCACCCACACCAATGGCATAGCACAATGCGTCCAGCGAACTCGCCTGAACATTCTCTGTAATTTTCTTTAGTTCAGACTCAGCCAGACCCAGATGGCCCAGTTCGTTCACCAAAAGTTTTTTACCCTCTTCAATATTTTTTCGTTTTTCACGCTGCATAAACCATGCGTGAATTTTTGACTTTGCTCGCGATGTGGACGTAAATCGCAGATGCTCATACAGCCATTCTCTACGAGGTTCTGCATCTTCTCCCGTGATTATCTCTACCTGATCGCCAGACTTTAGCTGGGTATTAAGTGGCACCACTTTGCCATTAACCTTTGCGCCGCGACAGCGATGGCCAACCTCCGTATGAACCCGGTAAGCAAAATCAACTGGTGTTGCACCCGGGCTCATGTCCACGACATGACCCTTAGGGGTGTACATATACACTCGATCCATTCCAACATCGTCGAGTATCTCTTTCGCCAGATCCGGTGCGTCCTCAAATTCCTCCTGCCAATCGAGTATCTGTCGTAACCACTCCAATCGCTCCTCGTACATCTCGGACTGACTCTTACCTTCCGGCACCTTATAACGCCAGTGAGAACAGACACCATACTCAGCTTCTTCATGCATCTCTTCGGTTCGAATCTGCACCTCCAAAACTTTCCCTTCCGGACCAATGACCGCGGTATGCAGAGAGCGATAGCCATTTTCCTTTGGGTTAGCGATATAGTCATCAAACTCATGGGGAATGCTCCGCCAAAGACTATGGACAACGCCGAGTACGCGGTAACAATCATTAGTGGAGCTCACCAACAATCTAATAGCTCGCACATCATGAACTTCAGAAAAAGTAATTCCTTTTTCACGCATCTTGTGCCAAATGCTGCAGATATGTTTGGCACGCCCTTCAAGACCAACCTCGATACCAAACGATTTCAGTTTTGTTCCAAGTTCTTCGATGACGTTATCGATGTATTCCTGTCTCGATAGCCGTTTTTCATCCAGCAGCTTCGCAATCCGTTTGTACGACAATGGCTCCAAGTATCGAAACGCGTGATCTTCAAGCTCCCACTTGAGATGCCCTATACCAAGACGATGTGCCAGCGGGGCATATATTTCGAATACCTCGCGAGCAAGACTGAGCTGTTCTTCTGGAATCCTATCGGCATTTCGCCTGATAGCGCAGGTTCTATCCGCGAGTTTAATAAGCGCTACACGAACATCATCAACCAGCGCGATCAGCATTCTTCTGGCTTGTTCCAGTTGGTCCTTGCGCTCACCAAGTACGGGTTTACGATCACCAAACCTGATACTACTGATCGCAGCCATGCGCAGGACGCCTTCAACCAGTTCCGCCACCTGCTCGCCGTACTGTTTACGCACGTGATTGACGGTTATCTGATTTTCACGCACCGCTCGGTAGATGATACCGGCCTTTAATCCATCCTCATTGACACGCAGCCCACTCAGAATCTCTGCGATTTCGAGCCCCATCTGATAACTGCCAGGACCCGAGTCACCGTCCGTGGCCTGAGCTTTTTTCTGGGCTTGTTCAGACAATTCGCAGACGCTGCGAATCTCGTCGAGATTGATTTCCGGTTGGCGATCACCGAGTTCGCCAAGCCATGAATCCAGATCGACGGATCCATCCGAGGAAACTCTGTATTCTTGCCTGACTTTTACCATAAGGGGAGATCGCTAACGCGACAAGACAGCTATCGATTCGATGTGAGTTGTGTGCGGGAACATATCGATGACTCCTGCCTTGTCAAAGTGATAGCCTCCGTCGACCAGAATCTCTATATCTCTGGCCAACGTCTGGGGGTTGCAGGACACGTACACTACTCTCTTCACATCGCTTTGGGCAAGTGTTTTCGCAAGAGTTTCCGCCCCACTTCGGGGCGGGTCCAGAAGCACGTGCGACAAGGGCTCCAGGAGATCTGTAACCGGCTCAGTGAACAGATCGCGACTCAAAAATGTGACATTTTCCACACCATTTATCCGAGCGTTATATTCCGCTCTTTCAACACTCGAGCTGGCCGATTCAAGACCAGTAACATGTCGAACACCTCGCGCAATAGCCAGACTGAAGTTTCCAATGCCACAAAATGCATCGAGCACCTCATCATCGTGCCCTGGCGAAAGCAACTTGATAGCCAGACTAACCATCGATTGGTTGATAACGTGATTCACCTGGGTGAAATCAAGCGGCGTAAAGAATATTCGTAAATCGTGCTCATCCAGATCGTAATAGAGATACTCGTCAGCCCCATCAGGGGAGAGCCTATATACTGAATCAGTATCCGATGGTTGCAGGTAGATCTGCACTTGATGATCTTTTGAGAATTTTTTGAGGATATCGGTATCTACTTCAGTAAGGTCGCTAAGATGACGGATCACAAATGCTGTAGTCACATCACCAACTGCCACTTCGATTTGCGGGACGGTCTGCGGGTCCGATAAGCGCATAATCATTTCTGCGAGCGGCTCGAGCAAATCACCCGCCGGCAATCGCAACGTCTTACAACTTTCAGTTTCTGTGATAAACCCTTTCATCTTTTCACGAAAACCGACCAGCACCTTACCCTTCTTATCTACAAAGCGCGCACCCAACCTTGCCTTGCTTCGATAATTTAAAGTGGGACCGAGTAACGGCGGTAGTATCTCTTCCGGTGGTCTGAGAAAAGTGTCCAGCCAACGAGCCTGTTTGAATTCAATCTGGGCCGAATGATCCATGTGCTGCAAACTGCAACCACCACATACTCCCGCTACCGAACAAGCCGGCTCAACACGATCCGCTGAAGCCTGCTCAATGCTTTCAATTCGACAATAGGTTTTCTTCCGACGACGGGAAAATGGTGAGGCGGTGACGGATTCTCCAGGCAGGGTTCCTAGTACCGCGGTCCGGCCATCGTTACTCAACCCGTAGCCATCATCATGTAACGCAGTAACGTCAACTTGAATTGGCGCTTTAGATATACGCGCCATTAATCTTTGGAGAAAACTCCGGTTGAAAGATAACGATCACCACGATCACAGATAATTGCGACTATGGTTGCATTCTCAACTTCGCTGCTGACCTGTAGTGCACCCGCAACCGACCCACCCGAAGAGACGCCGCAGAAGATGCCCTCCCGTTCAGCAAGTTTGCGCATGGTATCTTCTGCTACGCTCTGCTCAACATCGATGACCCGATCGACCTGAGATCGATCATATATTTTTGGTAGATAGGCCTCCGGCCAGCGACGAATGCCCGGAATGGCCGATCCTTCCACTGGTTGCAAACCCACTATTTCCACTTCCGGTTTAACTTCTTTAAAAAATCGAGACACACCCATAATGGTCCCGGTTGTACCCATGGAACTGATGAAGTGGGTTATTTCCCCATTGGTTTGGGCTAGTAATTCTGGTCCGGTACCTTCGTAGTGAGATATTGGGTTATCCGGGTTAGCAAACTGATCCAGGACGACACCCTTGCCTTCTTCCTGCATCTGCAGCGCAAGGTCCCGCGCGCGCTCCATGCCCTCTTCCTGAGTCACCAGTATCAATTCTGCCCCGTAAGCTGCCATCGAAGTTTTTCGCTCATCGCTCATATGAGCAGGCATAATCAGCACCATTCGGTAACCTTTGATTGCGGCCGCCATAGCAAGTGCAATGCCCGTATTACCACTGGTTGCTTCAATGAGCGTGTCACCGGGAGTGATATCCCCTCGTGCTTCTGCACGAGCAATCATACTAATTGCGGGACGATCCTTAACCGATCCTGCAGGGTTATTGCCTTCGAGCTTTAGAAGGATCGTATTGCTGGTATCACCCTGCATGCGCTGCAGGCGCACTAGTGGCGTCTGACCAATCGTATTTTCAATGGTGGGGTACTGGCTCATCGACTTAGTAAATATTAATGGGGGGCATATAATATCAGGTTCGTGTGTACAAATTCTCCCCTGCAAACACCAGTTACTTATGGGACAGGACACTAGCTGTTATCATGCGAAAACCGCATATGAACAAAACAAAAACACAGCTACTTTTTCTATCTTCCGTGCCAACAGTAGTTCTTATTGCATACGGCGCGTGGGACCTTATGGGTCCAAAGACGCTTGGCATTGGGTTCTTATTACCGGTTGCCCTGACCAGCGGATCAAGCTTCCTAATCGCATTTTTTATCGATTGGCATCTCGTTAATCCAATAACCAGGTTAACAACACAATTAAAGAAAAATACTAATGTCGCAAGTGGGCCGCTCACTGAATTATCAATCGCTATTGATATGTATGTCACTCATTTGGAAGAGGAGTACCACGGCCAGATCAATCAAATTCGTAACGAGAAGAAACGACTATCCAGCCTTTTGAAAATTGCTGAACAAACCAGCGCAGAGGCAGCTCAGCATGCGGAGCTTCAATCCACCGATACACAACGTGAACAGACATTCTTGCGATATATCCATCAGATGTGCATCCCTCCGTTAAAAAGCATCATCGGACTTACCAATCGTATTGCCGTTGACCCCAAAAGTGAGGACATCTCCGAAGAACTGGCGGCCTACGCCGAAAAACTTCGATTCCTGATAAACGAAACGTTAGGAATAGATCCTGGTGATTCAAAGCAGATAATTGAACCGCGCCAGGAGATCGATGACATCCTCACACTTGTTCAACCCATGTGCGTACAAAAAAGTATCGATATTCATTCTTTAGTTTCCGAAAGGGTTCCAAACACGATCCACATAGAAGATGAACGGTTTCGCTCCCTGGTCTTCAACTACATACTTCACTACCTGACCCATGAAGAACCTCAGCGCACCGTTCGTTTGGAAGTTGATTATTCAGGAGAAGCGCTTCAAATATACCTCGCAAGGAACCAGTATCCTGCAGGGATTCCATGTGCGCGGTTCAAAATGCTGCTGGACGACGTGGAATCCATTCAGTCATTGAGCACCCCTGCAAAAGAACACTCCCACGACCGGAGCTTACCGGCACAGGGACTAACGGCAGTTATCGTTTCAGACAACGAAATACAACGAGAATGTCTCACCATCAGGCTACAGAGTCTCGGGATGAATATTATTTCAGATTTTAAATCTCGGCAGCTTGACGCCTGCTTTGTAAACGATGAAGCCAGCGATACGTTTCGTATTGTTCAGCAATATCTATCCCCCAATGTGGTTTTATTCTTCCTCAACAACCAGACACTCTATAACATACCTAACTGGATCCAGCTAAAGAATCCGCTTAACCAATCTGAGCTCCTGCAACATCTGCATCGTTTAGACAGCCTTAAACCAGAAGAACATCCCAACATGAAGGTCTTGGCCGTTGATGACAGTAAGCCGAACCTTCAGCTCCTAGTGCTCCAGCTTGAAGAACTCGGTCACCAGGTTACGACTGCAAATACATGCATTGAAGCGGTCGAACTCTGCCAATGACATGAATTCGATCTCATCTTTATGGATATTCAGATACCAGAACTGGACGGTGTTGAGGCAACCCGATCAATACGCCTGCTTGGTAACACTCAACCAAAAATTATTGGCCTGACGGCACATATTAGTCCTGATGAACAAAAACGATGTATCGAAGCGGGTATGGACGAGGTCATTATTAAACCGATGCGTATCGCCACAATTCGCGCAGTCACAAAATCTCAACACGATTCCGCGAAACCTCCCGTTCCCGCTAACAGGAGGTTTGAGGAGAACCTGTTCGATCTGGAGTTATCTTTATCTGCAGCAAATAACCGGCCGGAACTCGCAGATGAACTATTCACGCTGCTTGTCACTAGCCTGCCACTCGATCAGCAATCAATTAACGAAGCGTTTAACACCAGCGGTCCTGATGACTTTCGTGCTGCCGTTCGGCGCGGTACGTTACTGTGGTGTTCCTCGCCTGGCTAATGCGGTAGAGAAGCTTGAAGGTATCGCCAAGTCCGAACCCGATGAAGATATCAGGAGAGCGCTCAACGTGCTGAACGCCGAGGTAAGCTCGCTTTTGATCTGGAGTCAGTCAAACCCTGACCCTTTTGATACCAAGGATGTGAGCCTCAACTAGTTTCTGTCTTCTCAAATACGAAATACAGCACTACTCTGCAACTGCGTATGCGATGGCGTAGTCCCGCTCATCAGAGATACTGATAAGGATATTCTCTACGCCGATTTCCGAGGCCCGTGAGGCCGCATGGTCAGAAAGCTCAACCAGTGGCGCACCTGCTTCGTTGCGGATTACCGTGATGTCTCGAAAGCCTATACCTTTCATGCCAGTGCCGAGCGCTTTCGATACTGCCTCTTTCGCTGCGAACTGTCTCGCCAATAAACCAGACTCTTCAGTGCGATCAGCGAACACGGTTAATTCTCGCTCTGAGAAAATGCGTCGCGCAAATTTTGCGCCCCATCGTTTGACTGATCGCTCGATTCGAGAGATTTCAACGATGTCCACACCCACACCAATGGTCATGCAAACAACCTCCGACTATGCAGAGGTTTACCCCCCAGAATCTGATCAACGGATTGCCGCACTATTCCCCTCGCAACGCGATCTGCATCAGCGTCAATTCTGCCTTCAGCGATCGCCCGCAAGTGCCTTCCCTCGATAGTTCTGGCGCTTTGATTTTCACCTGCATAGTGGAATCCGTCTTCCACAAAGTAGCAGTATCGACCGTCATCCATGATCGTATCACCCGTGGTAGACTCCACATCAAACGAGATTCCATAGCCCAATTCAGCAAGCAACGAAATTTCAAAGGCACGAAGGTAACCCGTGTCAAATGGTTCCGATTGCAACAAGCTGAGTAGCTGACTATAGCGGTCAAAGAGATGTGGCGTAGGGTCGTATTTTCCTACAAGCCTATACAGCAACTCATTGACATACATTCCAATCATTAGATTTCTGCCAGCAAGAAGATACCCAGGGCCATTAGCTTCAACTTCCGTTGCAGTCTTTAGTTCTCCACGACCAACACTTGAAACAAGTACAGGTGAAAATAACTGGAGATGAAACCTCGGCTTCTTACTTCTTGCACCCTTGGCAACTAGCGTGTATCTGCCTTCATCGCGGGAGAACACTTCAACGAGGAGACTGGTATCTCGATATTTTCGGGTATGCAGAACATAGGCAGCGTGCAGCTCTGCCGGCCTAGACATCCGTGTAACCCAGGCTTTTCAACGCACGATCATCGTCAGACCACCCGGATTTAACTTTAACCCAGGTAGTTAGCATTACTTTGGTACCCAGCAGTTCTTCAATGTCTCTTCGAGCGTCAATTCCAATCTGTTTGAGCCGCTCTCCTTTTTTGCCGATCAGAATTGCTTTCTGGCCATCCTTCTCTACAAATATCGTGACGTCAATTTCTGTAACCTTGTCCCCTGCCTCGAAACGATCTACCTGAATCGTCAATACATAGGGTATCTCTTCACCAAGTTGGCGCGTCAACTTCTCGCGAACTGTCTCCGCCACCATGAATCGTTCACTTTTGTCGGTGATCTGATCATCCGGAAAGAAAAAAGGTCCCTCAGGGATGTGCTGCGAAATCAACGACTCAAGTTCCGCAACGTTCTCCCCTGTGACTGCCGATACAGGTATCAACTCTGCTTCTGAGAAAGTCTGCTGGAGTCCTTGCAGCACCGGCAGGAGATCATTCTTTTTCTTTAGCTGATCAATTTTATTCATCGCGATTATCAGCTTCCCAGAGAATCTGCTCAGTGCATCCGCTACTTTTTGATCGTCTGAAGTCCACGCGGTTCTATCCAGCATAAACAACACCACGTCCATATCCCGGATTACGCTCAGCGCGCTTCGGTTCATATACCGATTGATTGCCCTTGGTTCCTCTCCATGGATGCCCGGAGTATCAACATACAAGACCTGACAACCTTTGGTCGTTTTTATTCCTAACAACTGATGGCGCGTCGTCTGTGGTTTTTTTGAAGTAATACTGACCTTTTGACCCAGCATCCGGTTGAGCAAGGTCGACTTTCCGACATTAGGGCGCCCCAGAATCGCAACATAGCCACAACGTTTCATCCTGGTTCCAGCTCTAGCGCTACCAGCGCTGCCTGTGCTGCCGCCTGCTCGGCCATCCTGCGACTGGTACCTTCTCCACTCACGGTCTCCTCCAGGCTCTCTGAGCGGCACTCAACCGTAAACAGCTGGTCATGTGATAGTCCTAAGGTTTGTATTACTTCATACTGAGGTAGCGATGCACCAATCCCCTGCAGATGTTCCTGTAACCTGGACTTGGGATCTTTCTCCGATTCACTTAGTGACAATTCACCCAGTCGAGATTCATACCACACCAAGACTCTCTCTTGCGCAATTTCCAAACCACCGTCCAGATATATAGCGCCAATGATCGCCTCAACCGCGTCGGACAAAATGGAGTCTCTCGTAAAACCACCACTCTTCAGCTCTCCCCGACCCATAATAAGAAAGTCACCCAGAGCAAACTCACGTGCAACATCCGCAAGGGTATCTCTCCGAACCATCTTTGCCCGTAGTCGACTCATATGACCTTCTGTCGCATCGGAGAAGCGATCGTATAGAAATCTGGTAACAGCCAGATTAAGAATCGAATCGCCTAGAAATTCCAGGCGTTCGTTATTGAGAGCACCGTGACTGCGGTGTGTAAGTGCCTGTACAAGAAGATCGCTATCCTGAAATTGATAACCAATCAGTTTTTGTAATTTGCTAAGCGACACGCACTTATTCGCTTAAATAAAGATTACTGGGTCAGAAACCAGTTAATTACGAAGTTCGACAGATTTATCAAAGTCTGCAATCAGGTCGAGGTTCTTAAACAACTTCATGCGAACCTCATAATCCAAAACGACTTCCGTTCCATTTTTCGTCCGTTTGATTTCGACGTTTTCCTTAACAGGAAAGTCTCTGATGTTATTCATCCTGAACTTTTGGGTTATGGTATCTTCGAGCGTATGCCTCGCTTTTCCCGCCATCCCATCTTCCTCGGCCATCGAATCAAGGACCTTGGACATGGTGTTATGGTGCATATAGTGCGGAATAAACTTAAATCCAATGGAGAGCGCGCCACCGAAGACAATGATGATAAATATCCAGCTTCCTAGACCACCTAATTGTTTATTTTTCATTACGTTCTCCTGAAGATCGAATTATTGAATCCAACGATTTCTGGAAATTTCCGGGAACTTAAGCCCCGGTTCCTTGTGAAGCCAAACCGCTACAGCCTTTCCTACTATATTCTCTTCCGATACTAACCCCCAATACCGACTATCGCTACTCTGATCACGATTGTCGCCCATCATAAAGTAGTGACCTTTCGGCACCTGCCACTCCAACACCCTCGAGTCTCTGAACGGATTCCGGTGAATCAGATGTTTGATGCCACCCAATTCCTCGTTATAGACCAGGTACCGTGGTTTGCTGGGAGGATACTGCGAAATAAACTCTAACGGTTGCTGTTCATCGTTAATATACAGCGTCTTGTCCTGGTATCGTACCTTGTCTCCCGGGGTACCGACCACCCGCTTGATGAAATACTCTTTTTCATGGGGAGGAATAAACACCATGACTTCCCCGTTTTTCGGTTCATCAACATCCAGGATCTTGGTACCGATTACCGGCAAACGAACCCCGTAGGCATATTTACTAACCAGAATGAAATCACCAACCTGTAGTGTAGGGATCATCGAGCCTGTAGGAATCTGAAAAGGTTCAAACAGAAACGATCTAAGAACCAGAACAATTGCCAGCACCGGGAAAAACGAAACCGAGTACTCAACCACAACAGGTTCTTTGAGCGCTTTCTCGATTGCTTCTTCTCCGGCCTCGGTCGCTCGAATAGCTTCCGCCGCGGATTCTCGACGTTTTTTTAGTAAAAGAATATCAAGCAGCCAGACAAGACCTGTAATCAGTGTTGCCAACACAAGAACGAGGGGGAAATTGATACCCATTTACTTCTCCACTTTTAATACAGCAAGAAAAGCTTCCTGTGGTATTTCCACACTGCCCAGCTGCTTCATTCGTTTTTTACCTGCTTTTTGTTTTTCCAACAGCTTCTTTTTCCGCGTTATGTCGCCACCATAACACTTGGCCGTCACATTCTTGCGGAGGGCTTTAACAGTTTGCCGGGCAACAATCTGACTACCAATGGCAGCCTGAATAGCCACGTCAAAAAGCTGCCTGGGTATAAGTTCCTTCATTTTTCTCGTTAGCGCGTGACCTTTACCTCGAGCGTCCTCACGGTGAACAATCACCGCCAGCGCATCCACCTGGTCTCCGTTAATCAACACGTCTAGCCTGACCAGATTGGACTCATGAAATTTCAAAAAACCATAGTCCAGTGACGCATATCCCCGAGAGACCGATTTCAGCTTGTCAAAGAAATCCAGCACCACCTCGTTCATTGGAAGTTCATAGGACACAGACACCTGCTTACCTACAAACTGCATGTCTTTCTGGATACCACGACGTTCAATGCAAAGATTAATCACGTTGCCGACGTACTCCGATGGTACCAGAATGTTCGCTAACACGATGGGCTCTCGCATTTCAGCCACGGTGGAGGGGTCGGGTAATTGTGACGGGTTGTCGACCTTTACAACATCGCCATTCTTATAGGCGATTTCATAAACAACCGTCGGCGCCGAGGTAATCAGGTCAAGGTTGTATTCTCGCTCGAGCCTTTCCTGGACGATCTCCATATGCAACATACCGAGAAAGCCACAACGAAACCCGCTACCCAATGCGTCAGAGCTCTCCGGTTCATAGACCAGCGCAGCGTCGTTCAAGGTCAGCTTCTCAAGCGCATCCCTGAAGTTATCAAAATCGTCTGAACTGACGGTAAACATGCCTGCATATACCTGCGGCTTGACCATCTCAAATCCAGGAAGTGCTGGTGTTTCTGAATTCATCCCAGTAATGGTGTCGCCAACGGGAGCACCCTTTACATCTTTGATGCCAGCGACGACAAAACCAACCTCACCAGTACCGAGCGTACCCGTCTCGGTGCGATGCGGAGTAAATACCCCCACGGAATCAACCTGATGCACCTTACCAATAGACTTCGTCATGATTCTGTCTTTAGTAGAGATGCTGCCTTTTACAACCCTGACAAGAGACACGACACCAAGATAGTTATCGAACCAGGAATCTATAATCAGCGCCTGTAGTTCGTCGTCACGAAAATCCTCTGGTGGCGGGATTACTTCAACCAGCGTTTCAAGTAGTTCTTCAATACCGATGCCGTTTTTTGCGCTTACCTGCAATGCACCGGTGGCATCAATGCCGATGATCTCTTCAATTTCCTGACAGACCCTATCAGGGTCAGCCTGCGGCAGGTCAATCTTGTTGAGCACGGGAAGTACTTCCAATGCCTGTTCAATCGCGGTGTAACAGTTTGCAACAGACTGCGCCTCAACTCCCTGGGCGGCGTCAACCACCAGCAATGCGCCTTCACAGGCTGCCATCGACCGGGACACCTCATAGGTAAAGTCGACGTGTCCAGGTGTATCAATAATATTCAGCTGATAACGATTACCATCCTTCGCGTCATACATGAGCGTGACACTCTGAGCCTTAATGGTAATCCCCCGCTCACGCTCTATATCCATGGAATCGAGTACCTGTTCTTCCATCTCTCGATCAGTCAATCCGCCGCACAGGTGTATAAACCTGTCAGCCAGGGTCGATTTGCCGTGGTCTATATGGGCAATGATCGAAAAGTTACGAATGTATTGAGGATCAACCACAATAGGGCGCTCAAAAGCGCTGAAGTCTATAAGAAAGCAAGATTATACGCGAGTTTAGCTATCATCTATTCTCGATTTATTCATCGTCTTGTAGCTTAAGAGCAATAAACGTAGGTTGTCCTTCACGCACCACGCGAATAGAAACAGCAACATTGGGTCGTATCTCTTCGACTACTGCTTCAAACTGTTCTTTCGAGTCAATCCACTCATTATCTATATGGGTTATTACGTCGCCCTGCCTAATACCTTCCTCAGCAGACGGGCCCTCCATGACGCGCTTGACCAACACCCCGCGGCGCACACCCGGCCGGGTTCGATCCTGTCGAGAAAGATCAACTACCTCAACGCCCATCCTGTTACCCTTCGGGCTATCTGCGCCTAACCCAGACAGTCTCCGTAATGATTCTTCCGGTAAAGCCCCGACCGTGAGATCTATCGTCTTGCGTTTCTTGTCTCGAATAACCACTACTTCTGCCTGACTTTCAGCACGCATTCGACCGACAATATGAGGGAGATCGCTGGAAAGATCGATGCCAACACCATTGAACTCAACGATAACATCGCCGACTTCAAGACCAGCCTTTTCAGCAGGGCTCTCAGGAAACACACGACTCACCAGCGCACCTGCCGGCCTATCAAGGCCAAACGATTCCGCCAGGTCCTTATTGAGACTCTGAATGCCTACGCCAAGCCATCCTCTTGATACCTTGCCATGCTCTTTCAGTTGCTGAACGACCTCCATCGCCACGTCGACGGGAATGGCGAAGGACAAGCCCATGAAACCGCCCGAGCGGGTAAAGATCTGGCTATTAATACCAACCACTTCGCCTTCCAGATTAAACAGCGGTCCACCGGAATTGCCCGGATTAATAGCCACGTCTGTCTGTATAAAAGGGACGTAATTGCCTGACCCGTTTTCAGGGAGGCTCCTACCTTTTGCACTGACAATACCCGCGGTAACAGAGAGCTCAAAACCAAAGGGAGATCCAATCGCCACCACCCACTCTCCGACCTCTAAATTTGATGAGCTGCCCATTTCTACGACCGGAAGGTTCTCGGCATCAATCTTCAGCAACGCCAGATCAGACAACTCGTCGGTCCCGACAACAGTGGCAGTGCGTTCACGTCGATCACTAAGGGCAACGTTGATTTCGCTGGCACCATCTACAACATGGTTATTGGTGAGAATGTATCCGTCAGAGGAAATAATGAAACCGGAACCTGCTGAGGGAACCGGTGTGCGCTGCCGCTGATCGAAATACCGCCGAAAAAATTCAGGCATCTCGTCACCATTTCCAAAGCTCTCCTGAACGGAGCGTTCTCGAATAGACGTGATGTTAACGACCGCCGGTGAAACCTCCTTTACCAGTTCCGTAAACTGTGGCAATGACGCAAATACTGGCGCGCTGACAATAAGCAATAATAGAAGCACCTTACGCATGATCAACCGCCTCTTCTGTAATGGATGTAACGGGACGACAACAGAACAGGCCAATCGTAAAACCGATGATCGCGCCGGCAACCTGGGAGACTTCATGATCATAGAAGTAGTTCGCAACGATGCTTCCAACGACAAATCCCAGCAAAGGCAGTATCAATGTATTAGTAAGCAAGCTGAGCTGCCTATGGGGTGTAACAGAGACCGGTCGAGCACAACCGCGACAGCCAAAGCAAGTGCTGATAGACTCCTGTCCGGTATCAAAACGCTGTAAAGCCATAGTACGTCTCAGTAAATTACCGGTTCTACAGACTCCGCGATCTTACGAGCCGTGTTGATTGGCACTTCGCCTACAACAGTGATCTGACCCTCGGTGTCCTTCAGCCTTCGAGTAATCACCGTTGTTGCACCCAGGTGAGTCGTCATTTCGGGCATTGCGGAAGTCTTCCCCTCAAAGAAAACGGAGAGACCCGCCAGACCATCTGTGAAGTGCAACCTGTTTGAGTTGGGTACTTTGACCGATCTAAAACCTTTTGGCAGCCAGGAAACACGCCACCTGGGTTTATTGTTACTTACTGCCGCCTGTATTTCAGGTGATAAACGGTGAGACAACGTATCAGTTCCCAGCGAGCTTACCAGTGCCACCTCAAGAGGCTCACCTATCTCGATATTGGCAAACTGGAACAACTCCAATACACGGTTTCTCTGTAGTAGCTGGGATTGCAACAACAATCCCGTTTCCTCGTCTAACCACAGTTGATAACCGAATCGATCATCAAAACGTGGGGTAATCTTTAGTCTTACCGTCGTGCGGCCCGCTATTCTATCTGTCCCATGGAGGCTAAACCGGTACTGGTCATGATTGATCGCAAGACTCTCATTAAACGCGGCGCTGAAAGGCCCCAGTGGTACATCGTGGTTCAAGGAAGGGGTGCCGGACTTCAGATGGTGACACACCACTTCTGAGTCCTTGCGAATAACCTCTCGCGGTTCGCCATTCAAATTGAACAAACGCTCAAGTTCCTGGCCGTCGTTGAATTGGTGGGTAATTTTGATTGTTTCGAATTGGGAACCGCGCATGTAAGTGAACGTTCCCTGGTAATTCTGCTCGCGTAAAGCGGTACCCATCTTATCCAGCCACTGCTGAGCCTCATCCGCCTGACAAACTACTGCTGAAAAACAGAGCGAAAACGCACAAAGATGGTGTAGGGGTTTCATCTATTTCTTGTTGTTGACCAGCTGAGTCGTTCTTTTCATGCGTCCCATGCGATCATGTTCATTGAGGTACTCGCGGAGCTGCTGCTGGCGTTCGGGTGTCAGTTCCCGTAACTCGGGCTCTGTCGCTCGGTTGGCAACTGTCGTAACGGGTGCAGTCACTTCAGTACCAGTGATCCTGGCTGGTTCAGCGTTATCAAGATTATTCACGGCCGCGCCGATAGCCACTACCAGGGATGCTGCTATCGCAAAACCGATCGCAGGTTTCTGCCAGGCTATAGGCGCTGGCTGATCACCAAAATTCTCTTCGTCATCGACCGCGTCACTGATTCTTTGAAACAGCACCCCATGCTGAGCAATCGACATCTGAGCCGCAGTAGTATCCTTTGATACAACACTACGAATCTGTAGAAATGAGAGCAAAGTTTTCTTAAGACCCTGCTCGGTGTCGCCTGATTCTCCCGATAACTCTCGGAGCATTCGATGGACCTCGATTTCACTCGCTTCCCCATCGACAAAGGCCGACATTGTTTCTTTCATTTCTGCCACGTTATCCCCTCAAATGTTGATACTGAACAGTTTATCCATTTTCTATCGCCGCAATCTTTTTCTCGATCGCTTCTCTAGCCCTGAAAATCCTTGATCTTACAGTGCCTACCGGGCATTCCATCACCTCGGCAATTTCTTCGTAACTGAGGCCTTCAAACTCTCTCAATGTTACCGCCACCTTCAGTTCTTCCGGCAGATCATCTATCGCACGGTAGATGACATTTTCCATCTGACCGGTCGCCAAAACGTCCTCGGGCGATTCGTTATCCCTTAAGACAGCAGAATTGTCCTGAAATTCCCCATCATCTAAATCAATATCAGTATCCGGTGGTCGACGGGACCTTGAGACCAAATGATTCTTCGCTGTATTGATGGCAATCCGATACAACCACGTATAAAAAGCGCTATCCCCCCTAAAATTGGGGAGTGCTCGATACGCTTTAATAAAGGATTCCTGAGTCACATCCTGCACTTCATCCTGATCCCGCAAATATCGACCCACCAGTCCGATAATCTTGTGCTGGTACTTCAGGATGAGCACGTCAAATGCGCGCTTGTCGCCACGTTTGACTCGCTCTACCAACTGTTTATCTGTTGGTTCCTTCTTGTTCACCATTGGTTTCTGTACCTGACTACCATTTTTTCAGATGTATCAACCACTTAAGTAGGGATCTAACAACGACGGGAGAAGTA
>MDTB01121028.1_pt1 | contig 17281 bp, 17 predicted proteins | sample 811161 | NCBI WGS metagenome assembly MDTB01 (sample SAMN05326650, study PRJNA326480) | marine metagenome | isolation source: seawater | place: Mediterranean Sea | collected 2009
AATTAATTCATAATTTTTGTATAAATTTTTAATAAGATTAGAGCCAATAAATCCAGCGCAACCAGTTATTAAATATTGTCCTTTTTTCATTAAATCATCAAAATATATTAAAAATTAATTTTCGGACTTAATAATGTCAGAAATTTGTTTTATCATACTATTTTTAGTTGGTAGATTATTTTTTTCCATTCTTTTTTGAATTTCTATATAATTATCCATTATATATTTAGTTGTTGAAGAAAATGAAATTTCATCTCTCTTAGAAACAAAAATTCCATTTTTATCTCTCACAATATAATTAATATCTTCAAAAATAATTACTGGTCTTTTACGCGCAAGCGACTCGTCAACAACATAAGGGGTAGCCTCAGTAAATGATGGTAATATCAATATATTATGATCATCATAAATATTGATTAAAGATTTTGGATTCGCAATATACCCTAAATAATCTATTTTTTGGTTTGAATCTTTATTTTTTTCAGTATTTCCAACAATAGAAAGTTGGGAATCAAATTTTAATTTATTGAACATTTCTAAAAAATTAAAAATACCTTTTTCTGGACTCATTCTACCTACATATAAAAATTTAGGTTTATCTAATTTGGGATTTTTATGATCTTTAAACCAATCATCATCTAATCGTGATATATAAACAATATGTGAGTTTTTTTTGTCAAATAATCTTTTATGACAGACAATTACTTTTGCATATGAAGTGACAATTACAAACATTATATGATAAATCCAAACAAACCATTTTCCTAGTATATGTTTGTATTCCTCGTGCCCACTGCTAAAAAGATATATAAAAACTCTTTTTCTAAATAAAAATAAAACTAAAGATGATAAAAATGTATAAGGTGTTATACAAACTATTAGGTAGGTTGCGTCTGATATTTTTAATGTATTTATTACAAAAGCAATAAATTTAAAAATATTTTTTCCTACTTTAATATTTTTTAAATTTATTATTTGATCACTTCTTTTTTTTGATCCTCTAACTATATATTGAACTTTATGATATTTATTTAATCCTTCTGGAAGTACTTTTAAATCAAGATTATTGCAGTAAAAACTATTACTTTCTTGAAAAACTTTTTCATTACTTATTATAATTAAGTCTTTATAAGTCATTCATTTTACTTAAGTTTCCCCTTTTTTCTCATTTCCTTTCTAATATTTGTTGCTGATATTTTTTGTATTTCTTCACTTAAAACTATCTCGTCTATCTTATATCCAACTCCCCTTCCGTAACAAATATTAGTAATGTTAGGAACCAAAATAACTTTAAATCTATTTTTAAATTTAGGTTCAAGTCTTTCTGTAATTTTAGATTTTACATATTCAAAATCAAAAGGGTTATCATCTACACCTTGAACGTCTCTTACTTGAATACATACTTGACCTGTTTTTTTAATAATTTCTTCAAATAGCGCATAATGACCGTCGTGAAATGGTTGCCATCTTCCAAGCATTTGTGCTGTGGGTTTTTTATTATCCCATTCGTATGACATTATTTAATCTCCTTTATTTTTTTGGATTTAATATCCATTATTATTTTAGTTGCCCATTCTTTAGCATTTTGGGTTGTTACATGGAAATCATATTTTTCTGGTTTTATAAACATTGCATTTGTATCGTCAAATCTTCCTTTTTTTATTGTATCTACCCAAACTATATAGTCTGCATTAAATAGCTCTCTTGATTTTGGCAAAGGGCAAATGAAATCAGCAATTACATTATGTCCTTCTTTTTTATACTCTTCAGCATAATCTGACATTCTTTTTGCTTGCCTTAATCTTGCTTCCTCAGAAAAATCCCAATCATTTAATTCTTTTCTTATTTTATCAGCATTAAGCCATTTGGCATTAAGTAATTTCACAAGCTCTGAAGCTAAAGTTGTTTTACCAGAACCAGGTAAACCCATGACTAAAATTTTCATGAAAATATCCTTTTGTTTAAAATTGTTTATTTTTTTTATCAGCTATTTTATAAGAAAAAAAGTAAAATATAAAAAGTACTGTAGAATAATATTTACAAAACATTCCATTCTTCATCATAAAAATTGCAGGCATAATTAGTGCTAAATAAGCTGAATTTATAATAATAGAAACTTGATAGTTGCTTTTTAATTTATTGTTATTTTTTTTTAATAATAATTTGTATAAAAGCATATGGAGATGTTTTTTATCTGGTTGTATTGGAGACTTTTTTTCTTTTATCAATTTTCTTAGAAACGAAAAAAAAACTTCAAAAAATAAATAAAATAATATTATACAAAAATAAAAAGGTGATATAACTGGATTTTCTATACTTGTTTTAATTACTGATATTGCTATGAAAGCTCCTAAAACATAAGATCCACTATCACCAAGAAAAATCTTTGCTTTAGGAAAATTAAATATTAAAAAAATAATTAATATAAAAATTGAAAAAAAGATAAGACTAGCTAAATTGTTGTTATCAGATAGGTAATTAATTAAAAATAAGTTTATTAAAATAATTAATGAATGTATACCTAAAAGTCCATTGTATCCGTCAATTAAATTTGCTCCATTCACAATAAATAAAAAACACAAACTAACAAAAATTAAGGAAAAAGTATTTGAATTTTCCAACCAAATATTTAAAAATTCTATTCCAGTTTTATAAATATAAAAGTTATTATATTTTACTAAAAAAACTAAGCTAATTATCATCAGAAGTAACCTAGTTATTGCTTTTATATTTATTTTTATATCATCAATGAACCCAATAATAAAAAACAAAGTACAAAAAGATAAATATTCTAATAAGATAGTTTGCTTAAAGAAATAAAAATTGAAAAAAATAATTAAAAGTGAAAAAAAAATGTAAAGACCACCAGACGTAGATATTGGTTTTTCATGAAAAGCCTGAGGTTTTGAAAATTGATCATCTACCAGTAGCCTTGGATTGCGTTGATTTAAAAAAAAAATAAAAATTCTATAAAAAAATATAGTAAATAAAATTAGTATTATTGTTAAAATTAAATTATTTAATTCCATATTTTTTAATTGAGTTAATAGATATTGATATTATGGATTGCATATTTCTAAAGAAACTTAACTTATTATAAGTTTTATTTAAATACCAAAGAGAAATAAGATTTTTTAATCTTTGGCTTGAGCGAGATTTATTTAAAATTCTATAGTAGGCCAAACTTTCACTAAATTTTATAGCAATATTATTTCTTAATAACTGGCACTTAAATAAGTAATCTTCCATCAGTTTAACCTTTTTAAATCGATTTGTTTTTAAAATAGATCTTTGAATTATCATAGTTGTTGTATTTATTGATGAATTTTTTATAAATGAATTAAAATTAAAATTATCTCTTAAGAGAGTTTGCTTTTTAAAAGTTTTTTTATTTTTATCTTGGAAAAAAGGTACATAATCTGTGTAGGTAAAATTAAAATTGTTTTTCTCCATAAAATCAATTTGTTTTTCTAACTTATCAAGTTCCCAACTATCATCTGAATCAATGAAAGATATATATTTAGAATTGGATACTCTCATTCCATAATTTCTGCAAAAAGATGGTCCCATATTTTTTTTTAATCTTATAGAAGTTATGTTATTTAAATTTTTAAAACCTTCAATAATTGTCCATGAGTCATCTGTTGAATTATCATCAATAATATATATATGAAAATTTTTATAGGTTTGATTAATTAAAGAATTTATAGCTTCCTTTAAAAAATTACTCTTATTATAATTAGGTAAAATAATATCAACTATTACATCAGCTTTTTTTTTTGTAAATTGTCTATCTTTCATTTCGATTAATAAGCTTATTAATTTTTTGAATTAAATCGCAAGTAAAAATTATCTGAATTGGTAAAATAATTAGCTTATATCTCGGAAGAATAGAAACAGTGGAAAAAATGAAAACATATGCAAAAAATATTAATAATAAGTAATTTAGTTTGGTAGATTTTTTATTTGATACAATAATTCCTACTGTGGATGTAAGGCCAATCAAAAGCACGGGTAAATAATGAAATATATTATAATAGTTTGGATCGGGAGATCTTAAGTCTATTAGTAAAAAAGAAACTGCTTTTCTAATAAATAAAAAAATGTGTTCTTTCGGATTTTCCAAAATATTTTCAACTGCTTTATTTAAAAAAAGTTTATCAAATTGAAATCTATAATTTTTATCTCTAGGTATTTTGTCTAATTCTGCTTGAAGATTTTCATCTACCATTTCTGCGCCAACTATAAGTGAGTTTTCTAAAGCATATGGATGATTTCCTTTCCATAAATTATATCCAAATGATTTTATCATTGTAACTTTTTCAAAAACTAAAATATTTCTAACTAAATAAGGAGAAATAGTGATTAGGGTTATTAAAACAATTAGTAAAATATTTTTAACTTTTAGTTTAAAAAAAAGTAATAAATATAAAAGAGTTAAAGTTAATATGGCATAAAACTCACCTCTCAAAAGTATTAATAAACCTGCAGAAAAAGCAAATAAGAAGGTAGAAGAAAAACTATTTATTTTTATTAATTTAAAGAAAGAATAGATAAATAATATTGTTAAAAAAACTTGTAAAGATATAGAGGAAATTTGAGTACATGCATAAACATACAATGGAAAAAATGAAAGAATAATAGAACTAAAAAAACTTAAATTTTTAGAAAAAAAAATTTTATTTAATTTATAAAATAAAACTATTGAAACAGTTGCAAAAACAGCTTGGGATAATAAAACTAACTGAATATACCCCTGCTCACTTGAACCTAAAAAAGAAAAAGCATAAAGATAATATGCATAAAGAGGCGGCATCCATAAGTTTGGTAATAATTCTCCTTTCTCTAAACATAATTTTGTTCCCGAGTAATCAAACTCACAATTTTTCCAAGCCAATTGTTTATGTTCTATTAAATTTTCAACTAAAAATTTCCATTCAAACTGTAAGTCTGTATCACCAAAAACAAATATAGCTGGAAGTCTTACTATAAGGGTTAAAAAAATAAGTGAAAAAACTATATTCTTTTCAGTAATACTTTTTTTTAAAAAAAATTTCATTTTTATAATTTTTTTAATTTTTAAATCTCAATCGTTTTTTTCAAACCTTTATTTAAGTTGAATTGAGGTCTGAATCCAAGTTTTTTAATTTTATCAATATTAGGCAATCTTATTTTGGTCCCCCCTTTTTTTAGTTTAGTTTTTTTTATTTTTATTTTCTTATTAAAAATTTTTGATAATTTATAAGCAAGGTCTTTTATTTTTATTTTTTCTTTCGTTCCTATGTTGTAAATATTTAAATGTTTTCCTTTTTTTAGAATATATCTAAAGCCACTAATGAAATCTTCTATATAAATAAAAGATCTTATTTCGTTTCCTGATCCTTGAATTTTAAAATTCTTACCTTTCAATTTTTTAAACCTACTCACAAATTGTGGAATAACATGTTCATTACCCATATTTTTTCCATATACGTTATGAGGTCTAAATATAATTAATCTTTTAAAATATTTTTTTCCATAATGAATACCCATTAATTCAGTTAGTATTTTACCACCACCATAAGAGTACCTAGGATTAAAAATATTAGGAATTTTCAAAGGTTCGCTTTCATCAGTAGGTACTTTTAATGGTGTTTGGTATACTTCAGAACTAGATGCTAGATAAAGTTCTTTAACTTTATTTTCTATACAACACTCAATTACATTAATCATTCCTTTAACAGCAATATCTAGAATTGTAACTGGTTTACTATAAAAAAATTTAGTTCCATTTACATAAGCAAGATGAACAACTGCATCAGTATTTTTTATGGCACGTGACAAAGACTTTTTATTTCTTATGTCTCCTTTTATAAAACTAATCTTATCTTTAAATTCACTTATTTTTTTAAAACTACCGCGTGAATTATTATCAAATATTTTTACATAGTAGTTTTCATTAACTAATAATTTACTTATATTTGAACCAATAAAACCAGTGCCACCGGTAACCAAGAAAGTTTTTTTTTTCATAATTTATTTCTTTCCATTTTTTTTAGCAGATTTAAGTTCATTGAAGAATCTTTTGCTAAAGTTACTGCTAAATTTTTTATTATATCTTTCCTTTTACAAGGTCTAAGATTAAGTTTATACTTTTTATAAGCATTATAATCTGAATGTCTCTTCAATCCAATATTAATAGTTCCAACAAAATTTTTTGAAGAAATCATTTTTATTTTCTTTACTAAATCATCTACTTCAATATTAGATGTAAAAATATCAGTTGCTGACTTTTTAAATTTAATTTTATTTTTCATGAAAAATCTAGTTCTTATTATTATATATTTTTTTAAAAAACGTACAAAAAATTCTGAAGCTAATTTTGTATATCCATAAACATTATAAGGTTTTAGTTGATCTGTTTCAGAATAATTACCTTTTTGAGAGGCATAGACAGCATCACTCGACATATGTATTAGTTTTATTTTTTTTTTATTTTTTTTTTCATAATCCATTAATTCTTTTACTAGGTTATAAGTACCAACAACATTCGTATCTACTGCTTTTATAGGATTTTTTTCACATTCAACAATTTTTGCCATTGCAGCACAATTTATCACTAGATTAAATTTATTTTTATTCAATATTTTTTGAATACTTTTTGGTTTCAAAATATTTAAAATATTTTTTCGAGGGCTATATAAATTATCAAATAGTCCAGATTTCTTAATGGATGAACCTAGATTTCCAGACCCGCCTATTAACAAAATTTTTTTACGAACTTTCAATTAATCCCCAAATATCAACTAATATTTTATTTTTACTAATTTTTAAATTTTTATATGCCTTATGTGGTGTAGCAATTATTAATATATCTGATTTTTTAATTAGTAAATTTTTATCGATATTTTTTTTATCTTTATAAAACTCATCAGATTGTAAAGTTTTTATTTTTTTTGATTTTAAAAGTTTTAATAATTTAATAGATAGAGAATCTCTAATATCATCATTTTCTGCCTTAAAAGCTAAACCTAAAATTCCAATAGTTTTTTTCCTTAAGTTATACTTCTTACTTAATTTTTTAATTATAAATTCAGGTAATTTTTCATTTATACCTACAGCAGACTGACAAAGAGGAAACTTATGTTTGTAGTAAGACGAAAGTTGCATAGTATCTTTTAATAAACATGGGCCAGCAGTAAATCCAGCTTTAGGTATATTTAAATTTCTCTCATATTTATCTCGCATTAGATTTCTTATTTTTGAAAAATCTAATCCTTCATTTAGGCACATCATATAAAATTGATTAGATATTGAAAAATTTATATATCTAAATGTATTTGAAAATAGCTTTATAAGTTCTGCTTCAATAATTTTTGTAAAAATAACTTTTTTGCAGATTTTTATAAAAATTTTTTTTGATTCTTTTTTTGCTTTTAAGTTAACGCCTGACACAATTTGAGAAAGTTTAGGTAACTCTATGATAGATTTTCCTTGAGCTATTCTTTCTGGACAGTAACTCAAATTTTTACAACGATCTTTTATTACACTATAAATTTTATTACATACTCCGGGATAAATGGAACTCCTAATAATAACTATATGATTTTTAGATAAATATTTTTTAAGTTTATAAAAAAAATTTATAAAATTTTTCAAATCTGGATTAAAATTTTTATCAATTGGGGTTCCCAAACAAATTATAATATATTTACATTTTTTTACAGTCATGAGGTTATTTGTTGCTGATATCTTTCTTTTTGTTATCATTTTCTTTAATAGGGGTTTGCAACCATCTTCGATGAAGGGCATCTTTGCGTTATTAATTTTTTTTATGTTTTGGATATTTTTATCAATTAAACTTACATTATAACCTTTGGCACTTATTGCTAATCCCAATGGTAGGCCCACATGGCCTGCTCCCCCAACTATACAAACATAATTTTTATTAATCATCTTATTATAAAAGGTATTAACAAAAATTACTTTTTATTCCAATATATTTCGCTAATATTAATTGAATATGAAAAATATGATTTTAAAACATTGTCGAATTTGTTTTTCTAAGCAATTAACAAGTTATCTTGATCTCGGAAATCAACCATTTTCAAATTCTTTCTTAAGCATGAAGGATATTAAAAAAGAAAAAAAATTTCCCTTAAATGTAGTTTTGTGCAAAAAGTGTGGTTTAAGCCAACTATCAATTATACCTAATACCAAGTTTATATTTAGTAAATATGATTATCTTTCTTCTTCATCGAGAGCACTATCAAACCATTATAAAAATTTAGTAGATAAAATTTTAAATAAATATAAAATTTTACCTCAAAATACAGTTTTAGATATTGGATGCAATGATGGAATTTTATTAAAGCATTATCCAAAAAATTTTAAAGAGGTAGTTGGCATAGAACCCTCGGATGCTTCTAAACACATAAAAGAAAAAAGAATAAAATTAATAAATAAATTTTTTAATATAAAAACTTCTAAAGAATATTTAAAAAAACATAAAAAACCTAGAATTATTACAATAACTAATGTTTTGGCTCAAATTAATAATCTTAACGACTTAGCTGCCAGCTTAGAGAAAATAATGAATAAACAAAGTTTAGTTATAATAGAATTTCCATATCTTTTACATATGGTTGATAAAGTTTTGTTCGATGTAATTTATCACGAGCATCTTTCATATTTTAGTTTAACTCCACTAAAATTTCTTTTTTCAAAATTTAATATAAAAATTATTAATTTTGAAAAAATAAGTATTGGAGCTTCTGGACCAGCAATAAGATTGTTTTTATCTAAAAATAATTCTAAGTACAAAACATTAAATAAAGTAAATAAGCAAATACTTTATGAAAAAAAATGGGGTATTAAAAAAATAGAAAAATACAAGCTATTTAAAAGAAATGTAAAAACAAAAATTAAGAAAATTAAAAAAATTGTTAATTCAAAATATAATAATAATTATAATATTGGATGTTTTACGGCATCTTCAAAAGGAAATACTTTATTAAATTGTTTAAATCTTGATAAAAAAATAATTAAGTTTGCTTCAGAAAATAATAAAAAAAAAATAGGAAAATACACCCCAGGTTCACATATAAAAATTATAAATGATACTGATTTTCTTAAGAAGAAAATAGATTACGCTATTTTGCTTTCTTGGAATTACAAAGATTTCTTTTTAAAAAAATCTCTTTTTTCAAAAAAAGGTGGTAAATTTATTATACCTTTACCAAATCCTCACATAAAATAAATTATGAATAAACTTGATATTATTATTCCTGTTTATAACGAAAAGGAAAATATTATAAAATTATTAAAACTAATTGAAGAAAAAGTAAATATTGATTTCAGAATATTGATTTGTTACGACAAAGAAACTGATACAACTCTTCATCATCTTAAGAAAGATAAAATAATAAAAAATGAAGTACTATTTATCAAAAATCCTGGACTTGGACCTAACTCTGCAATAATCAATGGAATAAAGTTTTCTGAATCTGAAATAATTTTAGTCTACATGGCAGATGATTTTGAAAATGTTAAATTAATTAATAGTATGATTAAATTAATTGAAGAAGGAAATGATCTTGTAATACCAAGCAGATTTATAGAGGGTGGTAAAATGTTAGGTGCTGTAAAAATTAAAGAAGTTGTTACAAAAATTGGTTCTTATTTAATATATTACTTGGCTAGAATACCTTTTAAAGATTGTACTAATGCATTTAAAATGTTTTCTAAAAATTTAAAAAATCAAATCCATTTTAAATCAACTACAGGGTTTACTTTTGCTTTGGAAATGGTTGCAAAATCCTATTTCTTAAATTTAAAGATTATTGAAGTCCCTAGTACTTGGATTGAAATTGAAGGAAGAAAAAGTAATTTTAAAATATTGAAATGGATACCTTATTATATTTACTGGCTTATATATTCAATCTTAAAAAATTTTAATAGAAAATAAAAATTAACTATCTATCTTTTTCAATATTAAATATTTTTCTATAAGAAACTAAAATAGAAGCAATTATTATTAAAAATGTTGCATTACCTGTTGAAAATATACTTCCAGTTGATTTAATTGGAAAAGTCTCCAAAATTAAGGTTAATGTGCAAGTCAATAATATTATATTCTCTAGGCTATTTTCATTTAAAATTTTAAAATTTTTAAAAATAAAAATACCAAATATAGTTAATATTGTTAAAATAAATAAAAACCCCACAATTCCTGTTTCAATTAAAATTTCAATATAATAGTTATGAGGATGATTTGAACATAATCTGTTTGTGTGTAATGGTATTTTTTGACAATCTTTTCTAAAAGATTTTATTCCATTACCAAGTATCTTATTTTTTTTCCAAACGTCTATCGCAGCCTGATACATTGGGTTGTGAGTGGATCCCGAATGGCGTGAAATATAGTTTTGAGCAAAGCCTTTGTATTTTTGTGAAGGTTTGCTTTGTTTTTGGTAGATTGTTTGTAAATCTTTATTTGTCACACCATTCCACAGTTTTGTTAGTATCTGTTTAGTATTTCCATGAAATCTTAAAAATTGCATTTCAACATCCCTATCAAGAGAACTAACAAAACTAAAAACCATAGATAAAACTAATAGGCTAATTAAAACTATTTGTTTTATATTATTTTTAAAGAAAAATATTAAAAACAATGCAAATAAAAATAATATTATCGGCATTCTATTTCCTGAAAGCATAATGCCTAATCCCAAAATACAAACTGTTAAAATGATAAAAGTAAACTTTAAAATTTTTTCATTTTTAAGGATAAAAGCTACAAAAAATACTGAAAACATTGAAAATCTACTTATAAAACTTCCTGCAACCAATTCGTCACCAAAAAAACCAGAATTATAAACACCAAAACTTTCAAAACCAATTAAATCAAAACCAAAGTAATATTGAAAAATTACATCGATTGATAAAATTATTGAAAATAAAGCTGAAGAAATAAAAAAATATTTAAAATTTAAAATATTATTTTTATTTAAAATAAAGATCAATAATAGTAATAAATAAAATCTAAAAAACCCTAAAGATTTTAGCAACTTAGTTAGATCGTATGGTTCATAAACATTGAAATAAATGGACTTAATAAAACTTAAGAGTGTAGAAAAAAAAATTATAAAAAAAAATAGAAATATAATTTTTAATATAAAATTTAAGTTTGTTTCAAATATTTTTGATTTAAGATTAAAAATAGCAAAACAACAAAATAGCACAATGTTAATATTAATTAATAAATTACCAAAAATAAAAAGGAATGGAAAAATTAAAAAAAGAAAATTTAATATTTTGTCAGAAGTGATATTTGAAATTTTGAAATTTTTGTACATATCAATCCTGGTGGTACCAAAATATTTTTTTTAGTATAATTGTTGGCATCAAAAGTATAACTAATTTTTTAAAATAGAGCTTATTTATTCTTGAAAAAAAAATCATTTTAAAACACTCAAAATACTTTCCATCTACCTTATAATTAACAAATTTCCTGTAATTTACACTCTCCTTAATTTTATTGATATTGTGCGAATTTAGATCACAATTATTTTCTTCAAGCCAAATTTTATATTCCTCAATCTCTTTTTCCTTTTTAAGCGTTGACAAGTTTTTGCCATGGAGTCTGTATGATGCTAAGGGTTCTTGTATACTTTTAAAAACACATAACTTTGATAGCCTAAGCATTAAATCAAAATCACCTATAATTGAAAATCTTTTATCAAACTTAACATTTAAATCTAAATAATATTTTTTTCGTATAAGAGCTGTTACTATTCCTACATTATAATTTTTTATTAGTTCATCAAAAATTTCTCCACTTGGTAACTTTTTTTTAGAATATAGTTTTTTTATATTTTCACTTTTTTTTATCAACCATAAATTACTGTATACTACTCCTACTTCAAAGTTTTTAAAATATGCAATCTGTATATGAAGTTTATTTTCATTCCACAAATCATCTGTATCTAAAAATGAAATAAAATCTCCTTTTGATTTTTCTATTGCAAGATTTCTTGCTTCATATAATGATGTATGTTTTTCAGCATAAAAATATCTAAATCTTGAATCTTGATAAGCTTTATAAATATTTGCACTTTTGTCGGTTGATTGATTATCCCAGAAAATTATCTCCCAGTTTTTATAAGTTTGTTTTAAAATACTTTCTAATGCCTGAGTAAGATATTTTTCACCATTATAACAATTAACTATAATGCTTATCAGTGGAGATTCGGATTCGTTCATTAAATAGCCCTTTTATTTTTCATTGATTTAATATTTTTATATATGTTTATAATTTTTTTTAAATCATATTTAGAATGATCTTTTTTCATAGCACTTATAATACTTTTGATCTTTTCAAAGTCCTTAGAGCTATCAACAGTTAAATTTATGTTTGCACTTTTTTTGTTTGATTTTACATTTTTAATTTTAAAAACATCATTATTTTCATAAAAGTATTTAGTGACATGTTCATAATGGCTTTTATTTTTAAATTTATTTTCTGCTTTGATTAGACTTTTTGTTTTAATAACTTCTATAGTTTGACCAGGTGGAATGGACTTATCCAGTCTATTTGAAATTAAATCGTAATCTTTATTTTTCTTATAAAAAAAAATTAATTTATCAATTATTTTAGGGTCAATTAAGGGACTATCACCACTTATTCGAATAAAATGTTTATTTTTAAATTTCGTTGCTACTTTTATTAGTCTATCAGTTACATTATTTAAACTCCCTCTGTAATAATTAATTTTATTTTTTTTACAAAATGATACAATTGGATTATCTGATTTATTCACTGATGTAGCTATTACAATTTTATTACTATTTTTTGAAAGCATTATTCTTTCAATCATGTACATTAGTAATTCTTTATTATTAATTTTTTTGAGAACCTTTTTAGGTAATCTTTTTGAGCTCATTCTTGATTGAATTAGTATTAACATTATTTGTTGTAAAAAGATTTATACCACTTTATAAATTCCTTAACGCCATTTTCTGCAGATACCTGAGGAATATATTTTATTAATTTTTTTAGTTTTTTACTATTTGATAAACTTGTAGGAACATCCCCTGGCTGTTTAGGTAAATACTTTATTATGGCCTTTTTACCAAGATTGTTTTCTATATATTTTATATAATCTAATAATTTAACTTTACGGCCGTTTCCAATGTTCAAAATTCTAAAAGGTGATGCGCTTGATACAGGATTATATTCATTCCATTTATCATTTTTTTTAGGAATATTTGAGTAAAGCTTTTTTATAGCTTTGCTAACATCATCTATATAAGTAAAGTCTCTTGAATGGTTACCATAATTATAAACTTCTATAGGTTTGTTTTCTAAAATATTTTTTGTAAATTTAAATAACGCCATGTCTGGTCTACCCCATGGACCATAAACAGTAAAAAATCTTAATCCTGTAGTTGGTAAATTAAAAAGATGACTATAAGAATGTGCCATAAGTTCATTAGATCTCTTTGTTGCAGCATATAATTGAATTGGATGATCTGCTATATCATTTTCTGTAAAAGGCATTTTTTTGTTAGCGCCGTAAACGCTACTTGTGCTTGCATACAACAAATGCTTTATTTTGAATATTTTGCTATAGTTTAAAACATTAAAAAACGCCTTTATGTTACTTTGTATATATTTTTCAGGATGAACAATTGAGTATCTGACTCCTGCTTGGGCTGCCAGATGAATAACATGGGTAATTTTATACTTTTTAAATATTTTTTTTAGAGATTTCTCGTTATCAATATCAATTTTTTTAAAATAAAAAAAATACCCTTTTTTTTTAGAATAATTTTTTAAATCTGTTAACCTGGCTTTCTTAATTAAAACATCATAATAAGAATTTATATTATCTATGCCAATTACTTTAATATTTTTGGACATAAGAGTTTTAGAAACATGATAACCAATAAAACCTGCACACCCTGTAACTAAAACTATTTTTTTATATTTCATTAATTTTTATAATTTTGGGTCATCTAAAATTGTCAAATTTTTTAAATTATTTAGCCAAAGCTCTAAATTTACTAACTGCCAAAAAAACATCATATGATTTTCTTCAACTTTTTTTTTCTTTATTATTTTTTTGTGTTCATTGTAAAGTTTTTTTACTTTTTTAACATTATAAATTCCTTTTTCATTAAATTTTTTTGAGTTTAAAATTTCATCTATCAAATGTGAATTTTTTCCATTAAACCAGATGTGGGCAGGTGCGTTCCATCCAGACTTTTTTACTCTATTTCTAGTTACTTCCGGCAAAATGTTTTTTGTGGCCTCTCTTAATAAAAACTTTGTAACTCCATTTTTAATTTTAAAATCACTAGATAAATTAAGCATAAATTCAAATAATCTGTAATCTAGAAATGGGTATTGATTTTCAACTCCAAATTCATTTGAATTAATTTGATCTGATCTAACACAACAAGGCATAAGTTCATAGAAAGTATCTTGGTAAGTTTTATTTCTTAAAAAATCCTTATACGGATTTGCAATTTTTGGAATAAAATTAGTATTAAAAAGATTATTTTTTACGTATTTTTCATATTTAAACAATCTTTTTTTATCATAAAGACATTTTCCACTTATTTTATTATCTACAATTATATTTAAATATTTTAATTCCTTGCTAATATTTTTTTTATAAATTGGATGATTGTGTAATTTTTTCCATCTAATTAATTCATAATTTAATAATTCTTTATTATTTTTTTTTAAATCTGCAAAATAATAATGAAAATAATCATGCTCACCCGCGTTTAATTGATCTCCACCCAAGCCGTTAAAACAAGTTTTATAACCTATCTTTTTAATTTCTTTTTTAAGAAAAAAATCGGATAGCCAAGTTGCTGTTGGTATCGGTTCATCATGTGCTGAATTTGCTTCCACAATTTTTTCATCTATATTTTTTGAATTAATATTTATTTTATGCCAAGTTGAAACATTTTTTTCTAACATAGGTTTTATATCTAAACTTTCATCATAAGTTTTATCATCATATGTACTGGTTAATGCAGGAAGTTTTTTTCCCAAAATTTTCACTGACGAAGCAAGTACAGTTGATGAGTCCATTCCTCCAGAAAGTGTAAAGCAAGTTTTTGATGATTTATTAATTCTTTTTTTAACAGAATCAAAAATTAAACTAATATAGTTTTCAGATAAAGATGATATTTTTTTATGTGAGTTTAAGTCCAATTTTTTTGGTATTTTAGGATACCACCATTTTTTAATTTTTAGAAATTCACCTGCAGAATTTCCTGCTTGTAATAAATGTGAAGCTGGAAGTTGGTTTATAAATTTAAAAGCTGAACTATTTGGTTTATTATCAATATACCTATAATGTCCACCTGAATATCTTCCAATATAATTTGGATTAGGATCGCTAATAACACCAAATTTAATTAGTATTCTACATCTGTTAGAAATCAATATTGATTTTGATATCTTGGAAAAATAAAGTTGTTTTATTCCAAACCTATCTCGATTTATAAAAAAAAGATTATTTTTTTTATCATAAATTAATAAATTAAAATCTCCATTAATTAAATTTAAAGTTTTTTTGTAACCAAATTTTTTAAATAGTCTGATATAAAGAAATTTTTTATTAAAATCTTGTGAAAAATGATTTTTTAAAATTTCTTTTTCATTAAACACTGTTCCGAATAAAAAAGAATATATATTATTTTCTGCACCAAATTTAAAGTTCAAATTTTTTTCACTTATTAACAAAAGATTGCCAAACTCTTTTTGAAAATATTTATTATGGTTTTTTAATTTTCTTTTATTGCTGAGTATTTGATTTTTTAATTTATTATCAGAGCTAAGTACGGCAAGAAAATTATTCATTATTTTGTATCATTTACTAAAACTGCGTTAGTGTTCAATTTTTGAACTGTATAGTATAATAATTGATTATCAAGTTAACTCTTTTATAAAAGTAAAAATTGTGTATTTACCTGATGGTTCGTGTATTCTCGTAATTTTTATGGGATTGAGGGATGACTTTTTTACTAATTTTTGTAGTGATTGAGGCGAAAATACATGAAGATGATCTAGACAAAATTCACCTCTAAGTTTTCCTCCAATTTTAGCACGCACATCTGGTACCTCAACGTAAATTACTCCATCTCTTTTTAGAAATTTTTTTGCGAGTTTGAGTAGTTTTTGTGGCTGCTCAACATGCTCAAGTATTTTATTAAAGCTGATAAGATCAAATTTTTTTTTAACTTTTAGCTTTGATAAATTTTTTTTAAATACATTTAGATTGTGTTTTTTCTTACAATAGTCTGAATATCTTTCGTCCATTTCAATACCACTGGTAATCCAGCCTTTTTTTTTCATTTCATACAAAAATACTCCTAAGCCAGAACCAACATCCAATAGTGCTAATTTTTTTTTCTTTAAAAAAAACTTATCAATTCTTTCTGCTCTTTTTTTATTATCTGACAATCTTCTAGGTAAGTTTATAATATATCTAAATCTTTTATTTAAACCTGACTTATTTTTATAAGTTAAATCTAAATATTGTTTTGAATATAATTTTTTAATATTAAAATAATGTTTAGAAAATATATGTTTACATTCTTTACATTCGTAAAATAAGCGTTTGTACTTACCGGAGATATTAAAATTTTTTTCATTTTTTGGTTTTTTATTATATTCATATAATTTATAAAATTTTTTGCTTTTACAAATACTGCACTTAATTAAACTTTTTGACTTCATTTTAATAATGTTTATCTAAAAATATTTTTATATTCATTACGTTAAATAAGAATTTTTCAACTTGTGAACTTAAATTTTTTTTTTGTGTTAATTTAAAAATATTTTTCATATTTACAAAATCATTTACTGGGGAGTCCTCATAGAAAAAATTTTTAAGAGTGTTTTTTTTTTCATTTTTAATAAATAAATTTAAAGAAGCATTAAAACCAATCTTGTTTCTATGATTTGCTACATTTGGATGCATAATATTATTAAAAGTTTTTCTTAAAACGAATTTTTGAAAACCTTCCTGTATTAAATACTTTGTTGGTATTGTGTTTGCAAATTTAAACAAGGACGTGTCTAAAAAAGGGCTTCTATTTTCTATTGAATAGTTCATACTATTCAAATCTTCATGTCTTAAAGTCACTGGTGTTATCTCATAAAATAATTCATTTAACATCCTGTTTCTAAGTAAATTATTACAAAATTTTTTTTCTTTAAATAAAAAAGGTATTTTAAATTTTGTATATTTTAAGTTTTCCTTATAATTATCATAAA
>MDTB01045183.1_pt1 | contig 17280 bp, 13 predicted proteins | sample 811161 | NCBI WGS metagenome assembly MDTB01 (sample SAMN05326650, study PRJNA326480) | marine metagenome | isolation source: seawater | place: Mediterranean Sea | collected 2009
CACCGTCGCAAGGGGCTGCATTCCCAAGAAATTCAGCCGGCAGACCTGATAGTAATACCTGTCTATTTTCCTTATATCGCTCTACATGCTGTTCCAGCTCATCACTACAATCAAATGCTTTCACGGATGCAATTTGGTTAGGTGTTGGCGCTGATATATATATATTCTGCGCTAATTTCTCTGCAACACTAATCAATTGGTTTGGCAGTATCATCCATCCAATCCTCCACCCCGTCATTGAAAAGTACTTAGAAAGGCTGTTTATAATAATTGCATTATCCGTATATTTTAACGCCGTCTCACATCTACCTGTATAAGATAACCCATGATAAATTTCATCAGAGATTAACCGAACTCCATTCTTATCACACCATTCACAGATTTCTTTTAATTCTTCATCTGGAATTACAACACCAGTTGGATTATGTGGACTTGCTATCATAAGCCCGTCTGGCAACCTGTCCCATTTTTCCATATCTTCTAATCTTGGTACCCATCCTTCTTGAGGTCCAGCTGGCAAAATCAATGGCTCAAGTCCCATACCAAGCATTAGATTACGATAGGCTGGATAGCCGGGATTTGGAATAGCAATTCTATCGCCAATATCAAAAGCAGACAGGAAAGATATTCCAAACCCTGTCGATGAGCCCACCGTCACAGCAACACGTTCAGGATCTAAATCTATCTGGTACCATTCTTGATAATGTTCTGCTATTCGCTGGCGTAGCTCAGTAATTCCAAGCGCCACAGCGTATCCGTGGGATTTTTGATTTTCCATAGACTCAACAAGCGCATCCATAACCAATTTAGGGGCTGATGAGGATGGTTGTCCAACCTCAAGATGTACGATATCATGCCCCTGATCACCTAACTCTGCGGCAAGGCGCATTATATCCATGGCCATGAAAGGCGGCATTTTACTGCGTTTAGCGATTTTTAGGGTTGGACCTGTCATTTTCTTCCCATTCCTAACATTGAGCTGTATAATTTAATAAAGCTTTAAGAATATTTGGAAACACAAAGCACTGATTATTGAGCCAAACTATGTTATTCATATAAAAAATTTATTTATTGTTAATCTGAAAAGCACAACATCATATGTTATTTACCATGTCAAATACCTTATTTTGAATTTAATTATGTTTTTTTTGTAATTAAAGAATATTGTTTCAATTTATTGATAGAAATCACAAAACAAATGTCAAATATAAGAAACTTTCATTTTATTATGCTTTTTTTCCTTTTTTTTGTTGGATCAACAACGAGTTGCTATGCAAACTTAATTCGGGATACGGAGCTAGAAGCCAAACTAGAAGCATTATTGGAGCCATTGCTGCAGGCATCCAATATTTCATCACAGATAAAAGTTCGGATAATTCTGAATTCTTCTTATAATGCCTTTGTTACTGGCGATGATACTATATATCTTAATTCTGGTCTTCTGCTAGAGGCAGAGGCTTTAGAAGAGGTCATCGGCGTGATGGCGCATGAGCTAGGCCACATTGTATCTGGCCATGTAGTCCGGAAAGGTGAATCCATACAAAAAGCTGAAGGAGCGTCTTTGATAAGTACCGCTCTTGCTGCAGCGGCAGCAATGGGCGGATCCGGTGAGCTGGCAGCAGGTCTGCTAGTCGGCGGAAACGATAGAGCTGCACGGCAATTTTATTACGGCTCACGGATAAATGAAGCAGTTGCAGATGAATGGGCATTAGAAATGCTTGATCAGCTAGAAATAAGCTCGACTAGTATGGTAAAAATGATGCAGCGGCTATCACAGCAAAATGTATTACCTGAAAATCATCAATCAGAATATTATCGCACGCATCCAGGCACTAAGCAACGTTTGGCCGTGTATGAAGATCATCTCTCAAAATCAAACTTTAAAGATAGCACAATGGCAGAAACAGATTATGCTGATTTTAATCGGATTGTTGCGAAATTATCAGGATATGAAAATCGACCAGAACAGACTATACGAGCTTTGGAAAACGACAATCTGTCAATCGATGAACGCTACAAGCGAGCAATTGCATATTTTAGATATGGCAATTCTGATGCGGCGATGAGGGATATCCAGAAACTTTTATTGGCTGAACCACAAAACCCATATTTTTATGAACTGGGAGGAGAAACAGCCTTCGCAGACCAAAATCTACCGTCTGCGATTAAGTATTTAACAGCCGCATTCGACAAAAGCCAGCAAGCACCCTTAATTGGTATGCGTTTAGGCAGGGCATTATTGGCAACTGGGATAGCTGAGAATTATTTACTAGCGAAAGATATATTAGAAATCGCGGTTGCCGGTGAGCCTGATTGGCCATTTGTTAGAAGAGAATATGCAATAGCCCTTGGCAAGACAGGAGATATCTCAAAAGCAAGCTGGCAGCTAGCTGAAGTAGCCTACCTAAACGGAGATCTGCAACAGGCAAATAGTCAGCTAAAGCGCGCCTTAGCACAACCTAACTTATCACCAGAACTGAAAAAACAATTAATCGATTTGAAATTTTTGATAGAAAACGGAAAACTTCTAAAAGCGCGGTAGGTTTTTAATCAATCGATTTAATGATAACACATCTATACTATAGGTCCTTCTAAAATAGACTCCAATTATTGAAAGATTAATTCACACATGCTATTGAGCCAAACGTAAATCAATATTTCAAAACAGCAGGAAATTCATGAAGCAGATTTTATATTTTTTAACCCTGTGCCTTATTCTGATAACACATCCTGCAAAGGCTGAGTTTTCAAAATCAGAAGAACAGCAAATTCAGCAAATAATTAAGAAATATCTCAACCAAAACCCAGAAATGTTATTTGACTTAATTGTAAATTATTCCAACCAAAAATCAGAATATGCTAAACAAAGCGCGATGTCATTGACCTATGATAGTGAGGGTGATGGCACAATGGGCAATCCAGATGCTTCGTTTATTATCTATGAATATTCAGACTATAATTGTGGTTATTGCAAGAGACTCTTTACAACATTACAGACCCTAATTAGTGAAGATGACGATTTGTTAATTGTTGTGAAGGAATTTCCTATCTTGGCAAAGAGCTCTATATTAGCAGCCAAAGCAGCGCTTGCTGCTGGAGAGCAAGGTAGATTTGCAGAGTATCATTTTGCATTAATGACATCTGTTGGTGGCATCACAAAAGTCTCGTTGAAGTCTATCGCAACGATGGTCGGGCTTGATTTAAGCTTGTTTAACGAAGCTATTTCAAGCGACCGTTTTGATAAAATATTACAGCGTAATATGGATGCCGGGCGGGCAATTGGGATTGAGGGAACGCCTGCATTAATAATTGGCAAGCAAATTATTCCAGGCGCTATTGGTCTAGAGGAAATAAAAGCACTCATAGAATCAGAGCGAAAAAAAAGCTAATAGGAAAAGATTTAAATTGTTTTTTTGCCACTATTAGTAAAAAAGCGGAATCACCCCAAAATTCAATATTCGCATTCTTGATTTAATTGCGTTATAGGATGTTAGAAAAATATTTTTTACTGTCTAATTTTAGGTGTTGAGTTATGTCAAAAATTCTTATTCTTAACGGACCGAATTTAAATATGCTCGGGACAAGACAACCCGAAATTTACGGCCATACAAAATTGCAACACATTGAGGCTGCCTGTCAGGCTTTGGCAAGCAAACTCCATATGATAGCAGAATGTGCTCATTCCAACCATGAAGGAGAACTTGTCGGCTTAATTCAACAGGCATCAGCTACCTATGATGGCATCATTCTCAACGCTGGAGGGTACAGTCACACATCTGTTGCTATTAGGGATGCGCTAGCTCTGTATTCTGGCAAAATCATCGAGGTTCATATTTCAAATATATATAACCGTGAAGCATTTAGACACAATTCTATGCTTTCCGCAGTATCTGATGGCATCATAGTTGGGCTGGGAGAAAACTCCTATAGCCTTGCTATCAGGGCACTTTCAGAATTACTTTCTGGTGATTAGATTACCTCTATAGTATGTGTGATATTTACCTTCAATCTTTTCCAACATTCACCAAAAAAAACGCATAGGCTTTTATCAAAAAACTATTTTTTTTTGTTGGCATAAAAGTAATCAAGGTCAATATTAGGAGCGCTTAAGTGTCACAACAATTTGTTATCGCGCCAGAGACGATTATCCAAGCTTATACGCTTGGCATATTCCCGATGGCTACTAGTAAGGATTCAGAAAACATTCAGTTTTTTCAGCCAGACATTCGCGGTGTTCTGCCAATAAGGCCCCCTCATATACCAAAACGACTTCAACGATTATTGAGAAAACAGCCGTTTGAGATTCACTGGAACCAGAACTTTCCTGCGGTAATTGATGGATGCGCCGCCCCGCGCTCAGGTACACAAGACACGTGGATTAACCCTCAGATCAGAATGTTATACATCTCCCTTCACATGCTTGGGTTTGCCCATTCAGTGGAAGTCTACGAAGAGGGGCAATTGGTGGGTGGATTATACGGAGTTGCAATTGGCGGCGCTTTTTTTGGTGAATCTATGTTTAGCCGCGTATCAAACGCGTCTAAAATCGCTCTATGTCATTTAATGGCCCGTCTGCGTTATGGCAATTTCAAACTATTGGACGCACAATTTGTAAATGACCATCTGATTCAATTCGGCATTGAATCAATAAACAAAAATGACTTTCAGAAGCAGCTTGAACAAGCCATAAATAGCAAAGCCAGTCTTGGTCTAGATGTGCCAGAATCAGTTATTCTTCAGTCTTTATGGCAAGACAATAATGTTACATCATAAACAGGATGTTCCAATCCAGAGATAGCTGGGCTCGAAGCAAACATCCATCCAGAAAATAGGGCTTTTTGGGCTTTTTTGTCTGCATATCCATTATCAAATATTATTAAGAATGCCACATTTTCAGGTGGCTCTTCTGGCGGTCGATAGGCACAATAATGCACTCTAAGCTCAAGAGTGCCAAACTCAGTACCGCCGCCTACTGGAACTGACTTAGTTGTAATGCGCGCAGTAATTTTATCAAGAAGTTGTAACTCTGCTGTTTGCGATTCTATCCAGCTTGACGCAATTGCCATATTATTTTGGACAAAAAATAAGCCCATAAAAAGAAAAAATCTAGATAGAAAAACAATCACAATCTTCATTATGAAATATAATCAGTTTTATTGATTGGCACTTTGAAACACAAATTTGCCGAGAAGATCGGTAAGGCTCACAGGGTCTGATGTATCATAGATAATATCCCCTGCTCGCATCATCTTATCATTTGCCCCCGGTGAGAGTTCAAGCACATAACCGCCCAATAGTGATTTAGCAACAATCTTTGCACTGGTGTCTGACGGCAATTCTATATCCGGATTTATTCTGAATGTCAGTCGCGCCATGTAAGTAATTTTATCAATCTCGTGAGATGTTACCTGACCAATTTTTATCCCAGCAAGAAATACATCGTCCCCAGCGGAAAGACCGGATACGTCACCAAACTCAGCTTTGAGTTCTATCCCATCTGATGGTGTCAAATTAGCCGAATTATAAACCGTGAATGCAAATAATGCAGCACCTATGATTATAACAGCACCAAGCATTGTTTCTAATGTGTTTTGACGCATATGATAGATAAATCCTTTGATCGAGGCGGTAAATAGCCGGAACCACAAAAAAGAGCCAATCTGGTAATATATATGCTCAAGATGTTGGCGTCCAAGGCTCATAATCTCCAGATGCTTTAGCACGTCGCCCACCTTTCAATAGATGACCTTTAGGGCGATAAGCGAATTTAGTGCCTGTTAAGTTCGGCAGGTGGGCTTCTTGCCACTCATGCTTTTGATAGCCGCCATCTGGAGGGGTCTCGTCTTGTGTATGATGCAACCATCCATGCCAGTCTGCAGGCACTTTTGATGCCTCCACCGTGCCTTTAAATAAGACAAACCTTTTAGATCTAAGCCGGTTCTTTGTCTTAGTCTTCTCATAATATTTATTTCCGAATTCGTCTTTACCTTTATATTTAGAGGTGCAGGCTATTAGAACTCTTGAAATAATGTGCATTAGGTTTTTTTCCAATCAATTATAAAGCATTTCTGTTTTTTCAAAACGTTCCCTCAATCAAGTTATTCTAATTATTATGGTAGCAAAAAAAAGTGTGTAGTTAAATATTTTGTTTCAAATTATAGTAATTACTAAAAATGCAGTTATTCGCAAAAAACCTAAAATGATTTTTAATCAGTTTGTTTAGTATATTCATCTATTAGTGTTTTAAAAAAAAGAACCTTTGCTAAAATTTGCTTAGCGCTGTCCATTAAATATTGAGCATAAATAATAAATTTTATAACTCAGCCCCTTCATCAATTGAGTAATTTCAATCGACTAGTAAAGGTCAAGAAAAAAAAGTGAAAAATAGTCTATTTTTTTAATTGTCAAACTTGATCTAAACCACTACATCAGGTAACCTCGAAGGCCATGTCCACTATATATGGTAAAATACTGTCATTCTGTGAATTAGCAGAATCAACGATTCGCCCTAAGTAAGTGACACCGGAAGAATAAAAAAAATAAGAGGAACAATATCATGCGATTTGAGCGGCTACTGACCAAAGAAAAAGAAGATTTATACGCAAATATCCCATTTCGGTCAGCAACCAGTGAAATTCGCAATCCAGATGGAACCGTCGTTTTCTCAGCCACGGATATAGAAGTACCAGAACAATATAGTCAGGTCGCAACAGACATCATCGCTCAAAAATATTTTCGCAAAGCAGGTGTGCCAATACGTCTAAAAACAATGGAAGAGAACAACGTGCCTTCTTGGTTGTGGCGGTCACAGCCGAATATAGAGGCATTAAATTTACTCCCAGAGGATGAGAGATATACAGGCGAGACATCTGCAAAACAGGTGTTCCATCGGCTAGCTGGAACATGGACTTATTGGGGCTGGAAGGGTGGATACTTCAGTAGCGAAACAGATGCGAAAATTTATTATCAGGAAATGACAGCGATGTTGGCACGGCAAATGGCTGCGCCTAACTCCCCACAATGGTTTAATACCGGCCTTAACTGGGCTTATGGTATTGATGGCCCCAGTCAAGGACATTTCTACGTGGATTTTGAAACCAGGAAAATGGTGCGCTCTAAAACATCTTATGAGCACCCGCAACCGCATGCCTGTTTCATTCAATCGGTAAATGACGATTTGGTGAATGAGGGAGGTATCATGGATTTATGGGTGCGAGAAGCGCGCCTATTTAAGTATGGCTCTGGCACAGGATCAAACTTTTCTAAATTGCGCGGTATAGGAGAGAGCCTATCAGGCGGTGGCAGGTCATCAGGCTTAATGAGTTTTCTTAAAATTGGAGATAGGGCAGCAGGTGCCATAAAATCAGGCGGAACAACACGGCGTGCCGCCAAGATGGTTACGGTTGATATAGACCATCCAGACATTGAAGAATATATCGACTGGAAAGTGGTTGAAGAGCAAAAAGTAGCCGCACTAGTAACAGGCTCAAAAATTGCCAGCAAACATATGAGCGCAGTGATGAAAGCATGCGTTGAAGCAACAAATCTAGACGATGCAGCACGCTACGACCCAAAACAAAATAGTGAGCTTAGGAAAGCGATTATAGAAGCACGCAAAGTGCTACTTCCAGAAAATTATGTTCAACGGGTGATACAGTTTGCCCAACAAGGTTTTACAGAAATCGAGTTTAAGACATATGATACAGACTGGGACAGTGAGGCATATCTAACCGTTGCTGGGCAGAACTCTAATAATTCGGTGCGCGTTTCAAACGATTTTCTAAAGGCAGTAGAACAACAGGGTAAATGGTCGCTAATCGGTCGCACAAATGGAGCAATAATCAAGGAGGTGGATGCTTCCGAATTATGGGATAAAATAGCCTATGCTGCATGGGCCTGCGCGGACCCTGGCTTGCAATATGATACAACAATCAATGAATGGCATACCTGTCCGCAGGGTGGCAGAATTAACGCCTCGAACCCATGTTCTGAATATATGTTTATTGACGATACAGCTTGTAACCTAGCCTCCTTAAACTTAATGCAGTTCAGACATGAAGATGGCAGTTTTGATATTAAAACCTTCGAACATGCCGTAAGAATTTGGACTCTCACATTAGAAATTTCAGTTACTATGGCGCAATTTCCGTCAAAGGAAATTGCCCAAGGCTCTTATGACTATCGCACGCTAGGCCTTGGTTTTGCTAATATTGGCGGTATGTTAATGGCTGCGGGATACTCTTATGATAGTGATGAGGCACGTGCATTATGCGGCGCAATTTCAGCAATAATGACAGGTAGATCCTATGCAACTTCAGCAGAGATAGCAAGTGAGTTAGGCGCATTTCCAAAATATGCGGCAAACGCAAAATCTATGATGCGTGTGATGGAAAATCATAAGAACGCCGCTCTTGGAAAGTCTAATGGATATAGCGAGTTAAGCGTACTACCGGTACCTCTTGCCATAGGGGATTGCCCAGATAAAACCCTAATAACTGCTGCTGCCACTGCATGGGAAGATGCTGTTCGCCTTGGCAAAGAGCATGGATATCGTAATGCGCAAGCAACGGTTATAGCGCCAACCGGAACAATTGGTCTTGTAATGGATTGTGATACAACTGGTATCGAGCCTGATTTTGCTATTGTGAAGTTCAAAAAGCTTGCAGGTGGTGGGTATTTCAAGATTATTAATCGGGTGGTACCTGAAGCACTTACACGCCTTGGCTACACAGATAATCAAATAGAAGACGTCATCCGCTACGCTGTGGGACATGGCAGCCTGAAAAATTGTCAAGCCATCTCTATATCTGCGCTTAAAGACAAAGGGTTTACAGCGGATATTCTTGAGAAGTTAGAAGCAAGTCTGGAAAACGCATTTGATATCAAATTTGCCTTTAATCATTATGCGCTTGGTCTAGAGTTCTGCAAAGATACACTATGCTTCAGTGATGCTCAATTAAACGACTTATCGTTTAATATGCTAGAGGCTCTCGGCTTTACTAAAGACGAAATAGATGCCGCAAACATCCATATTTGTGGCGCTATGACAGTAGAGGGTGCTCCACATTTAAAAGAAGAGCATTTGCCGATTTTTGACTGTGCAAATGTCTGTGGGCGAATTGGCGAGCGCTATCTACCTGTTGAAAGCCATATTACAATGATGGCAGCTGCACAGCCATTTATATCTGGTGCTATTTCAAAAACAATTAATATGCCTAATAACGCGTCTGTAGAGGAGTGTGGAAAAGCCTATATGCAATCTTGGCGTCTAGGGCTGAAAGCAAACGCCCTTTATCGTGATGGATCAAAACTCAGTCAGCCTCTATCATCGGCCCTAGTAGATGAAGAGGACTTAGAGGAAGAACAAATAACATCAGCGCCACAAATTGTTGAGAAGATTGTTGAGCGTATAATGCATATGCAAGAACGTGAAAAACTTCCTCAAAGACGCAAAGGTTATACTCAGAAAGCGTCTGTTGGTGGCCACAAGGTTTATTTGCGAACAGGCGAATACCAAGATGGCCGTCTTGGTGAGATTTTTATAGACATGCATAAAGAAGGCGCAGCATTCCGCTCACTGATGAATAATTTTGCCATTTCCGTATCAATAGGTCTTCAATATGGGGTTCCTCTGGAAGAGTTTGTAGAAGCGTTCACGTTTACGCGGTTTGAGCCGCAAGGCATGGTTACTGGAAACGATGCTATTAAAATGTCTTCATCTATCCTTGACTATACCTTCAGGGAACTTGCTATTTCCTATTTAGACAGACATGACCTTGGACACGTGAATAAAGATGATTTAGATGCTGATACAATTGGTGGAGGCGAAGCACAATCAGAGCTAGTTGATAGAGTGACTAGTCGTGGGTTTATCCGCAAACAAGGTTTAACGGTGTATTCAAACAAAAACCAAACTGTTACTGCTCTCACTCAGCAACCAACAGTTGCAACAAGCTTTATTGCGCCTGCATCTGAAGCGAATTTGGCAGCCGAAACACGTATACAAAACCCACAGCAAATGACTGCAAGTAATCAAGAAATGGTAAAGCACGCAAGAATGCAAGGCTATGAGGGTGAATCCTGCCCAGAATGCCAGAACTTCACACTTGTGCGTAACGGCACCTGCCTTAAGTGTAATACCTGCGGCTCGACTACCGGTTGTAGCTAGAGGCAGTTAAAATATACCAAAAATTCAACTAGTTAACTGTCAAAATGTTTGATACATCTTTCTGCCTTTTTATCTCTGATTAAATTCACCATAGATATAACAGCTTACTTCGGATAAGACATTATGAAACAGCCTTAAACCGCTTATCCTATAAGCATCGAAGGAGAGTAAACATGAGGTCTAATATTCAAACTAAATTGGACGAACTTGGCATCAAGTTGGACAACCCAACTGTTCCGGCTGGTAATTATGTGCCGATACTTGTTATTCATGATATGGTTTATGTATCGGGTCAACTACCCCTTATTAATGGTGCTGTAGAACTGACAGGACAGGTTGGAAGCTCAGTGAGTGTCAAAGACGCCCAAGACCAGGCAAGGCAATGCGCTATAGCGATATTGCGTCAAGTATCTACGGTGAGTGATTGCCTTAAAAATGTTAAGCGTGTTGTAAAACTTGGCGGCTTTGTAACATCAGCACCTGAATTTATAGAGCAACCAAAGGTGATCGATGCGGCATCAGAATTAATGGTGTCCTTGTTCGCAGATAGAGGCAAACATACTAGATTTGCAGTAGGTGTTAGCGCACTGCCTCTCGGGGCTGTTGTAGAAATAGATGCCATATTTCAGCTAACGTCCTGATAAGGTTGTAAATCCCAACCAGCAATAATACGTGGCGCCTTAATAAAGATGGTTTTATGGATAGTATACCAGAGAATTCTATTTTCTCGCTAAAGACATTAACATCTATAAACGACATTCCTTCCGAAGAATGGAATCGTCTGAATGCTACTGGTCACCCATTTGTTATGCATGATTTTCTAGCAGCCCTTGAAGATAGCAAATGCGTTGGCGAAGATACTGGCTGGGACGTATTGCATCTATGCGTGTATGATGAAGAGCATAATCTGCGCGGTGTTATGCCACATTATCTAAAGTACCATTCTTATGGGGAGTATATTTTTGATCATAGCTGGGCCAATGCATATGAGCGTTCAGGCCAGACATATTATCCAAAGTCACTTTCAGCAGTCCCATTCACCCCAGTGCCGGGTCCACGTTTGCTAACGCTAGAAGGTGATTTACACGCAAAGCAAGCCTTGTTTGCTAGTATGCAGGCACTTATTGAAAATAACAATCTCTCCTCTGCACATATAAATTTTATTAATGTAAATGATTTGACTGCCGCACGAAATAATAATTGGATGATCCGCGAGGGCTTACAGTTTCATTGGCATAATCAAGACTATGATAGTTTTGATCAATTTTTAAAGAATTTAACATCTAGAAAACGCAAAAATATTCGCAAAGAGCGCAAGTCTATTCAGGAATCTGGAATCAGGTTTGAGCAATTGACTGGTGATAATATTAAACCCATACACTGGGATATTTTCTATCAATGTTATGTTGCTACAATTGAGAAGAAATGGGGCGGCGCTTATCTTACACGCATGTTTTTTGAGTCACTAACTGGTAACATTGCTGATAAAATTCTTCTTGTTCTCGCTTATAATGGAGATACGCCTATCGCTGGAGCCCTAAATTTTATAGGCTCAGATGCGCTATATGGCCGAAACTGGGGCGGGTTATGCGACGTGCCATTTTTGCATTTTGAGACATGTTATTATCAGGCGATTGATTTTGCCATAAAAATGGGTCTTAAACGGGTAGAGGCAGGTGCACAAGGGCTTCACAAAGTCCCACGTGGGTATCTTCCATCAATCACCTATTCAGCGCATAAAATTCTCAATCCACAATTCGAAGAAGCTATTATGCGATTTCTCAGACAAGAAGCTCTGCAAATCCAAGAAGAGGCTTCGTTAATTGCCAAAACCTCTCCCTATAAATAATATAAAAACTGATTACACTTTTTCGGTTTTCTTTTTAGGCGAGTTAGTATTTTTTGCTGGCATTGTTTTAAGCTCAAGCTTGTTGTCTTTAACGGTTACCATCACCTCACCCCCTGCAACCAAATCACCGAACAGAAGGTGATCTGCCAGCGGTTTTTTAATATGCTCTTGTATTAACCTGCCAAGCGGCCTTGCACCAAAAGAGCTATCATACCCACGGTCTGCAAGCCATTCACGCGCTTGCTCGTCAAGCTGAATTTCAACCTGTCTTTCAGTCAATTGGGCTTCAAGCTGGAATACGAACTTATCTACAACTAGCCTTATCGTATCATTATCAAGAGCAGAGAAGCCAATAACTGCATCCAAACGATTCCTGAATTCAGGTGAAAACGTTCTCTCTATGGCCTCTGAATCGGCATCTGTTCTGTTTCCTCTGCCAAATCCAATGGCCTGTTTTGATAGCTCAGATGCACCAGCATTGGTTGTCATGATTAAAATAACATTTCGGAAATCTACTTTCTTACCGTTTGAGTCTGTTAATGTGCCATGGTCCATAACCTGCAATAACAAATTAAACAAATCAGGATGTGCTTTTTCGATCTCATCTAACAACAAGACGGCATGCGGGGTTTGATCAATTGCATCTGTTAATAATCCTCCCTGATCAAAACCAACATAACCAGGAGGTGCGCCTATTAGTCTTGATACGGTATGTCTCTCCATATATTCGGACATATCAAAGCGAATTAGCTTAATTCCTAATATTTCTGATAATTGTTTTGCGACTTCTGTTTTACCAACACCAGTCGGACCAGAGAACAAATAGTTACCTATTGGTTTACCAGCTTCACGAAGACCAGCACGGGAGAGCTTAATAGCAGATGCTAGCGCTGTAATCGCAGGATTTTGACCATAAACCATCCGCTTTAAATCTGTCTCTAGCGAGGCTAGTACAGCCTTATCGTCTCTGCTCACATTCTTGGATGGTATTCGAGCCATAGAAGCGATAGTTGTTTCTATTTCCTTTTGGCCAATTTGCTGTCGCCTTTTTGAGGGCGGTAACAGATTTTGTGAAGCAGCTGCTTCATCTATAACATCAATTGCTTTATCGGGAAGTTTGCGATCATGAATATAACGGGCTGCTAAGTCAACTGCCGTCTTGATAGCGGCTTGAGTAAACTTCACCCCGTGATGCGCTTCATAACGCGACTTTAGACCTGCCAAAATTTTTATTGTGTCAGGAACAGATGGCTCATTAACATCAATTTTCTGGAATCGCCGTGCTAATGCGCGATCTTTTTCAAAATAACTACGATATTCTTTATAAGTGGTAGAGCCAATGCAACGCAAAGACCCTTTCTGCAAAGCAGGCTTCAGCAGGTTAGACGCATCCATCGCCCCTCCAGAGGTTGCACCTGCTCCGATAATAGTATGAATTTCATCGATAAACAGGATAGCCTGATTATCCTGTTCTATTTGCTTCATTACCGCCTTAAGGCGTTCTTCAAAATCTCCACGATATCTTGTGCCAGCGAGTAATGAGCCCATATCAAGTGAATATATGACAGCAGATTTAAGAACCTCTGGAACTGCCCCATCGACAATACGCTGAGCTAGGCCTTCCGCAATAGCCGTTTTTCCAACACCAGGTTCTCCAACATACAAAGGATTATTCTTGGTTCTTCTGCATAATATTTGAATGGTTCTATCTACTTCTAGACTTCTACCTATTAAAGGGTCTATATTGCCATCAACTGCTTTGGCAATAAGGTCAACAGCATATTGCGATAATGCATCTTTTCCTGCCTTGCCATCACTCGTATCTGCGTCATCTTCTTCAGTCTCACTACCTGCAACTGATGCCCCATTGCCATGGCTTATAAAGCTGATAGCATCTAGCCGTGACATCTCAAGTGAGGTTAAAAACCACACTGCATGTGACTCCCGCTCTGAATACATGGCTATCAAAACGTTAGCTCCGGTAGCAGAGCCACGACCAGAAGATTGGGTGTGAATAATTGCGCGCTGTACTACACGACTAAATGAAGCAGTTGGCTGTACCTCTATCTCATCTGCTTGCGCGACCAGCTCATCCATTTCATCATCAATGTAGGATTCTAGCATCTCTCTTAATCTAGAGACATCCAAATTGCAGCCATGCATTACCGCGAGCGCATCCTTGTCTTCGAGCATCGCAAGTAGAAGATGTTCCAGAGTAGCAAATTCATGATGCCGGTCACCTGCAATAGACAGGGAGCGACGCAGGGTTTCTTCTAATTCTTGGGATAGCACTATCTTACTCCTTTTCCATCTGCAATTGCAGCGGATGCTCGTTTTGTTTGGCAAATGTCATTACTTGATTTATTTTCGCCTCAGCAACCTCATAGGTAAACACACCACAAACACCCACACCTTTTTGATGTACATGTAACATGATTTTCTGGGCTACCTGCAAATTATGACCAAAAAAGCGTTGTAATATTAGAACGACAAACTCCATAGGAGTGTAATCATCATTCAACATTACCACCCGATATAATGACGGCTTTTTTGTTTTTGTGCGCTTGTCCAGCGCCAAGCCACCATCAACATCAACTGGCTTATTATTATTTGCGCTCATAGTTTCGACATCTCCATAATCTAACAATAGATATTGGCGTTTTTTATAATTAAGAAAAGGGGTTTATGGTATTTTTTTATTAATTAGTGCATCCTCAAGTTAAAAGATAGAAATATTGATTTCTAATCTTTATTGTGATTCATTAGATACATCATTATAATTCTTCACAACCTGCTGAGTCTATTAATAAAATGTATGATAATCTCAGGATAATAATGACCGGCATCATCAAAATCAAATTATTTGGTGCGTTTACTAAAATAATACATAATATTAACCTCAGCTCGAAAAAACTTTTTGGTAGCTTAATTATAGCTGTATGCCTTTATAGCGGGATGTTATCAACCTTAAATATATTGGGATTATCTAAGGCACATGCTAACGCAAAATACGCATCTTTTGTTATGGAAGAAGTATCAGGGCGTGTTTTATATGCTAGAAACGCAGATAAGCAGCTATATCCTGCGTCTTTATCAAAAATCATGACTTTATATATATTATTCGAAGAATTACAAATTAATAACTTAACCTTAAACTCACAGATACCTATATCATCGCTTTCAGCCAGCAGAAGCCCTTCTAAACTTTATCTAAAACCTGGTGAGACGATATCTGTTGAGGATGCCATACTCGCATTGGTGACGAAATCTGCAAATGACATTGCAACGGCTGTATCCGAAAAAATTTCGGTATCAGAGCGTGAATTTGCTAAGCGAATGACCCGCAAAGCAAAGGCACTTGGGATGTCACGAACCATTTTTAAAAATGCGTCTGGCCTTCCCAATAGGGCCCAGGTTAGTACAGCCAGAGATATGGCAAAGCTTGGAATGGCAATTCGAACAGACTTTCCTGAGTATTATCATTACTTTAGCAATAAATCATTCTGGTTTAGAGGCAAAATTTATCGAAATCATAACCGCTTATTGACTGCCTTTGATGGTACTGACGGCATTAAAACCGGTTATATAGGTGCCTCTGGCTTTAATCTTGTTGCCTCTGCTGAGCGAAATGGCGTGCGCCTTATAGGTGTTGTATTTGGTGGCAAAACGAGTAAGAGTCGTGACCTACATATGATTAAGTTGCTAACCAACCAGTTCAATGTCGTAGAACCTGTTAGGGTTGCTTCCATTCCGATTGCAACTCCGCTTCCAAGACCAGAAAATAAAGGCCTTATGGCCTATAGTAATAGACTTGCTTCTATTGTCCCGCCAATCTCTAAGCCACAGATTATTATTCGCTCCAATCCCTTCAACTCTGCTGAAAACCAGATAGCATCAACAAGTGATGCTTGGTCTATTCAAGTAGGCAGTTTTTCTAGAAAAATCAGTGCCCATAAAGCGGCGATCAAAGCCAGACGTTCTGCTTCCTCTATTTTGGCAATGATACCAGCAGAGGTAAGACTTGTAATGCGAGGCGAATTACCGTTATGGCGGGTTAGGTTTGAAGGGCTCGACGAGCCAAGCGCACGTGCTGCTTGTGTCGAGTTATATCAGTCTGGAAGCGCATGTTTTGCATTGCCGGAGATAATTTCGAGCGCCAGCGCATCATAGAGCCATTTCTATCAGGTTCTCACTCACCATGTAAGTATCTCAATCTATATTAATGAAAGTCTCTGCTTTTTAATGCTGGTATTTTTAGCTCTGAGGTTTTTAGATGCTGCAAATAAACATCACAATTGACTAGCTTATCCGCGATAAGATGTATAATTCTGCCCTGTTTTTGAATTCTGCCAAATACCCCTAGTAAATGCGCGCCAAGTAATGCTACACGATACGCATCCACAATAGCTGGCCAGATTATAATATTTAGGGAATAATATGCATCTTCTAATGTTATAAAAACAGTTCCTTTTGCAGTGCCTGGCCTTTGCCTGCCTGTTACAAGGCCAATTACCTGATACTTGCTGCCATCTATACTATCTATGGCAACAGAACAGGGCTGCCATCTATCTGCTGAAAAATACGGCTCTAATAGACTTACCGGATGCGCTTTAAGAGATAATCCAGTGGCTAAATAATCCTGAGCTACTAAGGCACCTACACTTGCTATTGGCAGAGGCGTTGCTGGCTCTGTTGGCATAATAGTTTTGTGGCGTTGTTCTGCATATGAGAATAAGGGAAGCCCCGAGCTTTGCTGACGAGCGAGCTTTTTTATTTCCCACAATGACTGACGACCTGTAAGGCCAATCGAGTTAAAGGCGTCAGCTCTGGCAAGCGATTCTAGTCCAGATATAGAGATGTCTGAGCTACGCATAAGGTCATTAATATCCTGATAAGCTATATGACGACTTGCCGCCAGTCTTTCAGCCTCATAGCGTTTTAATCCTTTTACCTGACGCATTCCAAGACGCAATGCATGACGTGCATGGTCTGTTGCCTCTAGACTGCAGTCCCATTGTGAGTTATTAATATCAATTGGTCTTACCTCAACTCCGCTACGCTTAGCTTCTGAAACTAATTGAGCGGGGCCATAAAAACCCATTGGCTGAGCGTTTAATAACGCACAGATAAAAACATCTGGGTAATGGCATTTTATCCAAGCAGAAGCATAAACCAGTAAAGCAAAACTTGAAGCATGCGATTCTGGAAATCCATATGTGCCAAAACCTTCAATCTGACGAAAACATCTAATGGCAAAATCTTC
>MDTB01129824.1_pt1 | contig 17277 bp, 13 predicted proteins | sample 811161 | NCBI WGS metagenome assembly MDTB01 (sample SAMN05326650, study PRJNA326480) | marine metagenome | isolation source: seawater | place: Mediterranean Sea | collected 2009
GTATTTTATTAGTGTATTCTTAAGGTCTTGTGCAAAGTCAATGCTAAATGTTTCACTATCGTTTTCATGTACTAAGTGAACATCTTTAAAACGTTTGATATGATTCCAATTTGGTTCATTTAGTGCATTTAACAAAGGTATATTTTCCATAAGTGAATCATATGGATGATGATAGTAGACTACTTGATTGCTATCTAAATCTACATTAGTTAAATCCTGTACAACACTAAATTCTAAATCATGTGACCATTTTTTGCCTGTTTTACTGTATACGCTCATCGCATTGTTCCTTTATCCATGCATAGGTATGTTTCAACCCATATTCTAAATCTTCGTCCGGTCTCCATCCGAGTAGTTCTTCAATAAGATCATTATGACTTGTTCTACCCATTACACCAACTGGACCGTCAACGTTTATAATTTCTAATTGATTTTTACCTGCAATTTGTCCTATAAGTTGAGCAAGGTCATTAATAGCAATCATTCTTTCGCTACCTAAGTTCACAGGTTGGTCAATATTGCTTTCCATTATTTTAAGTAGGCCTTTTATACATTCTTCAATATATAAAAAACTTCTTGTTTGTGTTCCAGGACCCCATATTTCTACAGCGTTTTGGCAAACTGCTACTTTCCTACATAGTGCCGCGGGTGCTTTTTCCTTGCCATCACACCAACTACCAAGTGGACCAAATACGTTGTGTAGTCTTACAACTTTTGCATCTATATCATAATTTTTTCTATGTGTAAGATATAATCGTTCACTGAACAATTTTTCCCAACCATATTCTGTATCTGGTTCTGCAGGATAGGCACTACTTTCTTCGCAAAGAGGATTGTCAGGATCTAACTGATTACGTTCAGGATATACACATGCACTACTTGTGTAAAGTATTTTTTTAATACCTTTTTTAGTTGCTTCATGTAGTACATTTAAATTTATTAATGCACTGTTGTGCATTATATCACTGTCATGATCACCAATGCCGATATAACCTGTGCCGCCCATGTCTGCTGCAAGTTGGTATATTTCATCTAACTCTTTGTTTATACAGCCAGCAACAAAGTCTGGATTACGTAAATCTACTTGAAAAAATTCTTGTGCCTTTGTAGGTTCAAAAGCAGGTTGTTTTATATCTGCACCTATTACATAATGTCCTTGTTCAACTAGTTTGTTAACTAGATGATGTCCTATGAAGCCGCCTGCTCCACATACTAGTATTTTCTTTTTCATTTTAGTTTCCATATTTTTCTGTTATTATATCTAATTCAGTATCAGGTATTGTTTTTAAAAGATTAAAGTTGTATTCAACTATCTCTGCTACTTCTTTTGTAAACTGTACCTTTACTGAATTAGGCCAAGCTGATATTGCATGTACTATATCACATATCCTGTTTATACGTTCAACAGGATCGGCTATATTATCGTACTCCTCCGACCACCATTGGTCAAATGTTTTAAATCCCATATCTTTTATATGCTGTAGACTACCCTTTGCACCCATCATTATAAATGGTTGTTTATATGCAATAGGTTTATAAGTTTTTTCTGTAATGTGTATTTCGTCAGTAAAGAAAAAAGTTTCACTGATAATATTTATTAGGCTATTTTTAAAGTAATGCTCTATAGATTGTTCAGTTGCTTCCATTGGATAACTATTAAAGTTGGGATTATCTAATACTAACGGTAATTTACTTTTGCTAGGTGCAATATCTTCTTTTGTAATACCTAAATTAGGGTAACGTTTTATAAGATAGTCGACATTACTTTCAAATGATCTTCCAGACTCTGGTTGTTTGCTATCCATACTCATAAAAAAATTATTCAGCAAGTTTTTCTTAAACATTTTGATAAAAAACGACAGCCTGTGGTCGCTATATCTGCGTTGAAAACACAAAAAGTCTTTTTCTCTTGGTCCAACATTATATGGTTCTTCTTTCAATAATGTTTGTTCTACGTTAGTTCTGTGGATTTTAAATGTGGGAAAATACTCTACATTTATTTTAGGGCCTGCTTTGTTTTCTGCCCATCTATTATATAACTCTTGTCCATTAGCACAATTAGTAAAATATACAACTTTGTTTAGAGGTATTTCGTAATGATTAAAAAACTGTGTCATTACTTCCCAATGCTTGGACGTTACCCAACCTTCAAAAGGAATAGTAACAAGTACATATCCATTGCCATTTTTTATTTGATCCTTAATTAAAGATCTAGGAGGATTATTTACAAATGGTCCATCAGTGATACTAAAAAGTTTTGTCCAATCTCTATAATAGTAGGATGTAAAATTTAATTCGTAAAAGTACTTTTTGTCTTGTGGAATTTCTAATGCTGAAATAATTTCTCTGTTTTTAAAAGACTGAAATACCACCGGTGCTTGTATACTATCATCTACATTACCTTCATTCATAGCAAAATTTATATCTGCTATAGTAGGTACTCTATTATTAGTCATTGGCCATTTAGGGCCGCACCATTTGTAAGCAAAACTTAAAACTTTAGACATTACTACAATCCTTATAAAATTTTTCTAGCTCAGGAAATGTTTCAATTAAGTTTGTGCCTCTACGCTTATCGTATTCACTAAACCAAGAATAAAAATTACGCATGCCGTTTGTAATTTTATCTTGATCATAATTTGTAGTCTTCATATAGTCAATTACACGCCTAAATCGTTCATACTCTAAAGAACTAAATTTTGTTCTATCTTTGTCGTTAGTATTATCTTCTATAAATTTAAGATGTTTCTCCATATATGGTAAAAACTCATCTTTAGGCAATATGTTCATGTCAAATTGTAAAGGCTCTTTTAAATAAGGTGTGTCAAATCTTACACGTTGCCACTGAGTTTCATTTTTATCTGTATTATACTTTTTACGCCATTCTAATATTTTTTCTAGTAAACTATTAAAACTTGTTACTACAAACAAATTGAATGTAACCATAAATGTAACTGGCCAGCCTGTCGATGTAAGATAATAATCTAAATTACGTTCCCAAAGTTCAACATCTAATCCAGTACGAGTGTATTCTGCACGTTTGCCCCAAGTATCAATACTTGTGTACAATTTAAAACTTTTTATACAACCTTTTTGTTTTAGATCTTTTACACGCTCTACTAGTCTATATACCATAGCCGGCTTTACACCCATATTGCTGTTTAGCTCTATGTTTAAATGAGGCTTAGGATTTTGTTCTAGTTCGTCAAACAGACGCCATGTGCTTTTGTGCATTAATGGTTCGCCGCCAGTTACACGCAAAATATTAAGTGTTTTACTTACTTCAGGCCACCACTTCCACCATGCTTCTACATAAGGATTAGTATCTTCCTCATACAATTCAAACCAGTCAATATCATTGCGGTGTTCTGTACTATTACTATACGGACCGTTTTGTTTTATTTCGTTGTAATATCTACTACTAAACTTTGGATGGCAATATCCGCATTTAAAATTACACTCGTTTGAAAAATTAACTTCAATATACTCAGGATTAATATTATAGTCCCAAGGATTACTTTTAATTTCTTCTATTCTTTCTGGAGTATATATACTGGATGTCTTAATATGCCTGTCACTTACATAATCTTTGCCCATACATTCTATATTCCAACAATATTGACATCCGCTTGGTTTTTGTCCATTCAGCATAGCAAGACGTTCTTGCTTTTTTTGTGGTGTATTGTGTAATTGACTAGGATTTTCTTCTAGTCCGTCTAGTGGAATTTTATGTGGTGCTGGATGATAACAACTATGTGTTTCACCAGTCTGTAAATATATTGTTACGTGATGCCATTTTGCCAAACAGAATGTAGGCGATATGTCTCTTTCAACGCCCGGCATCACTTCTTTAATTCTGATTAGTTCAGTATTCATCGTTTCTTAATTATTCTCGGTGTGTTGCGATATACACTCTTAAAAAATCTACTTCCTAGTGCGTCTATTTCAGCAATTTCTAAATTTAGTTCCGATCGTATAAGGTTACCGTATCTAAATAACTCAGAGCTAACATCTAAATCTGCAACTTTTTCTTGTTTCCAATAACTAGTTAGATATTTAAAGTCACGCACATTAGTATAATCCCAATCTGTACACATAGTCATATAGCAACCCATTCTTGCACCTAGCATACTCCAAACACCATTTTCTACATCGGCTCCGATACTACACCATATACGTAGTCTATCTAAATTTTGCCACCAAATATTTTTTATATCTGTATGTTTGGCGCCTTCGTTAAGGCTCATTTTTACACCTTCACGAAAACCTGCTCTCCATGCTTGGAACGGAGTAGCGTTCGTGTAACTTGTACTGTAGTTGTCATTGAATTGATAATATTTTTCATCAAAACAAAATTCTACCAGGCCTGCTGTATCATCAGCATTGCTGTTTTCATGTGTTTTCATATTGTGAACAAATTTACGTGTCCATAACTTTAGTCCACCATTACCGTACATTAGTCCATTTACATGAACATTGCCGCACCAACTAAAAACATGGTCAGCTGTTACTCCTAATTTTTCAATATCAATTTCTTGTTGCAGAAATTCAGTGTCAATAATGTTATCACCATCAACAGTAACAAAGTATTCAGTCTCACTTAAATCTGCACATGCTTTGTGTGCCGCATCTGACCCGTCTACACCATGCACACGTTTTGCCCAAGGCAACTTGTTACATAAATCAGCATAGTTTTTTTCAGCGTTGGGCTCATCATAGGACAAAAAGATAATGTCCTGGTCAATAATCTTAATCTTATCCATCTATAACCTCGCAAGAATACTTTTGGAACTTCCTATTAGTATATACACTAAATTTGTTAAGATCAAACTGACTCTGGCTTTTAAAAGACTCAGCATCTTCTAATAATTTTTGTACAGTTGTAGTAAAATATTCATGCAAGATATTTGGGTTATTTTTTTGAGTAACACTAAAGTTAAGTGCTTGATGTATTCTTTCTTTTTTGTTAGACAGTTCTTTTTTTGCGTTATCTGACAGATTAATTTGCCAAACTTTTGTTGCTTTTATATAACGCACTATTACTTGAGCATTGTCCTGTGGTAAAATCTTATATACATTGTCATTAACATCTGCTTCAAGTTTTTTATACTTGTCGACTATTACATATGCAGAGGTTTTTATATCGTAAATAACTTTGTGTCTAGTAACATCTTTTTCTTTATTGAGAAAGGGACGAATATCTTCAGTATCTGCTATAAAAAAATCTTCTAGGTCTTGATCTACGTTTGAGATAGATAAAATATTACCTGTATTTTTATCAAAATATACCTTATGTATGATTTCAAAATTAGGCGTTTGTAAAATAATCATATACTTAACCTTTTTTCTAAAACTTCAACTATATCATCTGTTAAAAAGTTGTCTTCAGTATAGTGAAATATACCTGATTGTTTGTAGTTGCCTATGTATAATTCACCATCATCAGTAAAATACGCACCTACTTTTGTTTGCCAACTTTCTCTTAGTTCATTCCAGTTTTGTATATTTGCTTTCATGTGAGTGAAACTAGGTACACAAACATTTTCATTTGTAATTTTTGATTTACAATCTAGTAAATCTACTGTCATTGCAGCTGTAAGATCCATGCTTGCAAAATTTTGTATAGGGTTACTTCCGCCCAATTTATAAAATTCTTTCCAGTTGTTTGTAATAGTATCTAACCATTTATAGAATTCAAGTGCAAAATCACTTTTCTTAAAATAGTGCAACCCCATATATGTATTAGGAAGGTTGTATTTGATAAAGTTTTTTCTATAATAATTATCGTGTACTCTATTTCCTCTGTAATCAAAGACAGTTGATGTTAGGTATATGTCGTAATTTTGTAAAAATTTATACCAAGAAGAAATATCTTCTAATACAAGCATATCAGTATCTAGTACTATTGCATCTTCATAGGGACTTACAAAATATGTTTTCCATCTATTGTGTATTTTCCAATCATACTTGGTTGCTAAATCGCCCCATGGAATTTCTATAACATTGTCGAATAAATTTATATATTTTTCTGGAACAACATCATCAGTAAGAATACTAATTTTGCTGTTAGGTGTAGTCGAATGTATACTCATAGCAAGAGCACACGCTTGTTTTACATAATCTACTTCTAATGTGTTTTGGGCAACTAGAATAAAATTAGGCACTTAAATTATCCTCCAATGTGTACTTGTTCATTACATGCACACTATTGCCTTGGATTTGACAAGGACTAAAATTGTCTAGTGAGTCTTTACATTGTAGCAGAAAGATAAACTTGTCTCCTTTTAAAGAATGTAATATATCTCTGTCTGCTGTAAAGAATAATTTACCGGGCATTTTTTTTGCAAAATCTCCTTGTTTAAATCCGTTCATTATATGGATTGCAATACTAAATGCAAAGTCGTTGCGGTATGTTGTTGATTGAATATTGTATACTTTTCTATAGTGTGTATAGTATTCCTGTATGTGTTTTATTAAATCAAAAAAGCGTTTGTTTATTTCTGTCTTTCTAAAGAACACACACGTTGCCCAATAAAAATCTACACTTGTTTCGCTTATAGTAAGAAATTCACCAGTATCTCTATTGCCGGCAATATCTATAGCGTCTTTGTATAATAAAAAATCATATATACTAGTAAAACAATTTTTAAATACATCATCTGCTATAACATAATCACTGTCTAACATTAATGTTTCATCATACGGACTAAGATCGTATGCTAGACAACGATTATCATTTTTAAATTCTAAGACACTGTGCATTTTTGCACCATTGTAATATTGCTTTTTTGTTGATGCTGTTGGTATTTCATTGATGATAATTTTATCAAACCAATCTTTATATCTGTCGCCAATGCTTTCTTTATCAGTTACAATGCTAACTGGCAAGTTAAGATACTGTTTTGCTCTGTCAGCAAGAAATGCAGCTTGTTTTACATAATCAATTTCAGCATTGTTGTGTGCAAAAACAAGAATACCCTTAGTCATTAAGTATGCCTTCAACTGAACGTTGTTTCTTTAATTTATTGTATTCGCTAAAATATTTGTTTGATGCTGTTGCATAGGTGTTGACTAGGTTTTTTGTAAATGCAGAAAGATCTTCTACTAAAGATGGGAGTCCATTGTCGTCTATAAGAACAATTTGATCTTGCTCTAAACTTGTCAAACTTTGACAGAAACTTATAAGTTCTTTGCTGGATGTAAATTGACAGCCATTTTCGTAATGGATTAGGTCAGCATCGTATTGTTGACGTAGTATCTTTTTTTGTTGGTTTATTGTGTCAAGCAGATTGCTTGCTTCAAGTGCTTTTGCTAGTTTTTCGTCCATACAAGTTCTCCAAAGGTATAATAGTAATTATACACTATTAGGAGTCAAATGTCAAGAAAAAGACCAAGTCCAAACAGTGTGCGTTTCTGTTTCTTCTATTGTAGGAACATAGCTGTCTGCTATTGGATGTTCTGTACAACTACGTCTTATCCAATTATCGTCTCTAGCTGTTTTAGAGGTAGTTAATTTTTTACTGGTAAAACCTCTTTCAATCAATGCGTTATTTAACGTATCAAAATATGTAGATTCATACAAGTAATCTCTAGAACCATTATAAGTGGTGCTGAGTATTTCACCTATAGTAAACTGATCACCTTCTGCTATACCTATGATAAGTGATACCGGTTCATTATCTATTGTAAGTAAAAAATATGTAAACACATCAGTGTATAACGTACTCAAAGCATTTTTTAGATCACAATATGGATTGTGTTTACTAAATTCCAAAGCTAACTCGTTGTGTAATTCGTCAACAAATTCTTCTGACAACTCGTATACTTCATTTATAAAATACGTAGCCATTATTCAAAAGTCCTTAGTGTAAAATTCCAGTTGCCCTGATTCAAAACCCAAATAAATCCGTTACTGTCATCCGACGTTACTATTGGTGGTAACCCGTCTTGCGTACTAAGAGTAAATGTAGTGTTTGTTCCATCGAAACCTCTTGCTGATCGCTGTGTTTTTACAAAAGTAATATTTCTGTTAGTACCTTGTGAAACATCAACGCTGTGTAATCTTTCAAACGGTACATTGCCACTTAACTCGAATTGCACATAAAAAATGATACCACTCATATTCGTTGTGCCTGTAGGAGCTGATATGATCCTAGTTATAACCGCACTTACTAATGAATGACTGCCGCTAGTAGTAGTAAAATTATTTGTATTTGTGCCTATAGTTGAACCGTTCCAGCCTGCACCATAGATTGTTGGAAAAGAGTTTGTTATGCCTACAACACCGTTTGCTGTATATATTCTAATAACCTTTGCAGGTTCCGTAGAGCTGTACCTTGCTACAGCAACTACCCCAGGATGACCTGCGCCGCCTCTAGACGATACTTGACGCATAGACATACCTCCGCCTCCTGCACCAACTCCTGCGCCGTTACAGTAGGATCCTGCATTAGAAGTGAGACCACAAGCTGCAGTGCCGCCTTGCACTTCAAGATATTGCAATAGTATCTTGTTGGTACTGATGTTTGTTCTAGCGCCTTCTTTTACTCTATTCCCTGTGTTCTCACTTGCCAAAGTACCACTAGCAGGAAGTGTATCACCATCAGGTAAGTTTGCTTGAACGCCATCTCCTGTGCTTATGGTTCCGCCAGTGCTTGATTGAAGAACATTAAAATCACCACCAGTATTAAGACCCGCAGCACCTACAAAGTTTGAATCTCCGCCAGATGCAGGACCACCAAGCCCTCCTATGCCTGCAGGCTCGAAAGTTAAAACGCTGCTGTTTTGGCCAGCACCGGCATCTATTGTTCCTCCAGCTCTTTTTATTCTATAGTAAAAAGCTGTTTCTGGTTCTGGAAAATCTCTCCAATTAAATATTGCTTCTTGAGTGCCGCGTTCATACGTAACACCGTTGTAAACAAAAGAACTAGCAAAATCATTAATTGCCGTCCTAATTACGTTGCCTTCCCAGACCCACACAGCTGGTACGTTAGTACCTTGCATTACAAAACTTTCCTTACCAAATGTGAATGAATACTTATCTATAGTAGAGCTATATGAAAAAGTGCTTATACCTCCAGCGCGACCTAAGTTGTAATCATTAGACCCGCCTTCTTGGCGTGAGCCATCTCCGCCTCTGCCAACAATTATATTTGCTGTATTTGGAATATTTCCGTCCAGTAGTGTTTTAAATGCAACGCCGCCGGCGCCGCCGCCACTTGCAGGGCCTCCTCTACTACTATCTACTGAAATACCTGCGCCGCCGCCTCCGCCGCCAACTACAGCAATATCAATTCTATTGTCGTTAGCTTGTTTTGACCACGTATAGCCAGTGTCAAAGCCGCCATAGTATCTTGTTTCACTGATATTTTGTAATACTGGAAGACTGGCTGAATTTGCAGAAACTATTCTTGTCCTGTTTTGGGTCGTTCCGTAAGTTTGAAAGGCGTCATCGGCGCCTAGGCCTTGATCAAGGTCTGCAAGAGCATAATATTCTAGTGCATATAAATTTTCCGTTCTTGCAGGTACAGTAGTATCTACAATAGATGTACTCATACTATCTACTATTGTTCCACTTATTCCACCTGTTCTAAATGATACTGTTATATTTTCGTTATCGCCTACTACAGCATCATTAGCTGCTGTGAGATTGAATGATCCAGCGCCGCTGGCTACACTAAAACTTCCATTGTTTGTGGTCATTACACCTGTTGGACTTACTGAGTAATAATATGTGCCATCATTGTCGTTGGTTGTTACGTTATAGGTGCCTGTGCTTCCTTCATTAATACTTGATGGTCCTGTTATATTATATGTGTTAGGCGCAGGTGGTGGTGATGGTGAAGTACTAGTATCATTAATTTGTATACTTGTTGATATTCCAAATGCAGGAACATTACAAGTCAATGTTTCTGCACCTTCTGATGTTTCGTCATTTTTTGCTGTAATTGTTACACTACCTATACCACCATTAATCTCAAACTGTCCGCCCGTGCCCTGAGCATTATCAAAATCTCCAGTTTGGATGCCAACACCACTTAAAGTGTAGTCAATAAGTGTGCCGTTGACAGCAGGATTTACACTTAAAGTAAATGTAACACTGTCACCTTCGTTAATACTACCTGTTGCTGGTGTTCTTGTTAAACTAGCAGATGTATTATTAGCCGGTGCGGCTTCTAAATCTGTAATAGTAGTTAAACTTGGGGCTGCAATTCCTAAGACGCTTTCAGTATAAGTTGTAACATTGCTTCTTATAGTATTATCAATATATTCGTCAACACTAGGATAGCTGGCGAAATCATTGTCTTGCATTTCTATTCTAAATCTAAGCGTACTAGCTACTGATGCACTGCCTGCTGCAACTTCCCATGCTTCGATTTGATATTTTATATCAGCATATAGTCCTGAACCGTTTTTTGTAAAAATTACAGCACGATTTGACGAATTTGTAAGGTTCCATTGTGCGTAGTAATTGCCAATACTTGAGCCTGTTCCTGGGCTTGAACCATCAGCAGCAGTAGCGGTTTTGCCAAATGTAATTGTACCCATATTGGCTAAAACAGTATTCCATTGGTCTTCTTTTGAATTTGCTGTAACTGCACCTTCTAGATCAGCGTTAAATCTTAATTCGCCGCCCGCATTAAAAAAGTATCTTCTTTCATTAGCATTAACCCAAGTTACTTCAACTTCGTGTGTAATTTTAGAACCAGGGCTGGCAAAATCGCCGCCGCCCCATTGTGATATTCTCGAACTTGTAATAGTAGATGTTGAGAAGTTATCAGGATCATGTTGGTTAATATCAGATACAATTTCATCCGCAGCAGCCTCAAAGTCTAAATATCCCTCAGCAAGGTCTTCTTCTGCATTTGCACTTGTAGGAGCAAGTTTTGCTATACCTGTTCCTGATCCAGGACCTGTTGCTACAAACTTTATTCCTGCTTGATTTGCTGATGCACCAATTGCTGTAAAATCTGAATTACCAGGATCAATAATCATGTATTCTATTGATGCTACTAGTGCAAAAATGTTCAATGGAGTTTCATTGCCTACGTCTGCTGCGCTTGTACCAACATTTTCATTTACAGATGGAGCATTTAATCCGTCTGCGTTAGTCCATGAAAGTGGATTTGTTTGATGAAGTCTTGCTTTAATAAGATCATTGTACAAGTTTTGCATATCTTGTGCAGCAATAATGTCACCTGAACTTTTTTGGGAACTTTGTAAGGCACGGCCGTAACCGTTTTGTGCGCCGTCACCAACACCTAAAACGTCTTGTATCTTACCTTGGATAGTATTATAATTTGCCGCGGTAACATTTGTTCCAACTACAGCCATTTGTATTTCCTTCTATGTACTGTACTTATAGATTAGAATTAATTGTCAATACTGGTTTAGGAATTCCTAGTGCTCCACTAGCATAAACAAATGATACTGTGCTTTCTGTTACTCCTGTAACATCTTCATCTTCTGGACCAGAAGAGTCAGGATCGGATACTTCGTCACCTATATCGTTATCTACAAATACAATGTTAAATCTTAAACTATTAGATGCTGTTTCCCAAGCATTAATATAATATTCATTTTCAGCATAAAGCCCTGTGCCGCTTTTTGTAAAAATTCTTACAGGGGAGGATGAACTAGACCCAGTCCAGTCGTAATAATTACCTACTGCTGTGCCTGTTCCAGGGTTTGATCCATCTGAACTTGTAGCTGTTTTACCAAACGTAACTGTCCCCATAGTACTTAACATAGTCTGCCATATTTCGTCTTTAGTTCCTGGCGGTGTTGCTGTTACATCACCAGGTACACTTGTACCACCTGTTAAATTAGCATTAAATCTTACTACTCCGCCTGTGTTAAAAAAATAACGTCTTTCATTTGCGTTTTGCCAAGTAACTGTAACAGTATGGTCAATAGAACCGTTCCAACTTGTTTGTCTAGTATTTGTATCTTCAATTGTAGTGCTAAATTGTGAACTATCAAAAACGTTTCTGTCGTCTAATACATTTTGAGCCGCTGCTTCAAAGTCAGCAAAACCTTCTGCTTGGTCACTAGTTGCATCTGCTGATGTTCCGCCTGGTCCAATGTCAGCAGCAAAAACACCAACTATTTCACCTATTCCTGGTGAAGCCAACCCGTCTGCGTTGGTCCATGTTGGAGGATTACCTTTTTGATGGGTACGTGCTTTGACTAAGTCATTAAATAATTTTTGCATATCAGCTGCAAATATTATATCGTTGTCTGCTTTTGACTCACTTTCTAGTGTTCTGCCATATCCATTTTGTACACCGTCGCCAACACCTAATACATTCTGTACTGTGCTTCTTATCGAATTGTATACGGAAGAGTTGACTAAGTCTGTAACAGCCGGCATAAATTTTCTCCTAAAGTTTTAATATACACTCTACTAATTTTTCTTCTTCGTTTAAGTTGCTTTCAAGTGCTATACCAACTAGCGGATTTCCGTTAAAGTGTGTGCTTGCACAACCTTCTGCATCAACATAAACTTTTTGGCCTTTTTTAACAGCGCCGTGTATTCTTACAGGCACACGCCCTTCTAACGCTATTGCTTGCCCGTCTGCTTCTGCATTCATTAGATAAGCTGGGTTTTCAGATATAACTCCTACTGGAAAACTGTCTAGTAAACATGGTGCAATCTCGTATTCGCCTGCTTCGCATACATACATTACAGTACCAACAGGATGATTTGTTTCAACAGTATATTTCTCAGCTAAGTCAGCAAATTGTGCTTGAGTTGCTGTACCTTGGAATATGTCTGCAACAATTTTTGTATTGGAGCCGTCTTGCTGTCTCATAGCAATAGTTCCGCCTACATTTGATTCGGTAGCATATGTATATGAGCTACCTGTGTTTCCAACTCTTAATTGATCTGCTTTATCTGCTGTTCCTTTGAATGCTGTAGCATGTACTTCATCCCATGCAAATCCGTCTTTACCAAGTTTAAGATCAGAGCTTGCGCCGCCTGGCATAATGCCTTCTGATGTAATTGCAACAGAATGTGTAATTGTTCCCGTAGCAGGTGCTTTTAGTTCAAAATCAATTTGGTTTGCATTTGCACTTGTATTCTTAATAAGTCCAGTAACGTTGTCTGGACGCATTGTAAAATAAAAGTTACTATGTGTAACCAATCCTGCTGTCAAATCTAACTGTGTTGAAAATGTTGGTGTGCCGCCCTGGACAAAGTCTGCAGCTGTTAATCCGCCTAGTTTTTCAGCGTTTGTTGCCGTACCGTGGAATCTAAATGCGGTACTTGTTACTCCTGAGTCTGGCGTATCTCTTAGTGTAATACCTTGTTTGATATTACTAAATCCGTTTATTTCATTATCTGCGCCTGCGCCTAATGTAAACGCTACAGGTGATATAATAAATTGTACAGAATCATTTACTGTCGCTGTAATAATACTTCTAGAAACACCCGACGGTGATGTATTATCAAGAACAGTACGGCTTATCATTTGTGTTTGGCCTTCGCCTGCATCCTGTGGACCAATTAGGACAAAATTGGAGCCATTATACACATAAAGTTGTTCGTTAGCACTATCCCACCAAAAATCACCTTCCGCTAAACCTGCTGGTTGAGCTCCTGCAACTTCTGCGCCGCCTACTGTTCGCCAGTTTTGGTTGCCATCTCTAAACTTCATTCTATCCGAACTACTGTCAAACCATAGTTGACCGCTTACTGGTTTAGGTGGCTGGTTAGCACCTGCAAAGTTTTCTAGCAAGAATAAGAAATTTTCGTTATGTATTTCACCATATCCTGCATAATTTTTTCCTACAAATTTAATATCTGTAGTTTCGTCTAGAGTTCCATCTTCCACTGTTGTGAGTGGACTCTTATTAAATCTATCAATTTGATATGCCATTTTTTTTGTCCTATATAATTCCGTGTTTACACGTTGTATTTATACTAATTTGCAACCCACGCTCCATTAGCAATTATAAAGTTTCTTTGCCCTCTTGTAACGCTTAAAGTAAATGTAGGAGTTAAAGAGTTGGGTAAACTTATACCTTGTATTACACTTACTGTGCCACCAGCTGCTGCGTTAACATCAACTTCGGTAGTTGTAGTAGGTGTTGCAATATCAATTGGGTCAGTTGACTGTCCAGATGCATAAAAGAATGTAGCAATTCTAGCTTCTTTGCCATTTGCAAAAGTTGTTGCAGGATATAAACCGTTCAATATTGTAATTAATTCATCGTTGATACTAACCATTCCGGTTATGTCCATAGAAAATATTACTGGTTCTGTTTCTACTGTTCGATCAACATATGTTTTATTTGCGGCATCACCGTCTTGTGTTGGCGAAAGTAGATTTGTAATTTTGTTGCTATTTAGGTTAACATCGCCACCAACGTCTATTGATAATCCTGTACCTGCCCCGGGTCTTGTAATTACACCTGCATTTGATACATTAACACTAGCTGTGCCTCCTGTACCAATGTTAAGTGTTTCAAGTACTCCAAGATTTCTAATACTACTGTTAATAACTCCAGCACCTAGTGTGTCTGCTGATAGTACATCGTTATTATTAATTTTATAATTTTTTGCTGATGCTAAGTCTATATGTTCGCTACTTGTCCAAGAACTTGTTAAATTAATCCACTGGAAAGTTTTGTCAGTAGTTCCCTTTAGTGTAATACCGCCCTGATCACATGTTAAATTTGTTGGATTTGAAACTACAGCTAGTTCAATATTTTTGTCTGCTATTTGTAATGTTTCTGCTTCAGTGACAAAACTATCACCTTCAACTGTTAAATTTCCTGTTACACGCATATCACCTGTAACATCTAAGTTGTAAGCAGGGTTTGAATTAAACAATCCAATACGTTTTGTTGTCGGTTTAATTACAAAGGCATTAGTTTGATCAAGTACATCATTTGCGCCACGCACAACAATATTAAAGCTATCACCTGCTCTTGTGTTTCTAATAGTAAAACCATTGTCCATAAACAATCTAGTATCATCATTTACACCAACTGAAAGACCAGCACTGGATCTCAAATTTAGTTTTCCATTTAAAACTTGATCTGAATCATTTTTCATTAGTTTTGATTCAGGAACAACAGTGCCTGTTGCACTAATTAGGTTTTCTGCAGACTCAGCAACGCCTCTGTATTTAAAGTTTACTGCGTCTATAAGGTTTACACCTTTAAAAATAGTTCCTGTAGCATTACTTGCTGTAACTAATCCTGGTACTAAATTATTAGGAATAGGATTTGGAGTAAATGTTTCTCCTGCTATTACGGCCTGTAATATTTCATTAACAAAAACTTTTAAGACTGTTTTTGAATTTAAATCTGTATCAAAAATTGTATCTGTAATTACACCACTTTTTCCTTGCAATCTACTATAAGCAGGACCAATCAATGTCCATGTTAATCCATCATACAAATAAAACTGTTTGTCATCTGTACTAAACCATGTGTCACCTGCTACTGGTCCGCTAGGAAAAGTTTCACTAATAAAACTGCCTGCCGCTGATTGAAAATCTGTACCGTCAAAAACTTTTAATTTACTTTCGCTTGTGTCATACCAAAGTTGTCCTTTAAGTGGTGCTACAGGACTATTTGGATTAGCAAAATTTTCCAACATTTTAATAAAGTTTTCATTAATAAATTCGCCATATCCAGTATAATTTCTACCTACTAAACTTATGTCAGTGGTGTTAGTATCAAGTATTCCATCTACAAGTTCTGTAAGTAGTGTTCCATCTGTTTTGTTTAAATTATAGCTCATATTGTTTCCTAAACATTATCTGCAAATATTATGTAATTAACTGTAACAAATGGAGGTAACGCATCTAATGCCTCGCCTAAATTCTCTCCAGTTCTAAATTGCCCTTGACCGTCAATACCGCCTTCCTTAATGCCGCCACTTGACGGAATTCCGCTTGTTGTTTGTGCGCCTTGTGATATATTTAACGGCTGGTTAATGCTTCCTTGTTCATCAGGTGGAACTACATCATCGTTTATAGCATAATGTTGCGTTCCGCCTGGTGACTTTAAATCATGTTCGTGTTCTGGTAAGTTTTTAACTTTGATATCTTTAAATTCTGATCCAGATGAACCGCCAATATTATCAGCATTTGTATTAGTAACAGTATTTGCAGGTAGCCCGCCCATGTTGTCTGCACCTAGTAGGAATCTTCCTCTAAAGTCAGGTAATGCAAAAAACGTACTGGATGGATTTTGGAATGTTGGATCTTGAGGATTTTTAAATTTAAAACCTATTACGCTAAACAGATCAGTTGCTTCAGTTTGTCTTATTTCAGTACCGTCACACAAGTACCAACCTGGAGGTGCAACTTCGCCTGCGAAAGGAACAATCATGCCTACTGGATTTTTTGGCACACCTTTTAATAAGTTAGACTGTGAAATTCTGTATAATCCGCCTACGCCCTGGGTTCTGTTAATTAACAACTCGTCACCAGTTTGCGGAGTTACAACAACGCTTTTATCTGAAATGAATCTATCACTTAATGTTGTCGTAAATGTTTTAGTTAAGTCACCTGCACCATCAAATTCAACTTGCTGTGAACTTACATCACCGCTTAATTGAAAGACTGTTTTATTATTAAGTTTTGCTGCACTAGATGCTGTACCGTTAATAGTACCTGATACACTACCGTTGAAGAACCCTTCAAACGTATCAGCTCTTACAGTACCAAAACCTTGCATATTTGGTTTTGTCAATGCATCTGGGTCAGCAACAATGTCTCCGCCAATATTTGTTTGGCCTTTGATTGTTAGTTTTGCACCAACTTTAACATTTTTAGCAACACTTAATCCACCTGATGTAACAATAGCGCCTTCTGTAAGTGTATCGTTGAAACTATCATCTGCATCTTCAACGCCATTTATATCTAAATTTCCTGTAAATCTACCACTTCCAGTTACATCTAATGGTACTTGCGGATTTTCTTGATTAATACCTACATTAGTGTCTGACTTAATCCTAATTGCAGTTTGTTCGCCTTGGTCATTTTTAACCTTAAAGTCTAAACTTGCGCCATTGAAGTTACTTTTTACAACTCCACTTTCACCCGATGCTTCTAGTGCAAGTTGTGAATTAGCACCTACCTGCACACCTTGGTTATTTTTTACATAAAGTATACCATTTGCTGTAGTGTTAGTGTCACCTCTTAAAAAATTACTTGCTGGAATGTTATTATTAGCAATCCTTAAAGCATCCGCAGATTCTGCTGTGCCGTTATATTTTGCATTAGTGCTAGATAAAGTTAAATTAGTTAAATTAAA
>MDTB01088962.1_pt1 | contig 17273 bp, 17 predicted proteins | sample 811161 | NCBI WGS metagenome assembly MDTB01 (sample SAMN05326650, study PRJNA326480) | marine metagenome | isolation source: seawater | place: Mediterranean Sea | collected 2009
TAAAACTAAAAAGACTAGATGATTTAAAAAATAATAATTTTAAATTTTATAAAAAGGATATTTGTGATCGAAATTTAGATAAAATTTTTATTAAACATACTATAAAATTAGTAGTTAACTTAGCAGCACAAGCTGGAGTTAGATATTCTTTAAAAAATCCACATGCATATTTTGAATCCAATTTACTGGGATTTGGTAATATTTTAGAATTATCTAGAAAATTTAAAGTTAAGCATCTTGTATATGCTAGCTCTAGTAGTGTTTATGGACTAAATAAAAAAATACCTTTCTGTGAAAGTGATCATGTAGATAAACCATCCCAAGTATACGCTGCAACAAAAAGAAGCAATGAACTTATGGCGTTTTCGTATAGCAATTTATATAATTTGCCAACAACTGGGATAAGATTTTTTACTATTTACGGACCTTGGGGCAGGCCTGATATGTCTATTTTTTTATTTACTGAAAAAATTTTATCTGGAAAAAAATTAGATTTGTTCGATAGAGGAAATAATAAGAGAGATTTTACCTATATAGAAGATGTAAAAAAATTATTATTTAAGGTTATTTTTAGTCCACCTAAAAAAAAAATACCACACGAAATATATAATATTGGAAGAGGTAGAAATTATAAAATAAAAGAAATGATTAAATTTTTGGAAATATATTTAGGTAAAAATGCTAAAATTAAATTTTCAAAACATAAAAAAGAAGATCTAAAAATTACAATAGCAAATAATAAAAAAATAATGAATAAATTTAATTATAAAAATTTTACTTCTCTTGAAAATGGTATCAAATCATTTGTGCAATGGTATAAAAAATATTATTTATTATGAAAATTTTATGCTTTGATCTAGATAATACAATCTGTAACACAAAAAATAACGATTATAAAAAATCAACACCTAAATTAAATGTTGTTAAATTTATCAATTCACTTTATGGCAAATATGAAATTCTAATTTTTACGGCTCGATTTATGGGAAGAGAGAAAGGAAATCTGCCTAAAGCAAAAAAAAGAGGTTATAAATTTACTGAAAAACAACTAAAAAAATGGGGAATTAAATACAATAAATTGATATTTGGCAAACCATCATATGATATTTTGGTAGATGATAAAAATCTGGGCTTTAAAAAAAAATGGATCCCTGATTTAAAAAAAAAACTTAAAAATACTTAATTAAGTTTTTGTAAAAAATTAGTCAGTTTCTTTGATATCAGATCATGAGTAAAATTTTTTAAACAAAAATTTTTTGTATTATCGGATAATTCATTTATTAAATTAGTATCTAGATTTTGTAGTTCACGAATTTTTTTAATTAATGTTTCAACATTATTTTTTTCAAAAAAAATACAATTTTGCATATCATTAAAACCTAAATCTGTATAAATACTTATTTTTGGAATAATTGGGATACAACCACAAGCCATTCCTTCAAATATTTTTGCAGCAGGAAAATTTAAAATTGACTCACAACAATAGAAAAAATTATATGATAAAAATTCATTAACAAGATTATAGTTAAAATTTTTTATTTGAGGAAATTTTGGTAAGTGTGACTTACAAAAATCTAATTGATTTTGTAAAGATAGAGATCTTCTCATTGGATGAAACCAAATCAGGTCATTCAATAATGCATATTCATAAAATTCTTTATTTTTTAGATCAAAAAAATCAATCTCGATAATTGGATTAACAGATCCTAATAGTAGACAATTTTTATTTATAATTTTTGCTTTTGAGTTTTGCAAAAATCTTTCACTAAAACCAAAAGGTAAATTGATGACTTTACCAATGTAATTTGAATATGTAATCTTAAAAAACTGGTCATATTTATCTGAAGATGCATATGAAATAATTAACTGCACATCTAATTGGTTTAAAATTTCTTTTTTATATTTAGAATTCAACCAATAATCCATTAAGTGAAATATTTTTTTACATTTTATATTGCTAATTATTTTAAAATTATAATTATCATTAAACCAAAAATGAATTAGAAAGTCATTTCTACTTATTTTTTTTGATGTAATAATCTTTTTTGATGATAAGCCAAAATGTTTTAAATATTTTAAAATATAATAATTTTTTTTTTATAGATGTTTGAGAATTTTTAAGAATGTATACATTGTCATTCATAAGCAAATTATTTATATATGAATGAGTATCATTTTTATTAAAATGTGAGATATTTACAAAATCATCTGTCAAAATTATTTTCATGAATCAAGTTTATTAAGAAAAAGCTTCTCAATTTTTCTCTCATCCTTAGTCGATAAATTAAATTTACTAAAAGAATTTATTTCTATGTTAGAGCAATATTCAATAAATTGACTTATACATCCGTCATTAGGCTCTTCATTACTCAATAGATAGTTAATTTTTTGATCCAATTCATGAATTTTGATGAATCCATTGAACCTATCAAACCAAACACCTTTCGCAATAACCACTTTTTTTTTTTGAAGTAATGCCTCCCAAGCAACATTGCTTGTCATGGTAATTACAAACTGTGAGTTTTTAATTAAGTTATTCTTATCACTGTCATAATCGTAAAATATCAAATTTTTAAACTTTTTTTTTAAATATTTGTAAAAAATTGGATTTTTTAACAAAAAACTCTCTCTTGAATAATCAAAAGTTGTTTTATGCTCTTTGTAAATCACTTTAAAATCTTTAGGTAATTTGCTGAATAAATTATTTAATATTAAATAAATGTCTGCATAGATAGATGCTTCAGGCATAGTCGAAGCTTCAGGTTGGTAATTTGGAAAAAAAGCAACAAATTTTTTTGGAAATTTATTTTCTGAAATTTTATTATAATGTTTTTTTAGCCTTAAAATTTTTAATCTTAATAAAAAATTTTTTATTACAAATTCAATATTTGAAATAGGTTTATTTCTACTAAAGAAATCATTATTATACCAATAATAAAAACCATTTAAGTATCTATTTGAACCAAACAAGTGATTTCGTATATCTAGATAAAGATAATATAAAATATTATTTTTATCAAAAAATTTAATATTTTTTACATATAGATCTTTTAAATAAGGAGCATCTTTAATTTTCTCACTACTAAATTTTTTTAAAAATTTTTTTGTTTTTAAAAGTGATTCCTCATTATATGATCCTTTATTATCCAAATCTTTGAAAAAAATATCTAAATTTTTATCAATGCAAAGTCTATGCTCATCAAAAAATGAAAATTGTTTAATGATAATCGTTTTTATATTCATTAATTTTGAAATCAAGTAAGTAATATAGGAGTCAATGTGATGTGGCGTTTGATAAAATATGATCAAATTTATATTATTTTTTTTAATTAAATTTAAACTTTGACATGTGAGACTGTAAATGTGTTGTTTTATTTGTTTATATGAAATAAATTTGTTAACAATAAAATATCTAGAAAAAATTTGAAGAATGTTATCTAAATTTTTATTTATTAGATTTATAATATCTTTGTTTAAATAAATTGACTCGTTATACTTAGATTGAGATTTTGTAAATTCCTCTGATAATAAAATTTCAGTTGATTTAATTTTTTTTTTTAAAAATTTTGCTAGAGACTCTTTTTCTATGCAGACTTTAATATTTATAAAACTTTCATTTTGATGTTTTTCTAGAATTTTACAAATAGGAACAAACTCAGCAATATGATAACCCAAACAACTATACATTTATGTTTAGAAGATATATAATCATAAATAATTGATATCAATGATAAATAATTTTTTAAATTTTAAATGATTTTTATAAGCCACAGAGGAAATATTAGTGGAAAAAATACTAATTTGGAAAATAAAAAAACATATATTAATTCTGCATTAGACGATGGCTTTGATGTTGAGTTAGATATTTGGTTTATAAAAAATAATTTCTATCTAGGACATGATGAACCTCAAGATAAAGTTGATTTAGACTATTTAAAGAACAACAGGCTCTGGTGTCATGCAAAAAATACCGAAGCCTTGATTGAAATGAAGGATAATAAAGTACCTAATTTTTTTTGGCACCAAAATGATGATTTAACCATAACCTCAAATGGTTTTTTTTGGACTTATCCTGGAAAAAAATTAACCAAAAACAGTATTTGTTTATTTCCTGAAAATTTCAAAATTACCGAATTTAATTGTGCGGGTATCTGCTCTGATAATATTCAAAAATTTAGAAAATATTTTAATGATTAAAAATATTATATTTGACTTGGATGGTGTCTTAGTAGACACAAAAAAAATACATTTTAAGGCACTTAATCAAGCTTTAAAAAAATATGAAAATTTTAGAATAACTTTTAATGAACATATAAAAGTATTTGACGGACTTCCAACAAAAAAAAAGTTAGATTTACTTATTGGACAAAATCGAGTTAAAAAAAAAAATTTAAAAAAAATTATTAATTTTAAGAATTTAGCTACTAAAAAGCTCTTGAATAAAAATATTATTTTTTCAAAAAAAATATACAATATTTTTAGTAAACTAAGTGTTAACTATAATTTAGCGATTGCAACTAATGCAATTAGTTCAACTTTAGATATCTGTTTAAAAAAATTAAGAATTAGAAAATTTATAAAGTTCAATATTTCAAATGAAGAAGTTAATAACCCAAAACCTCATCCAGAAATTTATCTTAGATGTCTTATTAATTTACAAGGGAAACCCAATGAAACGCTTATTCTTGAGGACTCCCACTATGGTAGATTGGCAGCCCAAGAGTCTGGATGTAAGTTATTTCCTGTTAAAAAATTAAATGATGTAACAATAAAATCCATATACAATAGAATTAATGCAGGAGAAGAGATAATTTCATCATACAATCAACCATGGATTGATAATAATTTAAATATTTTAATACCTATGGCTGGCCATGGAAGTAGATTTGCCAAAGCTGGCTATGTTTTCCCAAAACCTCTCATAGAAGTAAAAAATAAACCAATGATACAATGGGTAGCAGACAGTTTAAATATAAAAGCAAATTATATATTTATTGTACAAAAAGAGCATCAGAAAAAATACAATCTCAACACTGTTTTAAAGGCAATTGAACCAAAGTGTAGAATTATAGAACTTGATACAGTGACAGAAGGAGCTGCATGCACAACGTTGTTGGCTAAAAAATTTATTGATAATAATTCGCCATTGTTAATTGCAAATTCAGATCAATATATAAAATGGGATAGCATGAAAACCATGTATGAATTTTCAAATAAAAATTGTCATGGAGGAATTCTAACATTTGAGTCTATTCATCCAAAATGGTCGTATGCTAGGTGTAAAAAAGGTTCAAAAAAAGTAATTGAAGTTGCAGAAAAAAAAGTAATATCTAAAAATGCTACTGCTGGAGTTTATTATTGGTCTAAAGGATCTGATTATGTAAAATATGCAAAAAAGATGATAAAAAAAAATGTTAGAACAAATAATGAATTTTATGTTTGTCCTGTTTTTAATCAAGCGATTGAAGACAAAAAAAATATTTTTATCTCAAAAGTTGATGAAATGCATGGTTTAGGTACACCAGAAGATTTAAACATGTTCTTAACAAATTTTAAAAAATGAGATTAAAAAAAAAAAAAGCTTTCATTACAGGCATTACAGGTCAAGATGGATCATATTTAGCAGATTTTTTATTAACAAAAAATTATGATGTTTTTGGAATGGTTAGAAGATCTTCTACATTTTCAACTAAAAGAATAGATCATCTTATCGAATCAAAAAAAATTAGATTTGAATATGGAGACTTAACAGACACAAGCTGTATAAATAATTTATTAAAAGACATAAAACCAAATGAAATTTATAATCTTGGAGCACAATCTCATGTAAAAGTTTCTTTTGAATTACCTGACTATACTGCTCAAGTAGATGGCTTAGGTAGTATAAAAATACTGAGTGCAATTAAATCTATTTTGCCTGAGGCAAGATATTATCAAGCATCTACTTCAGAACTTTTTGGAGGTTCAATATTATCCTCTCCTCAAAATGAAAAAACTTTTTTTGATCCAAAATCCCCGTATGCGGCAGCAAAATTATACTCTTACTGGATTACAAGAATTTACAGAGATAGCTACAATATACATGCATCTAATGGAATTCTATTTAATCACGAGTCTCCAAGAAGAGGTTATACTTTTGTGACAAAAAAAATAACCAAAGCTGTTTCAGATATTAAAAAAGGTAGAATAGATTCCTTTAAAGTTGGAAACTTAGACGCTATAAGAGATTGGGGATATGCTAAAAAGTATGTTGAAACTATGTGGCTTATGCTTCAGCAAAAAATACCTGATGATTATGTAATTGCCTCTGGAAAAGGATATACAGTAAGACAATTTATAGAAAAAGCGTTTGAAAAAATTGGAATAACCATAAAATGGAGAGGTTCTAATTTAAATGAAGTTGGATATTGTTCTAAAACAAAAAAAATTCATGTAAAAGTAGACTCAAAATATTTTAGACCTAACGAAGTTGATAAATTAATTGGAAACTCAAAAAAAGCACAAAAAAAACTTAAATGGAAATATAAAGTCTCAATAGACGAATTAATTAATATTATGATTAAATATGACCTTAAATTCGACGATTATGGAGGAGACCTAACTTAATCAAGTATACCTACAATATTCTTATATTCTTCAATCGTTTTTTTGACCCCTATTTCTAGGGGCACAATACTTTTAAAACCTAATTTTTTAATTTTTGAAACATCAGAATATTTTGCTTTCATACCATCAAATTTTGAATTTTTTTCCCAAATTATTTTTCCTTTATAATTAACAATTTTTTTTATCAATTTTACTAAATTTTTAATTGAAATGTATTCTCCTGTACCTAAGTTTATATGTTTATATGTATGAACTTTTCTTAAAAAAAAAACTATTCCTCTAGCGGCATCATCAACATGCATAAACTCTCTTACTGCATTACCAGTACCTATCATCTTTAATTTTTTTTTATTATTTTTTTTAGCGTCAACAATTTTTTTTACTAAAGCTGATAAAACATGTGATTTTTTCTCATCAAAATAGTCATTAGTCCCATAAATATTACATAACATGGGGCAGACTGTATTTAGCCCATGTTCTTCATAATAAAATTTTGCTAATTTAAGACCTAAAATTTTTGTTAAAGCATAACCTTCATTAGATGGCTCTAGCTGACCTTCTAGAAGTGAATTTTCTTTAATTGGTAATTTTGGGTTTTTAGGATAAATACATGTGCTACCAATAAAAATTAATTTTTTAACCTTAAAATCTTTGCAAATTTCGAAAATATTTTTTTGTATAATTACATTAGCATTAACAAACTCTACCTGATTATTCAAATTTGATAATATTCCTCCAACTTTAGCTGCACAGTTTATAACAAAATCTGGTTTATTTTTTTTAAAGTATTCTTTTAATTTTTTAAAATTATCCAGATTTAACTCTTTTTTTGTTGGTGTAAGGACTCTGTACTCATTTTTCATTAATTTATTGCATGCTGAGCCAAGCATACCTTTTGAACCTGTAATTAAAACTTTATACTTTTTTGTCATTAAAACATATAACTTCTATAGCTATTATTTAGTATTTCAATAAAGTTTTGCAAGTATGTTTCATCTATATTGAAATTTTTATGAATAACTTATAATAACCTTTAAATTTATAACTACTTAATAATGAATAAAATTTTAATTTATGGAGCTGGTAAAGCTGGTAAAAAATTAATTAATATTTTATTAAAATCAGGTACCAATATTTTAGGAATTATAGACGAAAATAAAAAAATTAAAAAATATTTATCTATCCCTGTTTATAGAGAAAATAAAATATATCATTTCATTAAGAAAAAATTAATTGACTCAATAATATTTGCAATACCTTCAGTTAATTTGAATAAAAAAAATAAATTGATAAAAAAAATTTTAAGAGAAAACATAAATATATTAAATTTACAAAATGATGTGGTACTAAAAAACCATGTTGGAGTGAATGATATTAAAGATATCAATCCAGAGATATTATTAAATAAAGATATAATAAAAAAAATTAATTATAATAATATTTATAGAAATAAAATTGTATTTATTACAGGTGGAGCTGGATCGATTGGTAGATCTTTGATTGAAAAATTAATTAAATTAAAACTCAATACATTAATTATAAATGATATTTCAGAATATGGTCTTTATAAATTAGAAGAAAAAATCAATCTAATAAAAAAAAAATTTCTCATTAAAACAAAAGTTATTATAATGACTGGAGATTTATCTAATAATTATTTTTTAAAAAATAACTTTAAAAAATTTAAAATTGATTATATTTTTCATTGTGCAGCTTACAAACATGTTAATATTGTTGAAAAAAACATCTCTGAAGGATTCTATAACAATATAGTTTCAACATATAATCTTCTAAATTTTTCTAAAAAACAAAAGTCAATAAAATCGTTTTTATTCATTTCAACAGATAAAGCTTATAAACCAAAAAACTTTATGGGAGCAACAAAACGGTTTTGTGAAAAAATGACAATCTCATCAAATCTAAGCAAACAAAATAAATTTAAAGTTGTAAGGTTTGGTAATGTTTTTGCAAGTGATGGTTCATTTATACCCAAAATGTTCAATCAAATTAAGAATGATGAAAGTGTAACAATTACCCACAAAAATATGTCTAGATTCTTTTTATCAACGGATGAAGCTTGTGAACTAATAATCTCAGCTTCAACCTTTAAGAAAAAATTTGGAGATATAATGTTTTTTGATATGGGTACATCAATAAAAATTATTGATTTAGCAAAAAAAATATCAAAATATCTAAATAAGAAATTAAAAATTAAAATTATAGGTATACGTAATGGAGAAAAAATATCTGAATCTCTTCATGATAAAGGTATAAAAAAGATAAAAACTAACAATAAAAAAATTTATGCTATTAATGATTCTAATTTTTCATTTTTGGCTGTAGATAAAGCTTTTATTGAAATGTTTAGCCTTTACAAAAAAACAAAATTACAAAAACTAAAAAAAATATTATTTTTGCATTCTCAATAAAACTAAAACAAAAAAAAATAAATTTTTTACACTAGGATACTTTTTCAAAGCTTTAATAATGTTTTTTTTTGATTCACTAAAGCTATGAGCTAAATAAAATTTTTTTGATATCAGATAGTAGTGATTAGATATTTCTTTTTTAGAACAATACAAATAAATATCTTTTTTATATTTTAAAAAGAGTTTTTTATAGCTCTTAGCATGATTTAAAATGTTGGAAGTAATTTGACTTCTATTTTCTAAATTAGCTAAACTTAGATCTTTATCAATATGTTTAAATTTATATAATTTCGATAATCTTAAACATAAATCATCATCCTCTCTACTCATTCCATAGTCTAGTGTTTTAAGTTTTTTCCAACAGCTTCTTTTAAAACTTAAAGCTATTTGTGAGGATAAATATAATTTTTTTAATGCATCCTTATAACAATTTCCATCTATATTTGAATAATATGGTCTAATTTTTTTGCCATTTAATACTGTCATTGTATTGTTGTAGACGCATTGAATATCTTGACATTTGGCGTAGGTTTTAAAATGATAAGATAGAAATTTTTTATGCCAAATATCATCACTATCTAAAAAGCAAACTACATCACCTTTAGATTTATTTAAACCATATTCGCTAGCTTTGATGTGACCTATGTTTTTTTTAAGATAAAAATATTTAATTCTTTTGTCATTTATAATTTTATTGACATAAGATTTTGTACCATCATTTGAGTGATCATCAATTATTAAAATTTCATAATTTTGATAAGTTTGTCTTAATAAAGATTTTAATGATCTTAAAATTATTTTTTTTCTATTATATGTTCTAACAATAATACTAAATTTCATTTAATTTTTTTTTTATAAAAAATTTTATAAATAAAGTTATCGAAAAAAAATAATATTGAAAATTTAAAAAAATTCTATCAATTAGATTTATTTTGAAATTTTTAAGAATTTTTTTCAAAAATTTTTTTTTATAAAAAAAATATATTTTGAATAAATTGTAGTTTAATTGAAAATTAATATTTTCCAACTCATATTTTTGTATTTTAAACACATTAATTTTAATATTGAAGTATTTGATTAATTTATTTGTGAAGAAGATCTTCTGGTTATAAAATTCTTTAATGGACTTGTTTGTTAATTTTACATCCCCAAGATATTTAATCATAAGACAATCAACATAATTCTTATTAATCTTAATTTTATTTTTTCTCATTGTCATTAAATAACAATTTTTCATGCAGTTATAAGATTCTTTTTTGTAAATTGATGATTTCTGATTATTATGCACTCTAATTAAATTTAAATTATCCTTTAAGTTTGCTATCTTATATTTCTTAAAGATTAATTTAATCCATAAACTGTAATCTTCAGAGTAATCAAGATATCCATAAGGCTTAATAGGATCTAAATATTTTTTTCTTAATGTAACAGTAGGGTGTGCAATAGTTATGTCTCCAGTAATCAGAAACCTCAACACAATATCGTCATAACTATTTGGAAGACTTTTTTGATTAAATATTTTGTTGTCATTGAAAGTATTAAAGTTTGATCCAATCAGAGCATAATTTTTATTTTTTTCTAAAAAATCAATTTGTTTTTTAAACCTATTTTTTAATGCTATATCATCACTGTCTAACCTAGAAATATAGTTTGTTTTACTAATTTTTATTCCGTAATTTAGTGATTTAGCAATATTTAAATTTTTTTTTCTTATAAATTTATACTTAGAAAAATTTGAAATTATTTTTTTTTTTGTTTTATCTTTAGATCCACCATCAATAAACAATGTTTCGTATATATACTTTTTATTTTTTTTTAATGACGTTAAAGTTTCATCAATATATTTTTCAGCATTTAAAGTAGGTATAATTAAAGTAGTTTTTTTCATTTAAAATATTTTTTAGCTAAGGTTAAAGATTTGTATGTACCAATATCAATAAAAAAACCCCTTGTTTTTTTCACACCAATTCTGAATTTTCTCGTTTTCGAAAATATTTCATTTTCTAAATTTTGAAATTTTAAACCAGAATAGTCTTTAATTATCTTTTTTTTTATAATAGCAATGCCTAAATTTATATAACCACTCTTTCCACTTTTTTTTTCTTTAAATTCTATAATTTGATTTTTTTTAATTTTAAGATTTCCATATCGCGTTGAGTTTTTTACTTTTTTAGTTAAAATTGTAATATCATTTTTCTCTGTCGTTATAAAATTATCAATATTATAATTAACATACGTATCACCGTTCATTACTAAAATGAATTTTGTTGATGACATTTTTATAAACTTTAATAACGCGCCATAAGTACCTGTTCTTTTTTTTTCACTCAATACTTTAATTTTTTTTGAATTAATAAAATATTTTTTGATATCCAACGCTTTATATGCAGAAAGTATAAATATATTTTTTATTATTTTTTTATTTTTGATTTTTTTAATTAAATAATATAGAAAAGGCTTAGAATCAATTTCAAGCATACATTTTTGATACTTTCTTGTATATTTATTTATGCGCGTTCCTCTACCGCCCGCAAATATAAATAAATCAACTTGTTTAATTTGATTAAAATTGTTATCCATATTTTTTATAATTAGTAATTAAATAAGCCAATAACACAACTAGTAAACTATGAATCTAAAAATTAACGACAATAGATATATTGGAGACAATGAACCATGCTTTATTATTGCTGAAATTGGCATAAATCATAATGGCAATATTGAAATTGCAAAAAAATTAATTGATGTTGCCAGTGATGCAGGTTGTGACTCTGTAAAGATTCAGAAAAGAAATCCAGATATTTGTGTACCAGAACATCAAAAGGAAATAGTTCGAGAAACTCCGTGGGGTGTAATGACTTATCTAGACTATAAGAAAAAAATAGAATTTAAGATTGATGATTGTTTAAAACTAAAAGAATATGCTGAAAAAAAAGGATTAATTTTTTTTGCTTCATGCTGGGATACAGACTCAGTTAATGAAATGACCAAAATTGATATTGAACTTTTTAAAATTGCTTCTGCTTCGATTACAGATATGGGTATACTAAAAGCTATATCTGATACCAAAAAACCAACAATTATTTCAACAGGTATGTCAACAGAGGCAGAAATTGTAAAAGCTATTAACAATTTTGATAAATCTAAAATTGCTATTCTTCATACTGTTAGCAGTTATCCTAGTAATAACAGTGAAATAGATTTAAACATCATGTTAAATTTTAAAAAAAAATATAATACTGTAGTTGGTTATTCTGGTCATGAAAAAGGTTTGCAAATATCGATTGCAGCAGTAGCATTAGGAGCAAAAGTTATAGAAAGACATATTACCTTAGATAGATCAATGTGGGGTACTGATCAATCTGCTTCTTTAGAGCCTAAGGGCTTAAAAGAGCTTGTAAGAGATATTAGGATTATTGAGCAATGTTTGGGCAGTGGAGAAAAAAAAATACTAGAGTCTGAAATCCCAATTAGAAAAAAATTAAGAGGTAATTAATTCATATTTTTTTAATATTTTATTAGGTAGACTATATAGCTTAAGAAAATCATCTTTAGTATCCAAATCCAAAAATTCTTTTTGAATAAATGGATAAATTTTTTTTCCTGATATAGAATTTTTTCTTGATAGTGTTTTACGCCAAAAAATATCAATAGATCCATTGTGATAATAAGTTTTGGGAAGTTGTTGTCGACCTATGTTCCAAGGTTCTTTAATTAATTTTCCACTATAAATAGGTCTTAAATAATTGTTTGATATAAACCAAGACTTAAATAAATTTTTATCAGAAAGTGATACACTTCTTAAGGAGTCACAATTAGAAGAAATAAATAACTTTATAGCTTCGTCTATTTCCTTTTTTTTTCTAAGTGGCGTTGTAGGTCTTAAGTGGACTATTATATCAGGAAGATTTTTTTTTTTTAATTTTTTTAAAATTTCTTTAAATGTGTCAATATCATTTGAAAAATCACCTGAATTTTTTTTTGTCCTTAAAAAGGGAACATCAGCACCATATTTACACCCTATTTTTGCATATTTTATGGAGTCGGTGCTTAAAATTGTTCTGTTAACAAATTTAGAGTTTAGAGATTGAAAAATAGAATGTGCCATCAAAGGATGACCACAGAATTTTTTTATATTTTTATTTTTTATACTTTTAGAACCTGACCTAGCTGTTATAACACTTAATACTTTAAACATTTTACAGTTATATATATAAATTTCCATGAATAAAGTAGTTATTTTAACTGATAATCCCAAAAGAGATTTGTTAGGAAATTTATTATTATCTTTAGAATTATTAAAAAAAAAAAATGTCAAAATATTTTTAACACCATTCAATTTATCTGAAAAGGAAATTTTAAATATAGAACCAGATGTAGTGATCTTTAATTATTTAAGATTTCAAAATAAAAAATTAATATCATTAGCAATTCAAAAAAATATTAAAGTTATTATATTAGATACTGAAGGAGGTGCTTTTGAAAATGACAAAGATTTCACAAATTCTTTATACTATAAACCAGAATACAATAATAAAATATTATATTTGTGTTGGGGTAAAGTTTATGAAAATTACTTGAAGAAAAGATTTCCTAAAATGGATGTTGTGGCAACAGGGCATCCAAGATTTGACATATATAATAAAAAATATTTAAATTTACTAAGAAAAAAAAAAATACGATATATTTTATTTTGCTCAAGAGTGAGTGTAGCCAACCCAAAATTTTCTTCCATAAAAGATGAAATTAAAACTTTTAAAATTGCGAGAAACATATCTCACAAAGTAGCAGAAAATTTTTATGTAATTCAAAAAAATGAATTAAAAGAGCAAATAAAACTTGTAAAAAAAATTTCTAAAGATTTTAAAAATGAAAAAATAATATTTAGAGCTCATCCATTTGAAAATGAAAAGTTATATTTTAAAGTTTTTAAAAATTTTTCAAATATCGAAGTCAATAATGAGAATCATTTATCAAATTGGTTAGCAAATTCATATCTGTGTATTCAGAGAGGGTGCACTTCTGGACTTGAGGCTTCAATTGCTGGTGTTCCTAGTTTATCCCCTGATTGGGGAAATTTTTTATACACTACAAACATTGATAAAATGAATGTCAATTATTTTGTAAAAAATTACAACGAAATAAAAAAAATGATAAAAAAAATAATTGGTCATAGAGATAAAAAAAAATATTTCATAAAAAATAAACCAAATAAAAAAATAATTAGAGACTACTTTTATTCTTTTGATGGAAATTCATCAAAGCGTGTATCATTTGAAATCTTTAAAATTTTAAAAGAAGGAAAAAAAAATAAAAATTATACTTTTTATAGATTTAAACAAATAGTAAAAAAATTTTTATTAATACAAAATTTAATTGAAAATTCTTATATAAAAGAAATAAAAAAATGGGATAAATCAACCAAAAGTTTTTTTATAAAGGATATTAATGACATACTTAATTTAATCGCACGAAACAAAAAAAAAAAAATAAATATTAAAAAACTATCCACTGAAAATAATTTACTGAGATCTATTTCCCTAGAAAATGTCTAAAATTACTATAATTACTTGCACTTACAATTCTGAAGAATTTATTGAGCAAACTTTAAAATCTATTTATTCCCAAAAATTTATGGATTTTGAACACATTATTGTTGATAATTTATCATCAGATAATACTAGAAAAATTATTAATAAAAATTACTTTCATAATCGGATTTTAATATCAGAAAAAGACAAAGGAATTTATGATGCCTTTAATAAAGGTATTCTTAAATCAAGCGGTGAAATAATTGGATTTTTACATTCAAGTGATTTCTATCAAAGAAATGATTATTTGGACAACGTTATAGATGTATTTAAAAAAACAGATTGTGACATTTTGTATACAAGTGTATCTCAATTTAATACAAATAATTCTAACACAAATATAAAAAGAAATTGGAAAGCAGACTCATTTAAAAAATTTAAATTAAATTATGGATGGATGCCCCCCCACTGTTCAACATTTATAAAACGGAAACACTATATAAATAATTTATACAGTACCAAATATAAAATATCTTCTGATTATAATTGGTTGCTAAAAAAGTTATTAAAAATTGAAATAAATAAGGTTCAATACTTGCCAAATTTATATTACATGCAAAGATTGAATGGAATAAGTACAGATAAAATTTTTTTTTTTAAAAAATTTTTTGAAGACTATAGAATTTTGAAAGAGCATTACAAATTTCCAATTCTTATAGCATTAATGAAAAGGTTATTAAAAATAAATCAATATATAATAAAATGAACAAGAGTGTTTTTAATAATAGTTGGGTAAAAAAAAATTTCATTTTTCTTCAAGTAATTTTTTTTTTGATATCAATTTTTGAAATATTTAATATTGGTTTAGTTGTTCCATTTTTATATTCACTAATTGATTTTGAAAATATTTTATCCTTTAAGATATTTGCTGAAATAATTGAAATTTTAAAATTAGATATTTCAAATCAAAAAAATTTTATAATTAATTTTGGTTTAATAATAGTAGTTTTTTTTCTTGTTAATTCACTTTTGCAAATTATTTCTCTGATCTTTTTATCAAATTTTATTGAGGAGACTGGAGTAATAATGCAAAAAAAAATATTTAATAAATTTATGAGTTTAAATTATGAAAATTATACAGACTCTTCTTCATCAAATTTTTATAACCTTATGATTAGTGAAATAATGAGATATCAGAATGGATATTTAAATTCTTTAATTAATATTAATCAAAAAATTTATACGCTAATAATACTTATAATCATATTATCTTTAATAAATTTTTCTTTTGTATTAATAATAACATCAATTTTTGTAATATTATACTTGGTATTTTTTATTATTTTTAGAAAACATATTTCTAAAATTTCTAAAGAAATAACAAAATTAAATCAAAAAAGAATTTCACTTCTTAAATCAACTTTTGAATTATTTGATTTGATACAAATTAAAAATTTGAAAAATTTTTTTGAAAAAAAATTAGAATATATGATTTTAAAAATTAAAACTTACAATATAAAAGCATATATACTTGCTAGTTTACCTAGACAATTAGTAGAGAGTTTTTTTGTTATAACAATTATAGTTTTTTCAATAATAGTATTTAAATTTGGAGAGGACTCTTTAGCATCAAAATTGCAGGAATTAATTTTAATTTCTGTTATATCAGTTAAATTAATCCCAATATTAAATTTAATTTATAATAATTATATAAAAGCTAGAGCAAACAAGTTTGCCTTAATTAACATTGATACTTTTTTAAATTTTAAAACTAATTTTGAAAAAACTAAAAAAGAAGAAAATTTCATAAAAAAAGATATAATTATTAATGGTGATTTTATTGAAATTAGTAATTTGAAATTTTCTTACAAAGAAGACAATATTTTTCCTAAAAAAAATAATAAAAATTATAAAATTAAGTTGAATCAAATTAATTTAATTTATGGTGAATCAGGTTCTGGAAAATCAACCTTAATCAAAATTTTAATAGGTCTGATTAAACCAAAAAGTATGATATTAAAAATTAAAAATAAAAATTATGAAGGAATTAATTCAAATCTTTCCAAAGTTGCGTCATACATTCCACAGAGAGTTCATTTGTACCCATCAACAATTGTAGAAAATATTTCTTTAGGCGACACAAAACCTAATTTGAATAAAATAATTAGTTGTTTAAAAAAATCAGAAATACAAGAGTTTTCTCAAAAATTAAGTAACTCTAAAAATTTAACTTTAAGTGAGGACTTGCTAGACATCAGTGGGGGACAAATTCAAAGAATTGGCTTAGCTAGAGCTTTATATGATGATACACCTATAATTATTCTTGATGAAACTTTATCCTCAGTTGATGATCAAAATAAATCAAAGATCATTAAGACTCTTGAGAATTTATCTAAGGAGGATGAAAAAACATTTATAATAATTACACATGATAAAACTTTATTTAAAAAAAATTATAACTTAATAAATATTGAAAAATGAAAAAGAAAAATTTATTTAAAGTGTATGAGGTAAATTTAGGTAAATTTGAAAAAAAATATGTAAAAAAATGTTTAGATACATCTTGGATTGGTCAAGGAAAATTTGTTGAAAAATTTGAAAATAAATTTAGTAAATTTGTAGATTGTAAATTTGGAGTTACAACAACGAGTGGAACAACTGCGCTCCATATAGCTTGTAAAGTTGCTGGGATTAAAAAAGGAGATGA
>MDTB01240014.1_pt1 | contig 17271 bp, 17 predicted proteins | sample 811161 | NCBI WGS metagenome assembly MDTB01 (sample SAMN05326650, study PRJNA326480) | marine metagenome | isolation source: seawater | place: Mediterranean Sea | collected 2009
AAATGTAGATGTTTTTGATATTAAAAGTGATGCTATTAAAACTTTGGTCGAACTTGGAATAGAAGAAAAAAATCTTTTTGTAAGCGATAATATAAAGTACAGTTATCATCCAGGTAGATCAGGATCGATAACTTTAAAATCAGAAAAAGGACCACATCTGGCCTATTTCGGAGAAATACATCCAGCTATCATTAAAGATTTAGATTTTAAAGATAAAAATATTTTTGGATTTGAAATATTTTTAAAAAATATTCCAGAACCTAATAAAAAATTAAGACAAACTAAAAAAAGTTTTCAAGCTTCAGATTATCAAAAGTCAGAAAGAGATTTTGCTTTTGTTATCGATAAGATTTTCAAAATTGGCGCACTTGAGAAAATTATAAAAGAAGTAGATGATAATTTAATTCAGAATGTGTCTACTTTTGATGTTTATGAAGGAGAAAATATTCCAAAAGATAAAAAGTCAGTTGCAATTAATGTTACATTACAAGCTATCGATAAAACCCTATCAGAAAAGGATTTAGAGGAAATTAGTAGAAAAATTATCGATATAGTGAGTAAAAAAACTGGCGCTACAATTAGGTCCTAATGTCAGATATAAAAAGAATACGTAATTTTTCTATAATTGCGCATATAGATCACGGTAAGTCGACGATTGCAGATCGTATTATTCATAAATGTGGAGGTCTAACGGATCGAGAAATGAAACAACAAGTTCTCGACTCAATGGATATTGAAAGAGAAAGAGGAATTACAATTAAAGCTCAAACAGTAAAACTTAATTATAAAGCCAAAGATGGCAATGATTATATATTAAATATTATTGATACTCCTGGGCATGTAGATTTTGGTTATGAAGTAAGCAGATCTTTATCAGCATGCGAAGGATCCCTTTTAATTGTTGATAGCACTCAAGGAGTAGAAGCTCAAACTTTAGCAAATGTCTATCAAGCTCTAGAGATTAATCATGAGGTCATACCAATTCTTAATAAGATAGATTTACCTGCGTCAGACATTGAAAAAACAAAAACAGAAATTGAAGATGTTGTTGGCATTGAGACAACTAATGCCATCTCTTGCTCTGGTAAAACAGGAGAGGGTATTGACGAAATTTTAGAGGCAATTGTTAAAAAATTGCCTGCTCCAAATGGCGCTGCAGATGAGAAATTAAAATGTTTATTAGTAGATAGCTGGTACGATAGTTATCTTGGGGTAGTTATCCTTATAAGAGTCATCAACGGTAAATTAAAAAAAAATATGAAAGTGAAATTAATGTCTAACAATCAAGAATATATGATTGAAAAAGTAGGAGTATTTACACCAAAACCAATTGATATTAGTGAATTAAATTCTGGTGAAATTGGATTTATAATTACAGGTATTAAATCGCTGTCAGAAACAAAAGTTGGAGACACTATTTGTGACGCTAGCGCACCAATTGATGAACCTCTCCCAGGTTTTAAACCAAGTAAACCTGTAGTATTTTGTGGACTTTTTCCAGTCGATAGCTCGGAATATCAAAAGCTTAAAGACGGTCTTGCAAAATTAAAATTAAATGACGCGAGTTTTTCTTATGAGCCAGAGTCTTCAAGTGCCTTAGGATTAGGCTTTAGGTGTGGTTTTCTCGGATTATTACATTTAGAAATTATCACTGAGAGACTTGAAAGAGAGTTCGACGTTAATCTTATCACAACAACTCCTGGCGTAATATATAAAGTCCATAAAACTAAAGGTGAGGTTTTAGATTTGCAGAATCCATCAAATATGCCAGATCCATCTCAAATTGAAAAAATCGAAGAACCCTGGATTAAATCAACTATTATTACTCCAGATGAATACTTAGGTTCAATTATAAAAATTTGCCAAGATAAAAGAGGTGTTCAAACTAATTTAAGTTATTCTGGTAAAAGAGCCGTTTTATCTTATGACTTGCCTCTTAACGAAGTAGTATTTGATTTTAATGATAAACTGAAATCTATCTCCAGCGGTTACGCAAGTTTTGATTATGAAATTTCTGGTTACAGAGAAGGAGACCTGGTTAAACTTGGTATCCTTGTAAACTCTGAACCAGTTGACGCATTAGCAATGATTATTCATAAAGATTTTGCTCAAACTACCGGTAGACAAGTTTGCGAAAAATTAAAAGATTTAATACCCAGACATAATTTTATGATTCCAGTCCAAGCAGCTATAGGTGGAAAAATTGTTGCTAGAGAGTCTATTAAAGGTTTTAAAAAAGATGTGTTGACTAAAATACATGGTGGTGGTGCCACTGATCGAAAAAGAAAACTTTTAGAAAAACAAAAAAAAGGTAAAGCAAGATCTAAACAATTCGGTAAAGTCGAAATTCCTCAAGAGGCTTTTATCGGTGTTTTAAAAATTAATAAAGACGCATAATGAAAAAAAAATTATTTATTTTCTCAAATGAAAGTATTTGCATTGAAGAAAATAAATATTATTGTGATAATTTAGACTTGAAATCAACCCCAGAAGGCTTGAACAAGAAATTTGAAGTTAATTTACTAGGCAGGAAATCATTAAAAAAAAGATCTCATGAAATTAAAATTAAAAGAATAAAAGTATTTAATAATATTTTCTCTTATTTATCAGAGGTTAAGAGAGCATCAAAAAATTTAGACTCTAAATTTTTGATAATTTCTATTTCTCCATATACTTTTTTAATTTCTATTTTTTTAAAAATTTTAGGACGAAAACCTATAGTTTATTTGAGAAGTGACGGCTATGGGGAATACAAAGCAATCCTTGGAAAGATTGGCCCTCTTCTATATCACTTTATGTTTAGTATAACTGGTACAATTTCAAATTTAATAAGCTGTAGAGACTATATTCTTCGAGGAAAAAAAGGAAAAATTATCAGCCCCTCTCAACTAGACTCCGTTTGGCTGAGACAACCTAAAAATACAGAAGTTAAGAATTTTAAATTATTATATGTTGGACGAATAAGAGTTGAAAAAGGAATTTTTGCTTTATCTGAGTTGATCAGAAATAAAAGAGATATTTCTTTAACAATTATTGGCGCGGAAAAAGGTAGCTCTAATAAAATAAATCAAAGTAATATAAAAATATTTCCCACTCAAAGCAATAAAACTAAATTAATCAAATATTATGATGATCATAATATTTTTATTTTACCGTCATTCACAGAAGGCCATCCTATGGTTATTCTTGAAGCTTTAGCAAGAAGGAGACCAGTAGTTATTTTTGATGATATCAAACATGTAATTGGAGATAAAAAAGGAATTTTTATCACAAAAAGAAATTTTTTAAGTTTCTTAGGGACTCTCAATAATATTAAAAAAAATTATAAAAAGATTCAGAAAGATATGAAGAAAAATAAGCTTCCAACCAATAAAGAGTTCATAGATAAATTTATCAAACTTGTGGATGATTTTTATTAGGAGAGATGGCCGAGTGGTTGAAGGCGCACGCTTGGAAAGCGTGTAAACGGGAAACCGTTTCGAGGGTTCGAATCCCTCTCTCTCCGCCATTTTATTAATAAAACAACTCAAAAACAGTCAAAACCAGAGACTCAAAATGATCTATATGTGGAGGATGTTAGAATCTAAAAATGGTAAAGTTAAGCATACAAAACGAATCAGTTCGTTTTGATTATTGTAAACAAAAAGAGAGGTAGTTATGAAAATGTTATCAGGATTGAATTCGACGGTGAATTCCTTAACTAGCGTAGTGATTTCACTACTTGGTCTAGGTATCGTTGTTTCGTTACTAGGTGGCAATGTCCCATTTGTTGGCAGCATAGCAGACAACATAATTGGACTAGTACAAGCTCTAGGTGACGCGGGTATAGTTGGTTTAGTAGCAGCTATAGTTATCCTAGGATTTTATAAATAAATAAAATATTCGCAGCTAGCCTCCCATATTAACTGCAATATTGCTTATGACCCCAGTCTATTATGTCCTCCAGTAAATTAATTAGTCTGGGGTTATTAAGTTAAAGGATGGAAACTATGAAGAATTGGATATCTAAGACTAAGTACTATTTAAATAGCTTTTTAGAAGTAGGAGTTTTATTACTTGCTGTATCAGTTATTGCAGAAATAATATTTGGACCTAACGTTGCTTTTTTTGGATCTCAAGTTACTGAAAATTTAATTAGGTTACTTAATAGTTTGGGAAGCCAAGGGATTGCAGCGTTAATAATTGTTTTTGCTGTAATATTTGCATATAGAAAACTATTAAAATAGTTATTAATTTAAATTTTAACAATTAAGCAACAAAGCATGTTGTAAAGCTTCAATTACTTGCTTAAAAAGTATACCTATCATCAAATATATTATGGAAAAATATTTTGAGAAAAATTTAGGTTTATTTATTTATGTTCTATTATCGATAGGTTTATTTATCTGTTTTTTTTATTCATTTGATCCAGCAGGTAGTGGAGGATTTCCAACTGATTTTTATAATACTTGGCCTTACGTTGAGTATTTAACTAAAAACTTTTTTGGCTTCCCATCAGATATACCTATGACAGATAATACTCCTTTAAACTATATGTTTTTATCTTGGATGAATTTCTTTTTAGAAGATAAATATTTAGTAAGATTATTCTTTTGTTTTATTTCTTTACTGATACCAATCTTGTTTTACATTGCAATGAAAACAAAATATGAATATTTAGACAAAAACTTTTTATTAATATTTTCAACTTTAATTTTTTTATTTCCTTCTTTTATTTCTGGAGCAATTTGGGGCAATAACAGTATTACAGCAAACATTTTTTTTCTAATTTTTTTGATTTATTTTAATAAGTGGCTAAAGAAAGAAGATTTTTCAAAAATAAATTTAAATATAATTTTTCAAACATTTTTTCTAGCCTTAGCAGTCTACTCCAGACAGTACTACGCACTGATATATCTTTTTGCAATGTATATTTATTTTACAAGACTTAATCTAAGAAATTTTATTTTGATTTCATTAATTGTGTTTATTTTTGCTCTTCCAGGTTTTTGGATTATAATAAATGATCCCAGAGTTTTGCAAACTATTTTTACTCCAACAATTTATAATACAATTCTTATTTCTCCATCAATTATGTCTTTTTATTTAATTCCAGTTTTTCTACTTTTATTCTTACAAGGAAGTTTCTCAATTGATTTTAAAGATAAAAATAATTTAATCAGCTTTTGTTTAATTTCATTTTTAATAATTTTTATTAGTTTTATTTTTGATTATAATATTTCAGTAGGAGGAGGTTTTTTTGTTAAACTATCATACTTAACTTTCGGTAATAATTTTTTAGGTGTTATCACTTCAATTATTGGATTATTTCTCTTATATTTAATCGCCAGAGAAAACAAAGGTAATTTCGTAATTATAACAATTTTAATTATAGGTTTTCCAGCTCAATATATTTTTCAGGAGTATTTCGAGCCTATGTTTTTCTTTATCTTTTTTCTTATGCTAAACTCTCAATATTCTAAATTATTTCTTCAAAAGAAAATTAATTCTTTATTCTTATCTTTATATTTCTTTTCTTATTTAGGTTCAGCTATTGTGAATGATATATTTAAAATTACAAAGAATATTTCTTAAGTACTTTTAGTTGACTTTAAAAACATCAAAACCAAGAGACTTGTTAATTTTAAAACTATTAATATTATTAAATTTTGAATTATCTTTTAATTTTTGAATTATTTCATGTTGAAAATTTATAAAAATTAGTAAAATTTGTTTTCCTAATTTTTTATTTAAGGTTGTATTAACAAATTCTAAAGTTTCCTCTTCATTTTTTAATGGTGAATTAAAAAAATAACAATCTGCATTAATCTTATCTAGATCTATTTTTCTAAAATCTTCTCTTATAATTTCTATATTTGATTTGTTTTTAAAATTATTTTTACAATAATTGAACTGCTCAATAAAATATTCGATTCCCATATATTCTTTATCTTTAAATTCTTTGCTAAAAAAATCAATTACTCGTCCTGACCCACATCCAAAATCAACAAGCTTATTAAAATTTTCTTTTTCTAAAGTTTTTTTTATTTTAATTAAAAAAAGGTAAGGGCAAGGAATATTATCTGTCATTATATTGTTGTCTGAGAAACTGAACTTGTTACCTTTATAGCCCATTATTAAATAGAATATTTCAAAGAAGAATACAGGAAACAGATATAGTTTATAAATAGATATTATTCTTATTATATTTTTAAAAATCATTTTTTGTAAGATACATTAAATTTTTTTAATAGCTAAAACTTTTAGTTTAGCTGTGTTTTTTATTCTTTTTATTGTTTCATTTATACCCATTATTACTGTCCTTTTCTCTGGGCCGTAAGCATGAATAAGTTTTGTTTTAGATATTGCTATAGCAACATGTCCTTTCCAAAAAATTAAATCATTTTTTTTTATATTCTTTAAACTTATTTTTTTTTTGAAAAATTTTATCTGATCCTTAGCATCTCTTGGACAATACCTATTGTTGAAATTTAACAAAACCTGAATTAAGGCAGAACAATCAATACCTTTAAAAGTTTTCCCCCCCCACTTATATCTAACATTCTTAAAAATATTCACTTTAGAAAAAATACTTTTTTCTTTATATTTGATTGGCTTTAAATTTTTTTGTTCAATCCATTTATTTTCAAATTTAATAAAATTTGATATTTTATCACTCATCTTAATTTTAGAACCAAATGTAAGTTTACCAGATATTTTTTTATAATTTGGACTTTTATAAATTTTAGCTGAGAGAATGGATACTTTGTGTGTAGGCTTAATAAATTTTTTATAATTTTTCTTTTTTATAAAACCTTTATAGTTATCTTCCCTAATTTTAACCTTCCACCATTTGTTGCTTTTTTTAATTATTGAAAAGGTGTCACCATAAATCATTTGTGTCACCACTTCTGAACTAGAAGATTTTTTTCTATAAAGGTTTATATCTTGAAAAGTATTTGTAAAAAACTTACTCATTTAAATTGAGTTTCTTTCTAATAAAAAAAAGAAATATCAATGAAGGTATTACCATAACTGCAGTTATTATAAAAAATATACCCCAATCACCATTTAACCAATCAACTAATGCACCAGAAGAGGCAGCCAAAGTGGTTCTACCTGCTGTTCCTATTGATGCAAGCAAAGCATATTGTGTGGCAGTATAAGTTCTATCTACCAGCATTGAAATAAAAGCAACAAAAGCTACAGTAGCAAAAGCAGCAGCCATATCATCAAAGATTACTGCTATAGCAAAAAGCCATTCAGATTTTCCAGACCAGGCAAGAAGAGAAAACAAAAGATTTGTAGACGCCATCAATATACCTGAAACAAACATTGCTTTAATTACTCCTGATCGTATTGCAAATAAACCACCTAAAAGTGTAAATACAACAGTAGTGATCCAACCTAACCCTTTAGAATAAAGTGCAATATCTGATTTTGTAAATCCTATTTCTTTATAAAATATAATAGACATTCTTCCCAAAAAAGCTTCTCCAATTTTGAAAAGAAATACAAAGCCTAAAATTCCTAGGGCAATCTTAAAACCATTTTTTTTAAAAAAACTAGTAATAGGCCCAACTATAGCACCTGCAATCCATGCAAATGATTTTGTTATAAAATTGGAAGTTCCTAGTTTTTCTTCAATAAGTCGGTCAGTTTTTCTTTGAGACTCTTGTCGTTGAGTAGGTTGGGGCTCATGTACAAACATTAAACCTATATTACAGGCGATAATGACTATACCAAGGACCAGGAAAGTAATTTGCCAATAGTTTTCCAATCCAGCTAATTGAAAATACTCAGCAACATTTAATGCGATTACTCCTCCTAACTTATAACCAGTCCACCATCCAACAACTGCCATGGCCGCTCCCGCCTGCATGGACTTTCCTTCATTTTCACCAATCTGTTCAATTCTTAGTGCGTCTACTGTTATATCTTGAGTAGCAGAGGCAATTGCAATGATTAGACCTATCGTTATTACTAAAGCTAAATTAGTTGTAGGATTTATTACACTCCAACATACTAAACTAATTAAAATAATTAACTGCATAACCACAATCCAACCACGACGATGACCAATCTTATTTGTTAACCATGGAATACGAACCCTATCTATTATTGGAGCCCATAGATAATTAAATGCATATACCGCAAATATTAAGCCTGCCCAACCCACAGTGCTTCTACTTAAGCCGTCCTCTTTTAGCCATAGGCTTAAGCTACTTCCTATCAAAACCCAAGGGAATCCACTTATAGCTCCTAATAATAAAATTCTGATCATTCTTCTATCAAAATAAACAGAAAAGGTTTCAGATAATGTTTGTTTTTTATATATATCCATAAATAATTTTTAATTTTTTAACTTTTCCAAAATGATGGAAAAAATAAAACTAATACCGCAAACAACTCTAGTCTACCAAGAAGCATACCAAAAGACAAAAGCCATTTTGAGGTATCAGAAACCCCACTAAAATTACCATTAGGGCCAATCATGTCCCCTAAGCCTGGCCCAACGTTAGATATTGATGTAGCAGCACCAGAAATAGCTGATACAAAATCAAGTCCAGCTACAGAAAGAAGCATTGCTAGAAACATAAATAAAAATAAGTATGAAAAAATAAATACAATCACAGAATTTATAAAATTATCTGAGATTTTTTGATTATTATATTTAACAATGGAGATACTATTAGGATAAATTAATTTTTTCATTTGGTTTTTTAAAAATAAAAATAGAATTTGCAGTCTAAATATTTTTATTCCGCAAGTTGTTGAGCCAGCACATCCCCCAATAAACATTAGGAACAAGAAAAAAATTAAAGAAAATTTCCCCCAATGATCAAAGTTATCTGTCACGTAGCCAGTTCCTGACAAAATTGAAATTACATTAAAGGATGAAATTCTCAGTCTATCCAGTAATGAATTATCATTACTGCTAAAAAATAGGTACAGGAACATTATTAATATAGAAATTGAAGTTAAATATATTAGTCCTCTAATTTGAACATCTGTGAAAAAAATTTTCCTATTTCCCTTAACAAACTTTAGATAAGATATAAAAGGAATACTCCCGAGTATTATGAATATTGTAGCAATAATTTCTATATTAGGATTATTAAAAAATCCTATAGAACTATTGTGAGTAGAAAATCCACCGGTTGCGATTGTTGTCATTGAATGAGCAATACTATCAAATATTTCCATACCGAAAATCCAATAAAAAAAAGCACATGAAAATGTTAAAGTTAAATAGGTCATAATTATAATAGAAGCTACTTCTATTGTTCTTGGTAAAATCTTTTCAGTATTATCTGAGCCTTCCATTTTAAATAATTGCATTCCACCTACTTTTAATAGAGGCAAAACAGTAATTGCCATTACAATTATCCCAATTCCACCTAACCATTGCATTATTGCTCTCCATAGCAAAATACTTTTTGGACTATCATCTAAGTTTAATATAATTGTTGAACCAGTTGTTGTAATTCCAGACATGCTTTCAAAAAAGGACTCACTAAAAGACAAGTTTAAGACTGACAACATAAATGGCAAACTTCCAAATAAAGCAGTTGAAGCCCAAGCTAGTGTTGAAAAAATAAAAGTATGCTGTAGGCTTAATTTATAGTCTTTCCCTAAATTCGCTAAAATAAATAAAAAACCTATAAAAATAGTAATGAAAGATGACGATAAAAAACTATGACTATTTTCCTGATAAACTAACTGCATTAAATATGGCACAAGCATAAACACCCCTAAAATTACTAGGAGAATACCAATCATAAAAAAAACTGTTTTAATTGAAGCCATATAAAAATGAGATTAATTAAATAGTGACAAAATTCAACTTAATATCTTGTATTTATATCTGTATTTTATATATAAAATTTAATAAACCATTATTATGCTCGATAAGAATTTGATTCAATCAACTTCTTCTTGGCCTTTTGTTGAAGTTAGAAAGCTTTTAAAGGAAAGAAAAGACTTAATTAAATCAAAAAATAAAATAACTTTTCAAACTGGCTATGGTCCAAGTGGACTGCCTCATATTGGAACTTTCGGAGAAGTAGCCAGAACAACCATGATGATCAATGCTTTAAATCATATTGAGAAGATTGAATCTGATCTTATAACATTTTCAGATGATATGGATGCATTACGCAAAGTACCTGAAAATATACCCAATGATAAAATTCTTCATGAAAATATTGGAATACCATTGACAAGTATACCCGATCCCTTTGGTAAGTATGATAGTTTTGGGAAGCACAATAACGAAATGCTTAAACAATTTTTGAATCAGTTTAATTTTAAATTTAATTTTAAAAGTTCTACTGAAAATTATAAAAATGGTAATTTTAATAATTCTTTAATTAGAGTTTTAGAAAAATATGATGAGGTAATGAATATTATCTTACCAACATTAAGAAGTGAAAGACGAAAAACTTATTGTCCATTTCTTCCTATTTGCCCAGATACAGGTAAAGTTTTAGAAATTCCATTATTAGAGATGAATAAAAAAAAGGGAATAATTATTTTTGATAACAACGGCAAAAAACTAGAAGCTCCAATTATTAACGGAAGTTGTAAATTGCAATGGAAAGTAGATTGGGCTATGCGATGGTTTACATTTGATGTTGATTTTGAAATGTATGGTAAAGATTTGACTGAAAGTGCTATACTTTCTAGCCAAGTCTGTAAAATTTTAGGTAAAAGACCTCCAAATGGTTTTGCTTATGAGCTTTTTTTAGACGAGAAAGGCGAAAAAATTTCTAAATCTAAAGGTAACGGAATTACAATTAATGAATGGTTAAGGTACGCTTCTCCTGAAAGTTTGGCTTTATATATGTATCCCAATCCAAAACGAGCAAAAAAACTTTATTCTGAAATAGTTCCAAAAACTGTTGATGAATATCTTTCTTTTATTGAAAAGTATCCTGAACAAAATGAAAAAGATCAATTGTTAAATCCAGTTTGGCATATTCATAATGGAAAACCTCCTAAAGAAAAAATAGTAATGCCATTTTCAATGTTACTTAATTTAGTAGGTTCAAGTAATGCAAAATCTAGAGATATTCTTTGGAAATTTATTAATAGATTTCATGAAAATATAAAACCAGAAAACCACGCAATACTCGATAAATTGACGGAGTATGCTATTAATTATTTCAATGACAAAGTTGAACCAAATAAAAAATTTAAAAAACCTAATCCACAAGAAAAAAAAGCATTAATACAATTATCTGAAAAATTGAATTTAGTTTCACAAGACTTAAAACCTGAGGATATTCAAACTATAGTCTACTCAATTGGAAAAGAACAAGGTTACAGCAAAAATCTCAGAGATTGGTTTAAACTTATTTATGAAGTTTTATTTGGTGAGCCTGATGGACCAAGAATGGGATTTTTTATAAGTTTTTTTGGTGTAAAAGAAACTGTAAAGCTAATTAATGATAAAATTAAATAAAAACAAATGTTTTCTTTATTAAGGCCTTTAATTTTTGGTTTAGATCCAGAAGCCGCACATGATTTAGCTATTAAATCTTTAAAATTTAATGTTATTCCTGAAAGTTTTTTTAAAGTTGAAAATGAGGAAATATTAGAATCAAATTTTTTAAAGGAAAAAATAAAAAATCCAATAGGTATAGCAGCAGGTTTTGATAAAAGTGCTGAGGTATTCAATTCACTTTTTCAGCTAGGCTTTGGTATCGTTGAAGTAGGGACAGTAACACCTAAAAGACAATTGGGAAATCCAAAGCCTAGAATTTTTAGATTGGAAGAGGATGAAGCTTTAATAAATAGATTAGGTTTCAATAACGATGGATTAGAAGTTGTAACGAAAAGAATTGAAGCTGGACGGTTAAGGAAGAAAGGTACTTTAGGGGTAAATATTGGCCCTAATTATGACAGTAAATCTTACGAGAAGGATTTTTGCCAATGTGCAAAACATTTAATAAAATTATCTTTAGCCGATTATATAGCGATAAATATTTCCTCACCTAACACAGAAAGTTTAAGGGATTTTCATGATGAAAGTAAACTGGAGTCTTTAATAAAAAGCATAAACAACTTAAAAAGTGAATTAGGGAGTCAAATGCCAATTTTTTTAAAAGTCTCCCCTGATATAAAAAAAGACTCTTCAATAGAAAATATTTCTAGAATTGTGATTAATCAAAATATTAAAGGAATAATATTAACTAATACCACTAATGAAAACAGATCATCATTAAGAAGTTCTAATAAAAATCAGGCTGGAGGTTTATCTGGAAAACCAATAAGAGATTTATCTAACAAAATGATAAAAAAATTTTATAAAAAATTAAATGGCAAGGCTCTTATCATCGGAGTGGGGGGTGTAGATTCTGGACAAACTGCTTTTGACAAGATTACAGCTGGAGCAAATGTAGTGCAGCTGTATACTGGAATGATATATAAAGGACCAGGAATAGTAAGAGATATAAAAAAAGAACTAATAAATATTTTAAAGAAAGAAAAAATTAATACCATTAATGAAGCTATTGGTATTAATTCTTAGTTTTATTGTCTTTAAATAGCTTGACCATTAAACAACTAGGATTTATACAACTTACGGAAATTTATTTATGTCAAAAAGATGCGAACTTACCGGAGTATCACCTTTAAAAGGTCATAACGTTAGTCACTCTAACAATAAGACTAAAAGACGTTTTTTACCTAATTTAAAGAAAGTAAGATTTAAAAGTGATATATTGAAGAGAAATATAAGATTGAACGTTACCAATTCTGCCTTGAGGACAGTAGATTTTAAGGGTGGTTTAGACAAATACCTTCAATCTGCAAAAAATAACAAACTTTCTAAGAGAGTAAAAAAGTTAAAAATTTCTATTTCAGCTAAAGTCTAATTTAAAAATAATCATAATGACTAAAAGTAAAAACTATTTGCTTCTATTTCTAGCTTTATCAATGGGCTTCATAGTGATAATTTCTAATTATTTGGTTCAATTTCCAATTAATCATTATGGATTAGAAAAAATATTAACATACGGTGCCTTCAGTTATCCAATTACTTTTTTAATAATAGACTTGGCTAATAGAGGATTTGGAAAAAAAATAGCTCAAAAAATAGTTTATACGGGCTTTATAGTTGGAGTTTTACTTACTTTATTTGTGTCAACAAATTTTTCAGATATTATTTCAATAAGAATAGCCATTGGATCAGGAGTAGCTTTTCTAATAGCTCAAAGTATAGACGTATCTGTATTTGACAAGTTAAGATATAATAAAATCTGGTTTGTTGCTCCTTTCACATCATCATTAGTTGGATCATTGCTAGATACTTTTTTATTTTTTTCAATAGCTTTTTATAATACCCCAGTTCCTTGGGTGACACTCGCTCTAGGAGATTTTGTGATCAAATTATTAATGGCTATATCGTTATTAGTTCCATTCAGACTTTTTTTTAATAAAATAAAGAATTATTCAGAAAAAGGTTTTTCTTATAAAACTAGATAAAGTTTAACGAAGTCTAATGAATTGTTGTACTATTTTTTTTTTCTGTAAATAAGTCAGTTAGTTGATTTATCATTACATCCCCTAAATCCTGAACATCTGCAATTCTTATTGCTTTTTTATAATATCTAGTAACATCATGACCAATTCCGATTGCAAGTAATTCTATATTAGAGTTTTGTTCAATCCATTTAACTACATTTTTCAAATTTTTTTCTAAATAATTGCTTGAATTTGAAGATAAAGTTGAGTCGTCTACTGGAGCTCCATCGGAGATTACCATTAATATTTTTCTTTCCTCTTTTCTTTTACTCATTTTGTTATGTGCCCATTTTAGAGCTTCCCCATCTATATTCTCTTTTAATAATCCCTCTTTTAACATTAGGCCCATATTTTTTTTTGCTTGTCTCCATGGTGTATCAGCTGACTTATAAATTATATGTCTTAAATCATTTAATCTTCCAGGAAGAGCAGGCTTATTATTATTGGTCCATTTTTCTCTGCTAAGTCCTCCTTTCCAATGTTTAGTAGTAAATCCTAAAATCTCTACTTTTACAGAGCATCTTTCCAAAGTTCTTGACAATATATCTGCACAAATAGCTGCAACAGATATTGGTTTTCCTCTCATAGAACCCGAGTTATCAATTAAAATTGTTACCAAGGTATCTTTAAACTCAAAATCTTTTTCTTTTTTAAATGATAGTGAGTTAAATGGATCTATAATAACTCTTGTTAATTTAGATGTGTCTAGTAAACCTTCTTCCAAATCAAAATCCCAAGATCTTTTTTGTTTTGCTAATAATTTTCTTTGAAGTTTATTAGCTAGCTTAGAGATAAAATTTTTAAGTTGTAAAAGTTGTTGATCTAAAGTTTGTCTTAGTCTATTAAGCTCTGCTTCATTTTCTAAATTTTCTGCTTTTATAACTTCATCAAATTCTTCCGTATAAGCTTTGTATTTTTTATCTCCAAATTCTTTAAATGATTTTCTTTTTTGATCTGTAGAATTAGAAGCAGCTTCTAATTCTACTGCCTCAGCCTCACTATCAGCTTTGCTTTCATCATAATTTATATCTGGAACACCAGAGTCCACTGGTATTTCCTCATTTTTTTCTTGTTTATCTTTTGCCTTTTTTTCATTTTCCTCAAGCTTAGTATCATTACTTTGCTTACTACTATCGTCCTGATTTGTTGGACTCTGATCAATATTTTCAGAAATATTCATTTCAGATATTAAATTTGAAATTAAGGCATTAAATTTCTCTTGATCCTTTAGTATCTCATTAAGTTTTATAATTTTATTTTTATATTTTAGATCAAAATCTTTTTTATAGGGTTTGAATATTTTTTCTAGATTTTTATCGTTCTTTTGATCTAAAATATTTACTCTTAAATAATTTTCAAAAGCATCAGACAATCTGTTCTCCTTTTTATTTACATCTATGTTTTCTAAATATTGATGATAGTATTTTCTGATGTTTTCTTTAATTCCCATAAATCTTAATGAGCCTATTTTTTCACATCTAATTTTTTCCGCAATAGAATATAGTTTTTTGCGAACACTTCCTTGAGGTTCGTAAGTTTTTAATATTTTTTCATTACTATATCTTATTTTTAATGCTTCAGAATCAGCTATAGCTCTAGCTTTAATATAGTTAATCTTGTTATTTTTATTTTCTAACTCTGGTAACTTTATTGTAAGTTTTTTCTTATCCTGATCTTCATTACCAAAGACTACTTGAATATTGCTGCTGTTTGAAATTGATTTTACGGTTGAAATTATTGCTGTCTTAAAGTTTTCTAGGAATTCTTCTTTTTTTTCCATTTTATTCTATGGCAACATTAACAGAGGACTCAGGTAGTTCTTCGCCAAAACATCTTTGATAATATTCAGATATTATCTTTTTTTCTATCTCATCACATTTATTAAGAAATGTTACTCTGAATGCATATCCTTGATCTTTAAAGATTTTAGTATTTTCAGCCCAATGTAAAACAGTTCTAGGACTCATTACAGTTGATATATCTCCATTTATAAAACCTTTTCTTGTTAAATCTGCAACTTTAATCATATTAGAAACTTTTTCTTTACCCTCTTTGTTGTTAAAATTTTTATTTTTAGATAAAATTATCTCTAACTCCTTTTCAAACGGTAAATAATTTAAAGTTGTAACTATATTCCATCTATCCATTTGTCCCTGATTAATTTGTTGAGTACCATGATATAGTCCAGTTGTGTCGCCCAATCCAATGGTGTTTGTTGTAGAAAACATTCTAAAATAATCATGTTGATGAAGTACTTTGTTTTTATCTAACAAAGTGAAACTACCTTCATTTTCAAGAATTCTTTGAATTACGAACATAACATCTGGTCTTCCAGCATCATATTCATCAAATACAAGTGCAACAGGATTCTGAATTGACCAAGGAAGAATACCTTCTTTAAATTCTGTTACCTGTTTACTATCTTTAATTACTATTGCATCTTTTCCTATTAAATCTATTCGGCTAATATGACTATCAAGGTTTACTCTTACACAAGGCCAATTAAGTCTAGCGGCTACTTGTTCGATATGAGTAGATTTTCCAGTTCCATGATACCCTTGTATAAGAACTCTTTTGTTAAAAGCAAAACCAGATAATATAGCTAAGGTTGTGTCCCTATCAAATTTATAATCTTGATCAATTTTAGGAACGTACTGATTTTTTTTTGAAAAAGCATCAATCTCCATAGATGTATCTAAACCAAAAGTTTGTTTTACAGAAATTTTTATATCCGGTTTCTGGCTTAATATAGATTCATTCATTACTTTTTTCCCAGTGTCATTTTTAATTGACTATAAGCCAAAGTGATTTTTTTTAGCCTATCTTCAAATTTTTTATTACCGTTGTTTTTATCAGGATGATATTTTTTTACAAGAGTTTTAAACTTCTTTTGTATCTCCTCCCATTTTGTATCGTGCTTTAATTCCATAATATCTAAAGCATCTTTATCCGTATTCGATAGTTTTGTTTTTTTAAATTCCCTAAATCCGGATGACTTAAATATATTAAATTTATCCTCTAAAGCATTGCTCCACAAAATATTGAAAAAGTTTTCTGACGAACTGAAGCTTTTTGTAGATTTATGCCACGTTAAATCAGATTTAATAAAGTATTCAATTTCTTCATTGGTCATATTAGAAAAGTAATTCCATTTTTTATTAAAAATCTTTATATGCTCTAAGCACAAAAGTCTAAATTTCCGACTATTATCTCTTTCAATTGGAGCTTTATAACTTCCTATCTCACTACAATTTTCCCAATCACAAATTATTTTCATATCAATCTGAGATTTATATAGTAAAATTATGTTTAATGAAGGATTATTTAAAATTTATAGAAGATAAAATTAAGAGTGAATTCAATATACAACAAATTAAAATTACTGATAATACTGAGAAACATAAAAAACATAAATTTTTTGACGAAAAAAAATATCATCTTCATCTAGAAATAGAATCAAGTTACTTGAGTAGACTAGGTAGTTTAGAAGCACAAAAGATGATAATGAAAGCTTTAAAGCATGAATTGCAAACAAAAATACATTCTCTACAAATCAAAGTTAAATAGTTTTTGAGATATTTTTTTTAACTCTTTAGTAGATAATTTATAATCACCTGGCTTTGTAGTTTTGCCTATTTTTTTTAAAAGAATTAAATTGATTTTTTCATCATTATTTTTTTTATCATTTTTCATAAATTCTATTATTTTTTTAAAATTATTCTTATTAAAAAAACTATTAATCTTTAAATTTAATTCATTTTC
>MDTB01070369.1_pt1 | contig 17269 bp, 19 predicted proteins | sample 811161 | NCBI WGS metagenome assembly MDTB01 (sample SAMN05326650, study PRJNA326480) | marine metagenome | isolation source: seawater | place: Mediterranean Sea | collected 2009
GTGCAATTTGAAAATATTTATCAAATCCAGCAATCATTAATAATTGTTTAAATTGCTGAGGTGCTTGAGGAAGAGCATAAAATTTACCTTGGTGTATTCTAGATGGGACTAAATAATCTCTTGCTCCTTCTGGAGATGATGAAGTAAGGATAGGAGTCTGAAATTCAACAAAGTTTCTATCAATCATTTTCTTTCTAATGTCTGATATTAATTTACTTCTTAATAAAATGTTTTTGTGAATTTTATTTCTCCTTAAATCTAAAAATCTATATTTTAATCTTATTTCCTCTCCATATTCGATATCAGAATTAACAGGTAGGGGAAGAATTTCAGATTTAGATAAAATTTTATAATCTTCAATTTGTATTTCAATTTCACCTGTTTGAAGGTTTTTGTTTATTGTTTCTTCAGATCTTTTAACAACCTCACCAATAATGGTTAAAACACTCTCATTGCTTAATTTACTTATTTCTTCAAATAGAAAATGAGTTCCATCAATTACACACTGTGTAATTCCATAATTATCTCTTAAATCTATAAATAATAAATTACCATGATCTCTAATTGTATCAGCCCAACCAGATAAAGTAACTTTTTGACCTAAATTTTTAATAGATAAATCGGAACATAAATGAGATCTATACTTATTCATTTTTGGATCTAACTATAGTATTTCTTTTATTAATGGTATTGTTAATTGTCTTTTTTTTTCAAGTGATAATACATCTAATTTAGTTACAATTTCATTGATACCTTGATAACTTCTATCCACTCTTCTAAGAATATATTCAAAAATATAATTTGAATTTATAATAAATTGTTTGTCTACAAGTAATTTTGTTAAAATAGCCAATAGCATTTCATCATTTGGATGATTAATTTCTAAGATTGAAAATGTTTTTAAACGTGAAGATAAGTCTTTAATTTTAAAATCAATTTCATTAATTTTATTTTCTGAAGTAACTAAAATTTTAGATTTATTTAAAATACAATTATTAACAATATGAAAGATCTTTTCCTCTTCAAAAAATAGTAAATTGTCTATTAATATATTTTTTTTTTGACTTAAAATTAAATCATAGTTATCTTTATATTGTATTGCATTATTTTTTTTTAACCAAATTTGTGCGAGATATGATTTACCTGATTTTTTTGGTCCAAATAAAAAAGATAATTTTGAGTCACTGTTTATAATTGCATCGTAAGCATAGGAATTTGTATTATTAACAAAAAAGTTAAATTCATTATTATTATTAATAAATTTATAATCAAAGCTTTTTTGCTTAATCATATCAACCTAATAACACATTTATTTTTATCATAATGAATTTTTAATTTATTCATTTTAAAAATTTTAAATAAAATATTTGTATTACCATAGTAATTAATATCATATTCAATATTTTTATATGTTAATTTTTTAGCAGTTAAATTTTTTATTACAGATACATTTTTTAAATTTTTTCTTATTTCTTTTAGTTCCAACATATTAAAGTAATTTACTTCACAACTAATAAAATTGAGAGTTTCATTCTGTATCTTGTTTATCTGTTTCCATAAATTTAGAGTATCATTTTCCAGCATTTTAAAAAATTCATCTATTTGATTATTTTTTAAAATTTTTTCATTTTCCAAAATATTTTCATCTGAAAATACAATTAAATTATAAATTATTTCATCTTTGTCTTTTTTAACGATAACAATTATATTTTCATTTGAGTTATATTTTTTAAAAAAATTATTTATTTTATTAAAATCTCTGTTTAATACATGATCTCCATTTAATATGAATCTGTCATTAATATCCAAATTTGGAATCTGAAAAAAATAATTATTTTTTTCTAAATTCTCTTTAAAAAATTTATAATAACTATTATTTTTAGTAAATAAATTATTATCTATATCATCTTTTTCAAGAATAATTAATAAAAAATTATCTGGATGATATTCAACATATGGTAAATTTTTTATTCTAAAAAATTCTATAATTTTTTTTTTTATTAAAATTTATTTTTATTTCTGATACATATCTCTCGTCTATAATTTTTTCATTATTAATGACAATATTTTTTATAAATGTGTTGATTAAATCATCTGTCAGATAATCATTTACTTTTAAGAAATTATCTTCACTTAATGTTTTTTTTAAAATATTTAAAATACTTTTTGATTTAATTTTATTTATTTCATTTATTTTATCATCTTGGATATTATCTGATGAGAATTCAATTTTGTAAAATATTGTTTCAAATAAATTATTTGCATATACTTGATGATTAAATAAAAATAAAAAAAGAATTAAAAAAAAAATTTTCATTAAGTTGTTGCAATAATAAGGATATTTATTATTATATAATTGATGGACTATAATAAAGACAATATAAGTAAAGATAAGGCTCAAACATGGAAAACATTTAATAAATTAACTATTTATACAATTGTTTTTGTTGCAATTATTTTAATGATAATATTCTCACTATTTAGTTACTGATTATTTCATTTTCATTAAAAAAATAATTTATTTCAATCTTAGCGTTTTCATTTGAATCTGACCCGTGAACTGAATTTTCTTGTATATTTAAAGCATGTTTTTTTCTTATAGTGCCATCATCTGCATTTTCAGGATTAGTAGCTCCCATAATTTTTCTGTATTTATCAACAGCATTTTCTCCTTCTAAAACCTGAACAATTACTGGTCCTGATGTCATATATTCAATAAGATCGTTGAAAAAAGGTTTATCTTTATGAATAACATAAAAACCCTCAGCTTTTTCTTTTGATAACTTTATCCTTTTTTGAGCAACTATATTTAGATTATTGTCCTCTATAATTTTATTAATTGCACCCGTAATATTTCTTTTTGTTGCATCTGGCTTTATTATTGAAAAAGTTCTGTCCATAAGTTCTCCTATTAATAATAAATGTCTTCTAATTAAGTAATTTGATTTTGTCTATAATTTGATAAGTATTAATAATTAATTTAATTAAAATAATGTTAAGTTTTAATATATTTATACAAAAGTTCTATAATTTATAGATCGTAAGTTAATGGTAATCGATAAAATAAAAATCTATTTATTCTTTCAAATTACTAAGTACTTTATTTTAATTTTATTTATTTTCTTATCAGTTGCATGGCTGTTACAGATTACAAGACTTTTTGCTATAACAAACTTTTTACACATTGAAGTATTTGATATTTTATTACTATCTTTTTATTTAATTCCAAATTTAGTAACTGTGATTTTACCTTTTATATTAATTTTTGGATTACTTTTATGTTTTATCAAACTTAAAAGAGACAATGAATTAATTTCAATTTTATCACTAGGTATGGGATTAAAACCATTTATAAATACATTGATTACTTTTTGTATATTTATAATAAGTTTTATTTTAATACTAAATTTTTATTTATCTCCAAAAATTTATAAAATTTATAAAATTAAAGAATTTGAAATTAGAAATACATTAAATTTTAATAAAATGGCTTTTTCCAATTTTCTTAATTTAGATAAAAATACAATCCTTGACTTTAACAAAAAAAATAATGAATATAATGACATTTTTATAAATTATTTTGATGATAAAGAAAATATAGTTTATGCAAAAAGAGGTAATATATTTAGTAAAAACAATCAGTATAATTTTATATTAACTGATGGCTTCAAAATTAGTATTGATGAAAAAGAAGAAATTGAAAAATTAGAATTTTTAAATTATGTACTTAATATTGAATATAATAATTTAAACAAAACAAAAATAATTGATAAAAATACTTTTACAATATTTGATGATTTTAACTCTAAAAATTATCTAAACATTTCTTTTAAGATATTGGATATTTTTTTAATCATTTATCTGATAACATTTTTTTACAACAATAATTTAAAAGAAATTAATTTTAACACAATAAACAATATTTATTTTTCTTGTATCAGTATTTGTATCTTATTAATCAACCAAGTATTAAAAAATTCTGAAATTACAGTCTATAATTATTTATTGATTATTTTTCTAACAGTTTCAGTTTCAATAATAATTTCTACCATAAAAAAAAATTATGAAAAAAATTAATAATTATTTATTTCTTTTAACAAATAAATATTTGATAATAAATTTTATGATTATCTCAATTTTTATTATATTTATAAATATAATTGAGTTATCAAGAGCTATTTCAGAAAATGAAAAGAGCATATTTAATTATATTTATTTTTCACTATTAAAATATCCGTCAATTTTAAATGAAATAATTCCATTTGTTACAATTTTAGCAATTACTTTTTTAATCAGAAATTTAATAAGTAATAATGAATTTATTTCTATGAGAAATTTAGGTTATTCTATATTTGATATATTTAAACCCATTTCAATAGCTGTCTTTATTATGGGATTGTTCTTTCTGTTTATCGTAAATCCCTTAGCTGTTTTTATGGAAACAAAATATGACTACAAGATGGATAATAGAGATAATAGTTTATATTCAATCAAGATTTCTGATAATGAAATGTGGATTAAAAATGAAATTGATCCACTGAATTCAAGTTTTATAAATATTAAAAATATTAACTTAAGAAATATGAATGCATCCAATATAAAGATTTTGTTAATTAGCAGTGACACAAATAATTTTATTATGGCTAAAAAAGGAGAGTTTAAAAATAATATTTTTTTATTAAGTGATGTTAAGTATTACAATTTTAATAAAGAAGAAGTAAAATATTTAGATAGTTATAATTTAAAAATTAATTTTAATAAAGAAAATCTAATTAATTCAATATCCAAATACAAACTAGTACCCTTTTATAAATATATAATACACTCGGAAACTTTATCTAAATTCAACTTATATTCTCCAGAAATTGGATTGTATTACTTGTCAGAAATTTTAAAACCTATTTTTATAGTTGTTATAGCTTTTGTTATGTTGGGATATACTGCTAAATTTCAAAGAAATGAAAATTTTTTTAAAGTTCTATTTGTAGCAATAACTGTAGGTTTTTTAATTTTTTTATTTAAAGAAATAATTACTAAAATAACAATTAATTTAAGTTTAAACTTTTTGTTATCATATTTAGTGATTTTTTTAATCCCACTTTTTATTGGTCTTTATCAAATAATTAAACTTGAAAATGAATAAATTAATTATCTTAAATTTTTTTATTTATGTATTATTTTTTTCTTTTATTCCAAATTTTAATAGTGCTAAGGAAATTTTAATTTATGCTGACTCTATTTCATATGATGAAGAAGAAAATATAATAGCGAAAGGAAATGCAAAAATATTTCAAGAAAATAAATTAATTTTATCTGATTTAATTATAGTTAATAAAGTTGATAAAAAAATAATTCTACCTACTAAGTTTATATTTAAAGATGAAGGAGATAATTATTTTGAAGGAGAAAATGGTTTTTTTTTAGAGAACCTTCAATTTGCTGAATTTGATAATCCCAAAATTAGATTAAAAGATGGTTCAAGATTGATTGGAAAAAAATTAAAAAGAAATGGAGAAATTGATATTATATCTAAAGGAGTCTATACACCTTGTAATTCTAGGATAAAAATTGGTAATTTCATATGTCCAACGTGGCAATTAGAAGGAGAAAAAATACTTCATGATAATAGTAATCTTTTTTTATATCAAAAACATTCTAAAATGAGAGTATTAAATACACCTGTTTTTTACATACCTTACATAGTCACACCATCACCATTGAGAAAAGAGAGAAAATCTGGATTTTTAATACCTTCTGTAGCGTTTAATTTTTTAGATACTAAAACATCACAATCAACCTCTCTTCCATATTATTTTAATATTAATATCGATAAGGAACTTTTATTTACACCAATAATAAATTATGGCGGTGGTGTTGATGCATCACAAAGATTTATATTTGACTACAATCAAATATTATCAGGGGGAAATTTTAAATCCGATTTAACTTTCGATTCTAATTTTGAAAATTCAAATAATAATAAATGGCTAACAGATGCTAGCTTGATAACAAATTATAATAAAAATCTAAATGATAAATTTAGAATAAAAATTGATTCCGCCTTACAAACTTCAAAAAATTATATTCAAATTACTAAACCTAATGATGATCTCAGTTATACGCATTCTTTATCAACAAATTTTAATTTAGAGGGTTTCAATTTAAGAAAAATTGATGATCAACTTAAAATAAGTTTTAATTTTTACCAAAATAATCAAGAAAATGAAGATAATAAAACTATACCGACAGTATTACCTAAGATAAAATATTTTTCTGGTTATAACAATAGATATGGTAATACAACAAATTCAACATATGAATTTTACAATATATTTAGAGAAAAGAGTTCAACTATTCATGCAAAGAAACAACAAAAAATTTCTCATAAATTTAATTTTAAAAAAGAAATTATTAGTTTTAATTCTAAAATTTCACTTGATGCAGAGATTTACAATCAGGTATTTAATACAGAAAATAAATTAATAAATAGTAATAATTATAAAACTGGTTCGTACTATCGCTTATTTCCTATAGCAGGAATTAAAACCGAAACACCATTTAAATTAAAGAAATATTCATCAGACTTAACCTTTGCCCCAAATTTTAATGCAGTTATTTCTCCTGGTATTTCTAATAGTAACAAACTTTCAAATGAGGATTCAACAAATAATGATTTTACTCTTGATAATATATATCGACTAAATAGATTTAGTGGAAGCGATAAAATGGATAACTCAAAAAGAATTACGTATGGACTATCTGCGTATACTTTAAATTTTAAATCAAACCTATATCAAACTTATGAATTTACAAACAATAGTAATTTTCATAAAGAACAAGGTAATAATGATAATTTAAGTGATTTACTTGGTTCAATTGAATATTTCAAAAATAATGAAATATCATATAACTTTAGATATGATATGGATGATGAATACTTAAAAAAACAAAGTATTATTTTTAAATCCAAATTACAATATGGGAATATAGATCTTTCTTATCTTGATGAAAATTTAAAGACAAATAATATTGTGAGCAAAGATACTGAAACAGTAAATTATTCTTTTATAAGCAAAAAGTTTTCTAAATTTTCTAAAATTAATATATCAGGATTATATGACCTCAAAGAAGAGATTAATAAAGAATACTCAATTGGCTATAGTTATTTTGATGAATGTTTTGGGATAAATATAGACTTTAATAGAAAATCATATCAAGAAGATAACCTTAAGCCTCAGGATATTTTGACTTTAATGTTTTCTTTTAGAAATATTGGAAGTTACAAATCTACTAACTTAGCTGTATCTGAAAATGATAAACAAGATATTCAATGGGAAAATGTTAATATAAATAATGAAAATTTTGAAAATAATTAAAATGAAAAATTTTATTTATATATTTATTTTAATAATTTTTACCTATTCATTTCATTTAAAAAGCTCTGAAAACAAAATAATTTTTAAAATAAATGATAATGCATTTACATCTTTAGATTTAGAAAGAAGAATTGAATACTTAGATTTTGTTGGAAGCAATAATAACTTAGAAAAAAAAATAATAATAGATGACTTTATATCAGCCAATCTATTTTATGAACATTTTAAAAATTTAAAAATTGAAAATAAATACGAAACAAAAATTAAAGAAATATATGATGAAATATATGCTGTAAATAAAAAGAATGGCAAAAAATATGACTATGAGATTAAAAATGAAAATATTTTAAATAATATAAAAATAGATTATATAAGAAAAATTATATTAGAAAATATATTTAACACAAATAAAAATAATTTAAATACATCTAATGAAGAAATAGATTTATTATATAATATTACCATTAGATATATTAACTTAAAAACTAATGAGTTTAATAAAATAATAAATAATATACCTGATTTTGAAACACTTGATTATGAGTCATTGTTATTTTTTTTAAAAAAAAACAATTTAGATTATTTTACTAAAGAAAAAGAAATCATTAATATGAATAAAATTGATTATAGAATTCGTGAGAATATTTCATCAAATAATCATTTTTTTATAATAGAAAAATCTCAGATAAAATCATTGATTTTTATAGAAAAAAAATTTGAAACTTTAGATGGTATAGTTGTAGACTTATATAGTATAAAATCTGAAGATGAGTTAGACAAAAATTTTTTAAAATGTAAAAATTTAATTAATTTAAATAAAAATCAAAATATTTTAAATAAAGAATATAAATTAGTTAATTTGAATGATGATTTAAAAGAAAATTTAATTAATATAAATGATTATGTTAAATTTTTAAGCAATAATCAAAATATTTATGTTGTTTTATGTAATATTAAATTTGATAAAGAAATATTAAATAATAATAATTTTAATAAGATGATAAATTTAAACATAAGTGAAATCGAAAATAAATTTATAAATAAATATTCTAAAATTTATAACTTAATTAGACTTAGTGAATAAAATAATTGCTATTTCAATTGGAGATGTAAATGGAATAGGAATAGATATTCTTATTCAAACATGGAAAAAAAAAGGTGTTCAAAAATTTGTATTAATTACAAATATTAATATATTAAATAAAGTACTAAAAAAAAGAAAAATTAAATTAAGTTTAAATGTAGTCAATGAGCATAAAAATAAATTTAATTTTATAAAAAATAAATTTAATGTTTTTTCTTATGAGGTAAATTCATTAGAAGATAATACTTATAAATCTTTACACTATGGATATAATTTATGTGCAACTAAGAAATGCATTGGTATACTTACTTTACCATTAAGAAAGGATATAATAAGAAAAAAAATTGATAAAGAATTTGTAGGTCAAACAGAATTTTTTCAAAAAAAGGATAAAAAAAACAATGCAAATATGATTTTATTCCATGAAAAAATCATAATATCACCTTTAACAACACACATAGAAGTAAAAAAAATTGCAAAAGCTATTTCAAGTAAAAATTTTTTATATTCTAAGATATATAATTTAAACAAATGTTTAAAATTAGATTTTAATATTAAAGAACCAAAGTTAGTTATTTCTGGGTTAAATCCACATGCTGGTGAGAATGGTCAAATTGGAAAAGAAGAGGAAAAAATTATTTATCCCGTTGTAAAAAGATTAAAAAATCAAGGTATCAATATAAAAGGACCTTTTTCTGCTGATAGTCTTTTAATTAAAAAGAATTTAAATATTTTTGACTGTTTTATTTTTATTTTTCACGATCAAGCATTAATACCTTTCAAATTTATTAGCCAATTTTCTGGTGTAAATTATACCGGAAATTTAGATATCATAAGAACATCACCAGATCATGGTACTGCTTATAATTTACTTGGAAGTAAAGATATTTCAAATAAATCTTTTCTTAATAGTTACAAGTTAATAAATAAAATTTATAAAAATAGAATACTTAATGGTAAAACCTAAAAAATCATTAAGTCAAAATTTTTTAATAGACAAAAATATCTCTAATAAAATTATCAACCAGACTAATGTTAAAGGTAAGTATATTCTTGAAATTGGCCCTGGATATGGTTTTTTAACAGATAATATTTTAGAAAAAAATCCAAAGAAAATTTATTTAATTGAGAAAGATCATAATTTAAAAAAAATATTATTTAAAAAATATATTAATAATAAAAAAGTAGAATTAATAGGAGATGACATTTTTTTAACTGACTTAGGTAAATTTAAAAACCTAATTATAATTTCCAATCTTCCTTACAATATAAGTTCTAAAATAATTTTATATTTATTCAATTTTAGAGAAAACATAAGTGAAATGATATTCATGATTCAAAAAGAAATGTCTCTTAAATTTGATTATAAGTTGCCTAAAATGAATAAATATAAATTTCTTACAAAAGTTGTTTCAAGTTATACACGATGTTTTGATGTTTCTTCAAAAGTTTTTTTTCCTAAACCAAAAGTAAAATCTTCTATCGTTAAATTTAAATTTAATAATAAAATTATAGATTTGAATAAGGCAAGTCATTTTAGTTCTAAGATATTTAAAAATGCAAGGAAAAAGATTTATAACAATCTTGCTACAAATAAAGATAGTAATTTATTTAATAAAAGAGTGAATGAACTTAATATAGATGAATTATTATCTATTTATGATCTTTTTTAATTTTGAATTTAAAATTTTTTTTTGTTTCATAATTAATTGATGATATTCAATGATTTTTTTTATTTCATTAACAGTTTTATGAACTTTTTCATTGATGAGTACATATTGATACTCATTAAAATGCTTCATTTCATCAATTGCATATGAGAGTCTTAAATTTATTTCTTTTTTGTTGTCCCTTCCTCTTTTAACTAATCTTCGTTTTAATTCAGATTTAGAAGGAGGTAAGATAAAAAAATCAATGATATCAATTTTTTTATAATTTTTTCTAATTTTTCTTGCGCCTTTCCAATCTATATCAAATAAAATATGTTGATTTCTTTTTTTTGATAAAGTTATGTTTCTAAATGGAGAGCCATACAAATTATTAAAATTTGTTGCAGTTTCAATAAAAAAATTTTGTTTTTTAAGTTTTTCAAATTTCTTTTTAGTTATAAAATAATAATCTTTTCCATCAACTTCATTTAGCCTTTTACTTCTTGATGTATATGAAATTGATAAATTAATATTTTTCATTTTTTTTGTTAATAATTTACATAACGTAGTTTTACCTGCACCTGATGGTGATGAAATTATTATTAATTTACTGTTTTTTTCTGTACTCATTTAATTTTTCTTTGTGTTCTTTAAATGTTTTTGAAAATATATGTTTATTTAAAGAATAATTAAAAAAATAAAACAAAAATTCATTTTTATTATTTTCAAATAAGATATCTAAAGTTTTTTTTCCTACATATGAAATTGGTTTTGGAGGTAAGCCTGTATGAATATAAGTGTTAAAAGGATGATCTATTTTCAAATCTCTTTTTAAAAGTTTTCTATTAAGATCATATTTTCCATTTGTAATTGCAAATAATACAGTTGCATCAATTTGCAACTTCATTTTTTTATCTAATCTATTGTAAATTACAGAAGATATTAGTCTTTTATCTTTATGATCCAAACCCTCTTTTTCTAGTAATGATCCAATTATTATTAGATCATCAACATTAAATTTATCAAACAGTTCATTGTTTTTATACTTTTTAAAGTAATTTTCTTTAAAATTGGTTATATTTTTTAAAAAGGTATCGAAATTTGTATTTTTTTTAAAAAAATAAGTATCTGCAATAATTTGCTGATAAGGTATAGTCTGAAAATTAACAAAATATTTTGATAATTCTAAATCTAATTGATTTTGTGACCAACCTTCAACGATAGTAATTTTTAATAATACATTACTTGGTTTTGAAATAATGTTTAAAAAATCAATTAAAGTAGAATTATTTTTAATATTAAAATCACCATAGTGATAAAATTTATTATTAATGAAATAATTTATTCTTAGGTATATTTTTGTTAAATAAACATCTAGGTCCGTAACATCAACAATATTGTTTTTTAATATATCTTCTATACTATCATTCTTATTGATAATTATAGGATTTTTCTTAACAACTATATTTTTATTCAAAAGATATAAAATATAAATAGAGAATAAAATAATAATAAATATGAAAGTAATACTAAATGCTTTTAAATAATAACGCAGTATTCGTTCCTCCAAAACCAAATGAATTACTAAGGGCACATGAAATTTTTTTTTCTAGAGGATTTTTTGGAATCAAATTTATATTACTTACCTCAATAGGGTCATTTAAATTCAATGTAGCTGGTAAAATATTGTTATTTAATGCCATAATTGAAAATATTGACTCAACACTACCAGCTGCACCTAATAAATGACCAATAGAAGACTTAGTAGAACTCACAAATATTCTATGTTTGAATAATCTTGAAATAGCATTTAGTTCAATTGCATCACCTTTGATAGTGGATGTGCCGTGGGCATTAATATAATCTATTTTGTCTGTTGGTATTTTAGCCATATCAAGTGCTAATTTCATAGCTCTATATCCACCATCTCCATCCTCAGCAGGAGCTGTAATATGATGTGCATCACCAGACATCCCATAACCTAATAATTCAGCATAAATATGTGCACCTCTTTTTTTTGCAAATTCCATCTCTTCAAGAACAATTATTCCAGCTCCCTCGCCCATTACAAAGCCATCTCTACTTTTATCCCAAGGTCTAGAAGCTTCTGTTGGTTGATCATTAAATGAAGTACTTAAACTTCTAGCAGCGCAAAACCCTGCAATACCTAGTTTACATACTGCCGCTTCAGACCCACCTGCAATCATAACATCTGCAGCACCACGCTTAATCATTTCACCAGAATCACCAATTGAGTGAGCTCCTGTTGCACAGGCAGTTACTACAGAATGATTTGGTCCCTTAAATCCAAATTTTATCGAAATTTGTCCTGATAATAAGTTTACTAAAGAGGATGGAATAAAAAATGGAGATAATTTTTTTGGTTCTTTGTTATTTATTGTTAAAGATCCTTCGTAAATTGTTTCAAGACCCCCAATACCTGATCCAACAGATACTCCTGCTCTAAGCTTGTCATCTTCACTAATATTTTCTAGTCCTGCATCATCTATAGCCATCTTTGCAGCTACAAGTCCATATTGGATAAACCTGTCATTTCTATTTATATCTCTAGGCTCTAAAAATGATTTTTTATTAAAATAATACTCATTTTCAGGATTATTATTTATGTACCCTGCTATTTTAGCAGGCAAATTTGAGACATCGAATTGATCAATCTTTTTAATACCAGATTTTTTGTTTATAAGGTTCGTCCAAGAGGTTTCTTTATCATCACCAATTGATGTGAGTAATCCCATACCAGTGACAACAACTCTTCTCATAAAATTATATTAAAATTTATTTTTTACTTTCAATATAATCTATAGCATTTTGAACTGTTTGAATAGTTTCAGCTGCATCATCAGGTATTTCAATTCCAAATTTTTCCTCAAAAGCCATGACTAACTCAACAGTGTCTAAACTATCTGCTCCCAAATCATCAATAAATTTAGCCTCAGGGATAACCTTAGATTCATCAATTCCCAAATGATCTATAACAATTTTTTTTACCTGATCTTGAATTTCACTCATATTTTTCTCCTTATGATTTCTTTTAGAATATTATTTGAATGTATGTCAACAGTTTAAACCATTAACATTCCACCGTTAATATGAAAATTTTGACCAGTAATATATGAAGAATCATCTGACGATAAAAAAAATACAAGATTGGCTATGTCATTAGGTTGACCGAATCTCATCATAGGAATCCTAGATAGATAACTTTTCTTTTGATCGTCACTTAATTTGTCTGTCATTGAAGTTGAAATAAAACCGGGAGAAATTATGTTTACATTGATATTTCTTTTTGCTACCTCAAGGGCTACTGACTTATAAAGACCAACAAGACCAGATTTTGAAGCTACATAATTAGCTTGACCTGGATTGCCAGTTGATCCAACAATTGAAGATATACCTATAATTTTACCATGCTTGTTCGAAAGCATATTTGGAAGTAAAGATTTAATAATTTGATAATTAGAACTGAGATTTGTTTGTAATACTTCAGTCCATTGATCATTTTTCATTCGAAAGATTATATTATCATGAGTTTTTCCAGCATTATTTACCACAACATCTATATCTTTATGATCTTTTGATATCTCATTTAAACAAGTTTGTAAATTTTCAGCATCAGATAAATCTACTTTATAATAATAATGCGCATCTCCATATTTTTCTTTAAGTTGCAAAATTTTATCATCAGAAGATGAAGTTAAAACAAGCTTGGAATTGTTATTAATGAATTTTTCGCAAATTGCTGAACCAATCCCTCCAGATGCTCCAGTAATAAAAATTTTTTTATTAATTGCCATGTTATTTAATATCAGAAATACTATTTATTGAAGTAATATCAAAATTATTTGAGATTCTCCTTATTAAACCACTTAAAACTTTATTTGGGCCAATTTCTATAATTTTCTTTTCACCAATATTTTCAAGTCTTTTTATACTTTGTGTCCAATTAACTCTATTAGCCATTTGATTTTGCAAATTTTTTTTAATAATAGAATTAGCATTATGATCATTTGCATCGTAATTAGAAATTATTTTTATATTATTTTCTTTAAAGTTAAGATTTTCAATTTCAGTAGAAAGTTCTTTTTGCGCTTTAAGCATATATTTACTGTGAAATGCTGCTGAAACATTCAAAATTACAAATTTTTTAATTCCATTTTCCAAAAATATTTTTTCACTTTTTTTTACTTCATTAATATTTCCAGAAATAACAATTTGAATGTTAGAATTATCGTTTGCAATCTCTATGTCTAAATTATTATTATTTATAATATTTTGAATTGTATTTGAATCTTTACCTATTAAGGCTGCCATTCCACTTTTATTTGGGGCAACTGCTTTATTCATCAATTCACCTCTTTTTTTGAGTATCAAACTACAATCTTTCAAATTTATTTTATTGCTACATACTAATGCAGTGTATTCACCAAGTGAGTGCCCCATCATTACATTAATAGTTTCGCTATCTATATTTTTTTCAGAACAATAAACTTTGAAGATGGTATATGAAGCTGTAAAAATTGAAATTTGTGTGAATTGGGTTAGATTTAATCTTGTATCGCTATTATCAAATATAATTTTTTTTAGATCAATTTTGGTATAGTCTTCAATTTCTTCAAAAATCAGTCTAGCTATTTCAAAATTATCATAAAAATCCTTTACCATCCCAGATGTTTGGCTGCCCTGGCCAGGAAATACAATAGATGTCATTAGTACTTGATTTATTTTAAAATTTTAATATATGCAACATCAACTTCTCTTATATTATTAAATATAAGATATACCGCGGAGTTTTATGAACAAATTTGAAGTCGTACTTATTTTTAATCCTGAATTAGCAACAAGCGCTCTTAAGAATGAAATTGATAAATTCAAATCAATGCTTGATTCACATTCCGCTAAAGTAATTAATGAAGAAAATTGGGGACTTAGAGAACTAAGTTATAACATAAATAAATTCAAAAAAGCATTTTATAACTTCTTACAAATTGAAACAACAGGATCTATAGTTAAAGAAATTAGTAAAGATCTAAACCAATCTGAAAATCTGATAAGGTATATTTTTATTAAAGTTAAAAAACATCAAGAACTTCCAACAAAACTAAATAATGAAAAAAAATAAATTTAACACAAAAAAAGATGAAAGATCTAATTCTCCTTTTGAGTTAAAGAAGAAATTTTGTCCTTTTAGTCAACCTGGTTCTCCAGAAATAGATTATAAAGATTTAAGATTATTATCAAGATATATAACCGAAAAAGGTAAAATTATACCAAGTAGAATTACCGGTGTATCAAGAAAGAAGCAAAAAGAATTAGCAAAAGCAATTAAAAGAGCACGTTTTTTATCTTTAATTTCTTATACTAATAAATTTATTTAATTATGAGAGTTATTTTAACAACAAACATAAAAAAAATAGGTGAAATTGGAGATACGGTCTCCGTAAAACCTGGTTTCGCAAGAAATTTTTTATTTCCAAATAAGATGGCACTTAGAGAAAATAAAAAGAATGCAGAGTACTATGATAAAATTAAAGATGAAATGGAAAAGAATGAAGAGATTAGACTTAATGATGCCAAAAAATTAATGAGTAATATCAAAAAACTTAAAATTGTATTCAACAAAGAAGCGGATGAAAAAGATCAACTTTATGGATCTATTTCTAAAAAAGAAATAATTGATTTTCTACAAGAGAAAAATTTAAAAGTTAAGTCTGACGATATAATTATAAAAAATCAAATAAAATCGATTGGTGATCATTATATTGAAATAAATCCGTATGAAGGAATTAGCGAAGAGTTTACAGTAACTGTAAATAAAAACTAATTTATTCACACTATTAATATCTTATTAACTATAATTTAATTCTATATCTTGTTGATCTTTTTTAGATAGTTTAATAAATAATAATGTCATTTGAATTAGTAAATTCAAACCAGAGTGAAACCAATAATGATGAAATATTTTCAAACTCAGAGGCAGAATTAGCTCTTATAGGTTGTATCCTTTGGGATAATAGAAATTATGAGAAAGTGTCTGATTTTCTTAGTGAAAATCATTTTGTAGATGAAACTAACAAGATTATATTTACTACAATTAAAAATTTATTAGATAAAAATGTTTTAGTATCACCTATTACTCTTAAAAATTATCTACCTGAGGATAAAAATAACACCAATAAAGTTAATTATTTAAATCAAATTAAAGATAGTGCACCATCTACACAAAATACCTTTAATTATGCTAAAATCATCTACGAATTATACGTTAAAAGAAATTTAGTTGGAATTGCACATAATATTATTCAAGAAACAAATTCAAACAAAAATAATCTTGTTGAGAATTTGATAGAAAATGCAGAAAATGATCTTTATAATTTATCGCAAACAGGAAATACTGATAGATCATTTATAAACTTCGGTAATGCTCTTCAAGGTGCAGTTAACATCATAAGTGAAGCTTATAAAAGAGAGGGGAAAATTGCAGGTGTACCCACAGGTTTTAAAGATTTAGATAAAAAATTAGGTGGTCTACATAAATCTGACTTAATAATAATTGCGGGAAGACCGTCAATGGGAAAGACAGCCTTAGGTACTAATATAGCTTTTAATTGTGCAATCAAGTATTTAGAAGAAAAAGATGAATTTCAAAATAAAAAAATAGTAGATGGTGGTAAAGTTGCATTTTTCTCTCTTGAAATGTCATCAGAACAATTGGCAACTAGAATCTTAGCTGAGCAAACAAAAATTTCTGGAGATAAGATGCGTAAAGCTGAGCTTAACAAACAAGATTTTAATAAAATTGCTAAAACCTCATCTGAATTAGAAAACTTAAACTTGATAATTGACGACAATCCAGTACTTACAATTCCAACTTTGAGGGCACGGGCAAGAAGACTTAAGCGTTTACATGATATAAACTTAATTATAATAGATTATTTACAACTTATGTCATCATCATCTAACAATAGAAATGATGGGAGAGTGCAGGAAATATCTGAAATTACAAGAGGATTAAAATCAATTGCAAAAGAATTAAATATTCCAATAATTGCTTTATCTCAACTTTCAAGACAAGTAGAACAAAGAGAAGATAAAAGACCTCAATTATCAGATTTAAGGGAAAGTGGAACAATTGAGCAAGA
>MDTB01148130.1_pt1 | contig 17268 bp, 14 predicted proteins | sample 811161 | NCBI WGS metagenome assembly MDTB01 (sample SAMN05326650, study PRJNA326480) | marine metagenome | isolation source: seawater | place: Mediterranean Sea | collected 2009
AGCGCTCCGAATAATAATTTCAGGAGTAGATTCAATTGGTTCGAATTTAGAGAGCTTCTCAGTCGACGATCACCGATCAAAGATCAGCCCCCCCTGCCGAGGGGAAGTCGCTGATTGTTCTTTGAGCGAATGATGATAATTGAGGCATCGCAGATCTGAAGCCGGGCGTTGTCGGTGTCGTTGCGCTTAAGGGTAAAGTATCGTCCATTGATCTGCGGAGGCGGAGATGTTGGCGGAACGTTTCAGTATTTCTGACGTCGTTAACCGGGCTTACGCCACGATTGCGTCTGCATCGAGCGTGACGATCTTTTTGTCTTGAGCGACTATTGGGCGATTATGGACTAGGTCAGCGCTAAGATCTGGTTCCCCGCATAAAACACTTCGGTGGATTGTGTTGCGGCGAGTAGCTGCGAGGATAATGATAGCAGGGAACAAAAGATTGTCGGTTGCTTCCATCATTGCTCTGCGGGTCGGCCGCGGAATGATGAGATGCCTGAAGTCCTAAATTGCATGCCGCGATGCAACATCCAGCTATTGCGTCACAATTTAAAAAAATGCTAGCAAGAAAAAGCGTGGCGCAGGCAGATCAGAAAAAGACTTTTTGATGGACTGTATTCCCGGGCTAGACACCGCTGGGGTTGTAGAGTGTGATGATGAGATGCGGCAGCACGTTGCCGCAAAATTATCGTGTGTGGTGCAGGAGATTGGCTTTCTGTCGTCGAATGGTCACGTTATTCCGCAGTCAATTTTTGACCAGGCAAGGTCCGACTTCACCTATCCGAAGCTGTTCACCTTGATAGAATGGCTGCAGACATGCGACTCCGCTCCACACCCACCAAAACCCCCAAAGACTTGTGCCGGTGATTACCGCTGGAAGAGGGTAAAAAGCATCACGGTCGCCGAGAAAAGAGCCGTTATGGGACCGAACTGAAGGATGAAAACATTGGAAATAGATGTGCAAAGTGTGCCGGCGGAAAAAGGGATTGGCAATTCTCTGCCCCGGCAAGAAGACGATCGCTACCTGCATGGTCGCGGCCGCTTTATCGGCGATATTCGCATGCAGGGAATGCTGGAACTTGCATTCTTACGCAGTCCACTCGCCCATGCTCGTATTATCGGGATTTCCAAACCGGCCGGTGCTGGGGACCGTGTTTTCACGGCTGACGACCTTATAGGCGTCAGTGGTATAAAGGCGGATTCCGGATTGCAAGGTTTCCGGAGCTCGGTCCAGCCGGTCCTTGCCGTCACCAAAGTCCGGCATGTTGGCGAACCTGTCGTCGCCTGTCTGGCGGAAAACCGAGCACTTGCTGAAGACCTTTGCGAGCAGGTAGAGATTGATTTCCAAGAACTCGCCGCCGTTCACGACATGACCAAGGCGCGCGATACAGACGCTCCCCTAGTGCATGAAGACTGGGATGAAAACGTCTTTCTAGAGAGTGCTGTCGATATAGATTTCGAGGCATCTATTTTAGGCGCGGCAAGCGTCGTCAAACGAACATACAAGACAGCGCGCCAATGCATGGTGCCAATCGAAGGCCGCGGCGTCGTGGCGGTTTGGGACCGGCATCTTGAAATGCTTACAATTCACTCAGCGACGCAGATTCCGCATATCGTCCGCACTGGTCTTGCCGGCTGTCTCGGACTCGATCACGGTCAGGTGCGGATTATCGCGCCCGATGTCGGCGGTGGTTTCGGTTTCAAAAGCCAGTTGCTTGGTGAAGAAATTACCGCTGGTTGGCTTGCTATGAAGCTGGACCGTCCGATCCGCTGGCTTGAGGACCGACGTGAACATCTGAGCGGCAGCGCCAACTGCCGCGAGCATTATTACGAGGTTACGGGTTATGCCAGCGCCGACGGTGAACTGCTGGCGGTCGACTGCGAAGCCATTGTGGACGCTGGTTGCTACTCCACCTATCCGTTTTCAGCTTGTCTGGAATCGGCACAGGTTGCCAGTATTCTGCCGGGACCTTACCGATTGAAAGGCTATCGCTGTCGGACCTGGTCGGTCGCTACCAACAAACCCCCGATCCTGCCCTATCGTGGTGTCGCTCGGACCGGGGTTTGCTTTGCGATGGAAGTGCTGATGGATGCGATTGCGCGGGATCTGAAGATCTCGCCTGAAGCAATCCGGCGGCGCAATCTAGTAGAGCCCGACGCGATGCCATTCACCAATATCACAAACAAGTATTTCGACAGCGGCGACTATCCAGAGGCGCTTACCCGGGCGCTCGATGCGATCGATATTGATAGGATCCGCTCCGAACAGGGCGACCAGACGGGGGATAAACGCATCGGCGTCGGTTTGTCGATATTCTGCGAACAAGGTGCACACGGAACGTCGGTCTATCATGGTTGGGGTATTCCAATGGTGCCGGGTTTCGAGCAGGCCGGCGCACGTTTGACGCCGGATGGCGGGCTAGAACTCCGCGTCGGTGTGCACAGCCACGGCCAAGGGTTGGAGACGACGTTGGCTCAGATCGCGTACGAGGAAATCGGTATCGATCCGGCGAAGGTAAAACTCGTCCATGGCGATACCGCCTACACACCCTATTCGACAGGTACGTGGGGGTCGCGCTGCATAGTAATGGCGGGCGGCGCGGTAGGCGCAGCCAGTGCAGCGCTTGGTGAACGTATTAAACACATCGCGGCACATCTGCTGCAGGCGGATGCCGGCGACATCACACTCGATGACGGGATGGCCTTTGCGGGTAGCAGTTCGGTGTCGATCGAGGAAGTTGCCAAGACCTGGTACCTCAAGCCTCAGCTTCTGCCTGACGATGTTGATCCGCGCGGCCTTGAGGTTACCGAAGGATACAAGACCGTCCAAGACACCGGCACGTTCTCTTACGCGTGCCATGCGGTAAAGGTTAGCGTCGATCTGCGGTTCGGCAATGTCGAGCTGTTGGATTACGTCATTGTTGAGGATGCCGGCAAGATGATCAATCCGATGATTGTAGATGGTCAGGTGCATGGTGGCACCGTGCAGGGTATAGGCACGGCATTATTCGAGGAAATGGCGTTCGATAATTCGGGACAGCCTCTTGCTTCGACGCTGGCCGATTATCATTTGCCGGTCGCGGGTGATATCCCACCTGTGCGAATATTTCATATGGAAACGCCGTCCCCGTTAAGCCGCTTTGGTCAGAAAGGTATCGGCGAAAGCGGCGCGATCGGGCCACCGGCGGCGATCGCCAACGCCGTAAACGACGCTCTCGCCCCTTTAGATGTCGAGGTCTGCGAAATACCCCTTACACCGGAGCGTATTCTCGAAGCGCTTGCCAGCGTAACCAAGGAGAAAAGCGCATGAAGGCTGCTGCATTCGAATATCGCCGAGCCGATACCCTCGCAGAGACACTACTGCCGGAACTAAACGACAAGCCTGTTGCCGGAAACCAGTCGCTTGGCCCCATGATGAACCTTCGCCTGGCAAGGCCCCGCCGTTTGATCGATATTGCAACCATCCCCGAGCTAAGAAAAATCGTCGAGAGCCCCGATCATGTTCGTTTCGGAGCGGCGACCACACACGCAGAAATTGAGGATGGCGAGACACCCGATCCGACCAACGGCTGGATGCGAGCTGCCGCGGGCAATATCGCCCATCGGGCGGTTCGCAATCGCGGCACTATGGGCGGTAGTCTCGCTCACGCGGACCCGGCGGCGGATTGGGTGATTGTCTTAACCGGGTTGGAGGCGACCGTGATCGTGGCCGGTCCGGTCGGAGAGCGCCGTATCCCGATGGAAGATTTTATTAACGGGCCCTACACCACAGATCTTGGCGATAGCGAGCTTCTTGTCGCTATAGAAGTACCGCGGCCCGGATCGTCGGCGCGTTGGGGATACAAGAAATTCATGCGGCAGGTTGGGGAATTCGCCAAGGCAAGTGCCACGGTCCTGATCGATCCGGAAAACGACCGTCATCGTTGTGCGTTAGGGGCACTGGGCGGTCCGCCTGTCATCTTAGCAGACCCTCTCGCGATAATCGAAGGGAGTGTAAGTGCTGCTGACATCGTATCGGCCGCCCTCTCAGGACGGCAGCTGCAATCATTTTCGATGCATGTCGCGGCGCTTGAAAGCGCTCTTGCCAGCGCTCTCGGACAGCAGGAGGACTGTGCATGACGATAGCCAATGTAACATTGGAAGTTAACGGCTGCACCGTCACCGGCAGTGCAGAACCGCGCACCCATCTCGCGGACTTCCTGCGCGAAGAGCTTTTGTTGACTGGCACACATCTCGGCTGCGAACAGGGCGTTTGCGGCGCCTGTACGGTGATGGTTGATGGCCGGCCAGTCCGCTCATGCATTACCCTCGCGATTTCCTGTGCGAATGCCGATGTCACAACGATAGAGGGTTATGGTGACGATCCGTTAATGGCGCGACTCAGGGAGTCCTTCAAACTTCATCACGGTTTGCAATGCGGGTATTGCACCCCAGGTATGCTGGCCACCGCGTATGATATTGTCCGCCGTGTGCCAGACGCCGACGATGCGGAGATCCGCCGCCAGCTTTCCGGTAATTTGTGCAGATGCACTGGCTATGCCGGCATCGTTGCGGCAATCGCCGACGTGCTTGCCAACGATCCCCCTGCGCCGCAGCTGAAGCCTGCCCCTCGAGTCCATAGGCCTATAGGCTCGGAGACTGTTGCACCAAGCGCTTTGGAGCCGATTGACACAGTAACCTCTCACACAGGCACTCAGAATGGAAACTTACCAACCCGACAATCCCTGAAATCTGGTGTGACACTCACACGGATTCTGAACCTTGATGCGCCCGTCGCCGATGTCTGGAAAATTTTAAAAAACCCCGAAAAAGTAGTTACCTGTATTCCAGGTGCCCATATGGACGGTGAAGCCGAAGGCGGTCACTTTCAAGGTGTATGCGAAGTATCTGTCGGACCAATGTCCGCAACGTTCCGTGGGATGGCTGCGCTAACGAGTGACGATGACGCACTTACCGGGAGTGTTGTCGGCAAGGGCAATGATGGTTTAAGCCGCTCGACACTTGAGGGATGTCTTGATTTTGCGCTCACCCAAAACGACATCGGGAAATCGCAGATTTCTCTTGAAATGATCTACCGGCTTAATGGTCCGCTGGCACAATTCGGTCGCCCCGCGCTAGTTGCCGAAATCGCAGACCGGCTACTTGCCCATATCACGGTTTCGTTGGCGGCTTTAGCAACCGGCAAAGCCCTGCCGGGGGGGGGTAGAAGTGCAAAAATCGGCGGGTTTTCGCTGTTTTTCGGGTCTCTTTTTAGTGTGATCAAAAAAGCGTTTGGCGGACGCTGAAAATCGAAATTATGTCGGTTCGCGGGCTATGGCGTCAATAACGCCACTATGGCCAAGGCGACGACTTCCGTGCCCAAACGTAGATCTGCGAGGTCGAGGTTTTCGTCACTGTTGTGACCGCCGGCCTCGGCCAAGGTACGGGGACCCGCGCCGTATAGAACCACCGGAATCCCCTTTTCCGCGTAGAGCCTTGCATCGGTAAAGAGTTTCGCACCGACATAAGGTATCTCCTCGCCGGCCACATCCGACGCGGCGCAACGGATCACGTCCGCGATTTTTTTCCATCCAGGCTGTGGCACCAGTGGCAGGGCGGCCATAATACGGCGCCAAGATGCAGAGGCGCCGGGGAATGCAGCGACGGCGTTCTGTATTATTTTAACCAGTTCCCGTTCCACCGCATCGACTGATTCCTCCGGCAGAATTCGCCGATCGATCCGGAAGGTCACACTATCGGGGACTACATTCGTATTTATACCGCCTTCGATGGTGCCGATGACAAGCGTAGGATTTTCGATACCGGGAACATCGCTGCGGATATCCAAAAGGGCACTGCGGCTGTCATACAACGCTGAAAGAACCGCGTTCGAGACCTCTAGCGCATCGACCGCCCGTTCGGGTTCGGCAGCATGGCCAATCTTTCCAGTGACCGTCGCTTCAAGGTGAAGACATCCGTTATGGGCAGTAATCACGGCATGGGAAAAGCCCGCGCAGATTACGTAGTCAGGCGACGACAGGCCCTGTTCTAGGATCCATTGCGGCCCCACTGTGCCGCCGATTTCTTCGTCATAGGTAAAGTGCAGCTCGACCGTACCAGCCAGCTTGACACCGTCGGCAGCGGCTTTGCGAAGGGCAAGAAGCGCCCATGTGTAGCTTGCAAAATCGGACTTCGACACGGCTGCGCCGCGACCATACATACGGCGGCTGCCACCGGTTTCCTCGATTTCGGCGCCGTAAGGATCGTAGTCCCAGCCCGATCCGGGCGGCACCACGTCACCATGGGCGTTCAGCGCGATGGTCGGGCCGTCGCCGAAACGGTGCCGGATGATCAGATTAGTCGCGGATATCATACCCGCCGCGTGAACCGCCTCCCGCGGCACTGGGTGGGCCTCCACTTCGAAGCCCAGTTCTTCAAGTAAACGATGGGTAAGCTCTGCGTGGTCGGCACAATCGCCCGGCGGATTATCGGTCGGCGACTTTACTAATGCTGCGAGAAAGGCGATCTGGCGTTCCTGTTCGGCGTCCAGAAATGCGGCAATGGTATTGGACATGAATACTTCCTTACGATTTATCGACGATTAGCGTGTTGGTGCCACCGCAATTCCCGCCGGATCGATGGCGCCGGAGGTGACGGACCGCTCGATCTCCGAGATGTTGTTGGTCGTCGCCGCAGCAATACGGTGATCTTGTGCTAAGGCATGAAGATGTCCGCACAGAACTATCCATGATAGGCCTAGAAGAACCATGGGCCGGGGCCGGTTTGAACCGAGATCGCCTCGTCAGTGTGTTTAGGTTCCGGCGGCGGCATCTGCTGGATCGAATGTACCGATCGGCCCGTTCCCCGCGCATCTTCGTTGAGGACCCGGTCGCGCATTACAAACTGACCGCGAACCAGCGTATGTACGGGTACGCCTTTAACGGGACGACCGTCCCATGGCGTGATTTTTGCCCTAGAATGAAGCTCTTCATCGGCTATAACTTCCTCGCGGTTCAGATCGACGATCACGATATCCGCTTCGGTGCCGGGCTGAAGTGTTCCCTTTCGCGGATATAGGCCCCAACGGTTGGCCGGATTGTAGGCCGTCCAGCGCACATAATCCTGAATAGATATACGGCCCGCCGCAACTTCGCTTAGCATGAGCGGCATCTGTGTCTCTACGCCCGGAAAGCCGCAATCACACGTCCAAATGCTATCGCGCTGCTTTTCTTCCGGCACATGGGGCGCATGATCGGTCGCGATCATATCGATCGTGCCGTCTGCAAGCGCGTCCCACAATGATGATTTGTGATGCGGTTCGCGGACCGGCGGGTTGACGCGGATAACGCCTTCGCAACGTTTATAATCGTCGCTGTCGAGCAGTAGGTAATGCGGACAGGTCTCGCCACTCACATCGACACCGCGAGCCTTTGCTTCACGCAGCGGGCGCAGTTCATCCTCGGAGGAGATATGCAGAATATGGATCCGAGCGCCGGTCCATTCCGACAGAACAGCCGCGCGGCTGACCGCTTCGATAGCGACGACCGCTGGGCGGGCGGCGATATGGGCAAGCGGGTCGGTGCGTCCCGAGGCTTCGAGCTGAAGCTGACGTCGTGCCATGATCGACGCGGTTTCGGCGTGAAGTGCGACGCGGTAGCCGTGCTGGGCAACATATTCGAAGCCCTCCAGCATTGCGCCGGTCGACGGTGCAGGAAGGTCGCCGAACGTGTTTCCCATGAAACATTTAAATCCGATGATGCCGCCCTCGATCAGGTCTGGCAGGTGGTCGAGGTTCTGTTCCGACAGAAGACCGTAAATGCCGAAATCGACATGCGCCTTTTCTGCGGCGAGTTCGTGTTTCTGGAGCAGGGTTTCGGCAGTACCAGTCGGCGGATCGACGTTGGGCATCTCGAATACCGTGGTGACACCGCCCATAGCCGCCGCCGCCGTGCCTGAGCCCCAATCTTCCTTGTGGGTATATCCGGGCTCGCGGAAATGGACGTGCGAATCAATAGCGCCGGGTAGGACATGCATGCCGGGGACATCTAGCATCTCGGTTGCCGGCGGCATAACGTCCTCCGCGCCAATCGCGATGATTTTACCATCCTTGATAGCGATGCTCGCGCCTATCTCCGTATCCGGAAACACAATCGTTCCGCCTGAAATGACCAGATCTGCTGTGGTTGTCATATCTATTTCCCTTTCCGGGATATCAAAGGGATGCCCAGCCGCCATCGACGGCTAGGTCGGCACCGGTAACCTGGCGGGATACATCGCTTGCAAAAAACAGGCAGGCATTCGCCACATCCGTGTCCTGGGTGACGCGCCGCAGCGCATAGTCTTCTGCGTGGATTGCTGCGGCTTCCTCGGGCGTAATACCGCGTTCCTTCGCCATGTTCGCGCAGACCTTGTCGCGAAACCGCGGGCCGTCGACCATACCGGGGGCAACGTAGTTCACGTTGATATTGTGCGGCCCAAGTTCGAGCGCGAAGCTCTTGGTGACGCCCCGCAAACCCCATTTCGATGATGAATAGGCCAGTCTGCCGGCCCGACCGCGCATACCGAACGTGCCGCCGACATTGACGACCTTGCCGAACTTCTGATCAATCATGGTCGGGGCGACTGCACGGATCGTGTGAAAGCAGCCATTGACGTTGAGTGAGACGATTTCGTCGAACTCTTCGGCACTTGTCTCGGCCCCGGTCTTGCCGATGGGCCCCGAACCGCCGGCGATGTTGACAAGGATATCTATCCGCCCGCCAAAGGTGTCCCGGGCGACCGCCACTGCCTTTTCACAGGCCGATGTGTCGGTTATGTCGCAGGGTGCGATAACGGCGTCGGCGCCGCCGGCGCGGACTTCTTCGGCGATCGGCTCGATCGCGCCGGTATCGCGGCCGACCAGCACCAGCTTGCATCCTTCAGCCGCGAACTGTCGCGTGACCGCGGCGCCCATTCCTTTTGCCGGACCGGTAATGATCGCGACGCTGCCCTCTAGTTTGAGATCCATGTATACAGTTTCCTTGTTTAGCCTTCGATCGGGCTGGTGGCCGCCAGTGCGGTTTTGATATCGCTTGAATTTGCGGTAACGCCATACAGTAGGCGCACGATGTGGCAGACGGCGTTTGTCATGTATGGTAGCGACGTGGTCGCACAAGCATCGTCGACAAGTACGCAGTCATAACCGCGAGAACAGGCATCGATCAGCGTTGCCAGAACGCACCGGTCAATATTGACGCCGGCGAAAAACAGGGTCGTCAGATCGCGCAGACGCAGGCCGCTATCGAGCTCGGTGTCGGGAAATCCGCTCGGTCGGTGTTTGCTGACAATGACGTCATCCGCCTCAACAGAGAGGCCCTCGACCACGTTCGCGCCCCAGTCACCCCGAACCAGGATACGGCCCTGCCCGCTGGGGTACGGATCACCATAGGTCGGCCGCGTGCCAGCGCTGGTCGCCCGAGCGACGAAACTGTCGGGCAGATTGGCGCGGTCGGGCCGGACCCCCCAGTTCACCCAAATAATCGGCATACCAGCATCGCGCGATGCGGCGGCCAGAGATGCGATCGGCACAACGACCTCGCTGAGCGGGGACGGATCTATCCCATTCGCAGGAAACCAACCGTTTTCATGAAGAAAATCGTTCTGCATATCGACGATCACTAGGGCCGACCAAGCGATTTCCACGTCGACGGTGGGGGGGTCGGCGGCAAAGGAAATGACGGCGGGGACCCGAACGGGGCGCACAAAGTTGATGTTTTCGCTGTCGCCGTCGCTCAACCGCTGCAATTCTCTTTAACCTGCTGGCATTAAATTGATTTCTAGGGGCTTTTCGAACTTCGATAATATTCGCATCGACAGCACAATTTACCCTGTTCTATAAATTTAACTTTCTCATATAATGATTAAAAATGCTAAAAATTGTCCATATCGTTGCGGTTTTGGCAACGCAAATTTGTGTTCACGGTTACCGGAAAAGGACATTGATATGCGCCACTTACGTATCCTTACACTGGTCGACGCGGTGGCGCGCACCGGCTCAGTTCGGGGGGCAGCCGAGCAGTTGAATTTCACAGCCTCGGCACTGACCCGGCGGATACAGGACCTTGAGGCGGAACTGGGCGTGGTGCTCTTCGAGCGGACGTCGCGCGGGATGCGGCCCACAACGGCGGGACACATGTTTCTCTCGCACGCCCGGGAGCAGCTTGCCGAGGCGGAGAGATTAAAATCGGGTCTGGAAGACCTGCAGGGATTGCGGCGCGGTAAGGTTCGAATTGCATGCAGTCAGGCAGTCGCCGCCGATTTCATGCCAAAGGCGATTGGGACATTCCGCAGGGAATACCCTCTGGTGGATTTCGAGGTTCGCGTTGTTGACCACGAACAGGCCGCGATGGCGCTCGCATCCTATGACGTCGATATCGGACTTGTGTTCAGTCCCGGTGCGTTGCCGGATTTCCAATGCCTCGCGCTGCTGGAACAGCATCTCGTGGCGCTGTTACCGCGCGATCATATGCTCTCCAGGAACACGACGCTCCGGCTACACGATTGCGCGGCGCACCCGGTTGCGCTCCCGGACAGGTCCACCGGCGGCCGGCAATTGCTTGATGCTTTCTCCGCCCAGACCGGTTTTTCCTTCGAGGTTGCGGTTGAATCCAATTCATTTGAATTTTTGCGCCAATCGGTCGTGCAATCGGGGCTTGTCTCCTTTCAGATCGACGTCGGCGCGCCGCGCGATGCGAAAGACCCTGACATTGTTATCCGAAAGATAGACCGACGGGATGCCCCGCCGGCTGATCTCATGCTCGGCAAACTTCAGGGCCGCAATCTTCCGCAGATATCCACGACTTTCGCTGAGCATGTAATTGCTGGTATGGCGGCCATGCAGGACGGCGCATCCGCGTTTAGCACTATTATAAGTTGAAGCCGTTCAACGCAGATCGATGCGGCGTTCGATGCCGATATCGTCCGCAAAATTATCCAGGATCATTTTGCGGAAGGCAGGATATTGCGCATCCACCGCAGCGAGCGCATCGGCCGACATACTGCCGTGCCGGCGGGCGGCGATTTCCTGGGCTTCCGCAATCAGCGCCGCCTCATCGATTGTCGTGACCCGGCCCGCTTTAACGACCCGTTTCCCGTCGACCCAGACGTCTTCGGTCGAACCGCCGTTCTCGTAATAAAGCAGGTGCCGGTAGGGATCGCCCATTGGCCGATGCCAGTGATCGACCGGTTTCAGGACAGTGATATCGGCGCGGCTGCCGGCCTGTAGGGTGCCTATTTGTCCGGCCCGCCCGAGTGCGCGTGCGCCAGCCGAATACCCTTCACTCAATATTATCTGCGCATCAGGCCATTGCTCGAATTCGGGATCGGTCAGGCGCATCATGTAACAGCCCATCCGCATGCTCTCCAGCAATGCGGGTGGCCCGCAATTCGAACCGTCCGTACCATAGGCGACCGGAATGCCTGCTTCCCGCAGACGTAGGATGGGCGCAAGTCCGGCACCGAGCATTGCGTTAGATATCGGCGAATGCACGACGGTCAGACCAGTTTCGGCCGCCGCGGCAATATCGTCTTCGTTGGACCAGATAAAATGAACCAGCGAGGAATTTTCATCGAGGATTCCGAGGTCCGCCATACGACGCACGAATCCCGGTCCTTTAGCCGGCTGCATGGCTGCCTGGGTTTTGGTCTCCAGCATATGGGTGTGTAGCCCGCAGTGATGCCGGCGTTGAAAATCTCCTGTCATTTCGAGCAGCAGGTCGGAGCAGCGCTGTGGGCCGTCCACACCGAGGATGGCGCGCACGCGGGCATCCGGGGCGGTGCCCGCGACCGCATGTTCCATGATGTCAAAATACGTGGCCGCATCCGGAACTGGCTGGTTTGCCGCAGCTGAGAGGATTTCAGGCGGCAATGCGCTAAGGTCCACCGGTACTGTTTCAATATAGGGCCGGTCCGCAAACATCGTCGCGACGGTTGCCCGTATGCCGATATCTTCGAAGGCCGTGCAGACGGCGTTCAGGCCCTCAGCGGACAGGGCCGGGCGCTCGGAATAATGGTCGATTGCCGATGTGACCCCGGTATGGAGCATCGCCAGCGCATCGAGCTGCGCACTGACATAGATTTCGCGCGGACTCATCGCCGCACCGGCAGCGATGACCGCCAGCATGTAGATATCGAGTGGCTCGTTCTCGACGGATCCTTTGAGCAATGCCGAATAGGAATGGGTGTGCGCATTGACCAGCCCGGGAATGATCATGCGGCCCGATGTGTCGATATACTCGACGCGATCGTGCACTGGCTGATAAGTGCCGCGGGGGCCGACCGCAAGAATATCCCTGCCGGAAAGCCACAGTTCGCCATCCTCGAGAACATTTCGGGCATCGTCGAATGCCAGTATTGTCCCGCCGCGAAGACAAATCAGCTTGTCTGTGTTGGTACTCTGACCTGTCATTGGCTAAGACATCGCAGCATCGAGGTGACCGGTCTGGCAGATATCACGCAACAGACGTCGATCGGGAACGAACTCTTTTCCTTCCCGATAGACCAGACACGGTATCAGGCGTTCATTGACCGTTAGGATATCACCTTCTGCATCCTTGAGGTCCCAGCGGCCGGGCACCGGGTCGAGTACCGAAATATCCGCGCGCGATCCCACACTGAGCGTTCCGATTTCATCTTCCTCGCGCAGGATCATCGCCGGATTGATCGTCACCCGCGCGATAACGTCGGCAAGCGGTATTCCCAGTGACAACAGGCGGGTCATGGCGCCGCACATGCTGTAATCGAGCTTGCTGTCATCGTGATAGGCGTTGAAATCGGCATGAACGTCGCTGCCGATGGTATTCGGGATCACGCCGGCTGCTAGCATCTTGCGGGCAATGCGGTAGCTGAAATTGACGCCAAAGCCGATATCGAAGTGGATACCGCGCTGATAGGCTTCCAGCACCACATCGGGAACGTCGTCGCCCGGCCCCATTATGCCGTCCGGCATGCAGCTATAGATATGGGCGACGGTATCGCCCGGGCGCAGCAGCGGCAAAACGTGTTTCATCAGTGAATCCGGCGCAGGGCGGTTCGGCTCGTTCACGGGGAACAGTTCGCCCGTGTGGATATAAAGGGGCAGTCCGGTCTGGTCGCCTGCCGCAACCGCCATTTCGAGCACATCGGTTTGCCAAAACGAAAACCCGCCCGACTCGCCGTGGGATTTGATACCTTTGACAAGTTCGGGATAGGCGGCCTGCGCTTCGATGATGGCATCGACGCGCATCATATCCGGGTTGTGCAGGATCGTTCCTTCCATACCGCCCATCAGCGCGCCGGCGACATTGGCCGACACAAAACTGCGTAAGTCGGTCTTGGCTGGGTCGGCGATGTAGGCTTTGAAGCCACCGACGGTCCACGGCCCGGCGCTGCCCTGATCGACAATTGTCGTTGCCCCGGAATGGATGCCTGCATCATCCGCAGGCAGCCCGAAATTCGTCACCCACTCGTACACGTGCACATGCATGTCGATCAGGCCGGGGCAGACGATCTGCCCTGTCGCATCGACGGTTCTTTCTGCTTGGTGTGATGGCAGATCTGTGGCGACGGCTGCTATTCGACCGTCCTTTAGGGCGACTTTGGCCGCACCATTTATGCCATTCGCCGGATCGATCACGCGATCACTGGAAATCACGAGATCATACTGGGTTGTCATTTAAGCAGAGCCTCTTGCGTTCGGAACCCAAGGTTCGTGAATGTAATGCTTTTGTTCGAGGTCGCGCAAACGTCGAGCGCTATCGTGGGTGCGGTCGCTCCGACGGCTGTGCTTGCCGCCGTCTTGACGAAGGTGCGTGTCTTGATTTTTCGTGTCATGCGAAAACCCCGCTGTTGGACCCGTAAGACGGGTTCCTAATTGCCTTTGATCGTCCGGCCCTGCAATAAGACTATTTACACGCAATAACTGTGCCAACAAAGTGATTGGCGGATTCCAGCGCCATTCTGCTGTCCGGTGGCCTCATTGACGTGCCCGCCGCTGCCTAATAAAATTGTATTGGAAAAAATTCTGCTCAGTAAATCGGCAGCTTGTGCCGTCTTGCGCACATCATCTGCCAGCAGGGGCGGGTCGTGCTACGCGCCCGATAACCCGGTTATTGACCATCAGCAGGAGTGTTGCAGCGTGCAAACAACCGCGAAATAACGACGCCCCCCGATGGCACAGGAATTGCACTCGACTACTGGTGAGAGAACTCAGCCCAATTGCCTGGCTGTCAGGCGATGCGGCCTTTACAGCGGCGTTGGTGCGAACCAATACAAAATCAGGAGAAAACGGTTCATGGATCTCGGACTCGCAGGCAAGAACGTCATCGTTACCGCAGGAAGCGGCGGTCTCGGCTTTTACATCGCAAAAGCCTATGCAGAAGAAGGCGCGTCGGTAACAGTGTCGGCCCGAAATCCGGGGCGCCTTGCGGAGGCGGTAGATAGAATACGGACAGAGACCGGCGGGATCATACATTCGGTGGTTGCCGACATGACCGATGCGGATGCCGTTGGCGCGCTGATAGATCAGGTCGAAGATCAGCATGGCAGTATCGACGTGCTCGTCTCAAATTCTGGTGGAGCTAGCACAGCACCTTTTGTCGAGATGACCGACGATTTATGGCGCGATGCGGCGGAAACCAAGATCATTCCACAGATACGGGCAGCGCGATTGGTGTTCCGAAAGATGGTTGCGCGGGGAGTCGGCGGCCGGATTATTTTTATGGCCGGCACCCATGGCCGCCAGCCGCATGCGCATGCAATCACAGCTGGATATTGCAATGCCGCGCTTCAGAACGTGAACAAAGCTCTGTCCGAAGACGGTGGACCCCACAATATCCTGAGCAATGTGATTAACCCCGGGCCATTCGAGACTGAACGCATGGTTTATCTCGCTCAGGAAAAAGCTCGCGATGACGATATCTCCCTCGATCAGGCGATTGCGGAGCTGACGTCGGAAACCGTTCTTAAGCGATACGGCAAACCCGAAGAACTGGCGAATGTCGCCGTCTTCTTGGGCTCCGCGCGCGCCAGCTATATCACGGGCGCCACGTTCGATATCGATGGCGGTCAGGTCAAAACGATTTAGGATTTTTCCGATGCCCTATGCATCCAGCAACGGCGTGAACCTGTACTACGAAGAAGCTGGTATCGGCATTCCGATCGTCTTCGTGCATGAATTTGCCGGGGACTATCGCAGCTGGGAACCGCAGCTGCGATATTTTTCCCGGCGCTACCGCTGCATCACGTTCAACGCGCGCGGCTACCCGCCATCCGATGTACCGCCGGATCAGGACCTATACTCACAGTATATCGCGGCAGACGATATCGCGGCGGTTATGGATGCCTGCGAAGTCGATACCGCGCATGTCGTCGGAATTTCCATGGGCGGTTTCGCGGCTCTGCATTTCGGCCTGCGTCATCCCAACCGGGCGTTGTCGCTGACGGTCGCGGCCTGCGGCTATGGCGCGGCGTATGAAGACCGGGACCAGTACGCGGCGGATTCGGAAACGCTGGCGCAGGAATACGAGAAAATCGGTTCCGTCAAAATGGCGGAAATGTATGCCGACGGAGCCTTCCGTCAGCAGTTCAAGGCAAAGGACATGAGGGGCTGGGAAGAATTCCGCACTCAGCTTGGGGAACATAGCGCCGAAGGTGCAGCGCTGACCATGCGGGGTGTCCAGAAGATACGACCATCTCTCTATGACCTTGAAGAAGACCTGAAGGGGATGAAGACGCCAACGCTGATTGTAAGTGGCGATGAAGACGACTGGTGCCTGGAACCCAGCCTTTATCTCAAACGCGTTATCCCAGCTTCCGGACTATATGTCGTTCCGAAGACTGGCCATACAATCAACCTCGAAGAGCCCGGCCTCTTCAATCAGGCGGTTGCATCTTTCTTCGACAGCGTCGAGGCTGGTTTCTGGACAGAGAAGACCGAATACGCCGAGGCTTCGGCGCTGCTTTCCGGGCTTCAGAACTCGTGACGGAGTGAAAAGGCAATGGATGATAACAAGCGCGCATCTGACTTTGTGGATGAAGATCGACTTTGGAGGCGTCAGATGTACCTTGCGACATTCGGCGAAACGCCGAAAGGTGGCGTGAACCGTCAGGCCCTCTCGGCCGAAGAAATCGATGCCCGAAAAGTGTTGATGGACTGGTCGAACGAACTTGGTCTGACGGCATTTGTCGACGATATCGGAAATCTATTTTTTCGCCATGAGGGGCTCGACCCCACATTGGCGCCCGTGATGACCGGTTCACACATCGACAGCCAGCCGACGGGTGGCAAATTCGATGGAAGTTATGGCGTCGTCGCTGCCTTTGAGGTGATCGAGGCGATTAAAGAGTCCGGTATTGAACTGGAAAGGTCGCTCGAAGTCGCGGTCTGGCTCAACGAGGAAGGCTCCCGCTTCGCGCCCGGTATGATGGGGTCGGAAGCCTATGCTGGGGTGCGGAGCCTTCAGGATATGCTGCCGGTGAGAGACAAGGATGGGATCAGCGTAGCAGATGCGTTGCCAGCCGCGTTGGCGGCAACACCGGATGCTACGCGCCGGAAATTCGGAGATCCGGTATATGCATTCCTTGAAGCCCATATAGAACAGGGGCCCATTCTGGAGGCCGAGGAGAAAGTGGTCGGCGTCGTTACTGGTATTCAGGGCGTTCGCAGAATGCGGGTGCGAGTCACCGGAGAAGAAGCGCATGCCGGCACCACGCCAACGGCAGAACGTAAAGATGCCATCCAGTCAGCCGCTGAAATCGTGACCCAGCTCTATGCCCAGATTAATGACGATCCGGAGACGAAATTCACAATCGGGATGATGGACATCACCCCCAATGTACCCTCGGTTATCTCCAGCGAAGTCCTGTTTTCAATCGATATCAGGCATCCGGACTCCGACTATCTTGAGCGATTGGCGAACAAGACTGAGACGATCTGTATTGCGCTGCAAGATATCTGTACCGTCGAGGTGTGGCGCATCGCCGAATCGGACTCAGTTTTTTTTGACGAAAATATGACGGAGGCGGTGGAAGAAGCTTGTGTGAACACCCAGATACCCTATCGGAGGATGTTTTCGGCAGCCGGGCATGATGCACGTCAATTGAGTTATATGTGTCCGACTGCGATGATTTTCATTCCCTGCGAAAAAGGAATTAGCCATAACGAGGCTGAAAACGCGACATCCCGTGACTTGTACGATGGCGCGCGCGTGCTGGCGGACGTTATGACAAAACTTGGAAACGCTACTGATACAAATTCGAAGGAAAGCTGATAATGGA
>MDTB01115813.1_pt1 | contig 17265 bp, 15 predicted proteins | sample 811161 | NCBI WGS metagenome assembly MDTB01 (sample SAMN05326650, study PRJNA326480) | marine metagenome | isolation source: seawater | place: Mediterranean Sea | collected 2009
ATAACTGACTTTTTCATTGATTTCCTCTATTTTTCTTAGACGAGCTACAAATTCAAGAAATTCTGCTGCAGTTAGATATGAAGGTGGAGATTCGGATTCAGGAACAATTCCAATATTTGCCTTGACTAATCTTGGTTGATTCTCTACATTAATTCCCAACACTTTAGCAGATCCTGCACTGGGTCTGAGTTGTCCTGTTAATAGACGAATAAAGGTTGATTTTCCTGCGCCATTTGGTCCAAAAACTCCGAAGAATTCTCCCGCTTGAACTTTCACATCAAGAGGTTGAAGTGCTACAAAGTCACCAAACCTCTTAGCTAATCCATTTGCTTCAACTAGATTTTCCACCAAGAAATTACTCACCTGTCCACTCTGGCTTACCTCTTTCCATGAAAGCATTGACCCCTATTTCCTTATCTTTCGTATCGAATAAATCCACGAACATATTGTGTTCTAATAGAATTCCATCTGTAATTGGATTATCTAAAGCGGCACGAATTGCTTGTTTTGCAATTTGAATAGTTAAAGGGGACTTGGATGAAAGATTATTCGCAATTTCCATCCCTTTGTTCATCAATTCGTCTGGTTCAACGATATGATTAACTAATCCAATTCTATGTGCTTCTTTTCCATCTATCATCTCTCCACCCATCACCATTTCCATTGCTTTTCCATATCCAACAAGCCAAGTTAATCGTTGAGTTCCACCTCCTCCTGGGATTAGCCCTAGATTGATTTCTGGAGTCCCAAACATTGATCGGTTTGTTGCAATTCTAATATCGCATGACAATGCTAGTTCACTTCCACCCCCTAGCGCGTATCCATCAATTAGAGCAATTGTTGGCTTTCTTAATTTCCAAACTGCTTCCCAAACATTATCTTCAAATTCTGGACGAATAGCTACACTGTCTTTTCCAACAAATTCACTAACATCAGCTCCAGCAACGAAAGAATGAGGTTTCTGGCGCTTTCCTTCAGGAGGAGGCAATGGAGAAGCACCACGGAAAACTACCACTAAAACTTCGTCAGACTCTTGTGCCCAAGCACAAAGTGATTTGACAGCCTCTTTCACATCTATGTTTAGTGCGTTTAATTTCTCAGGTCTGTTTATTGTTGCAATGATAATTACTCCATTTTCAGATGAGCATTCTTCGATAGTAAGTTCTTCCACATCAGGACGTTCGGCCATGTCCCTTCGACATGAGTTCGATACATAGCATCATTGATGAAAATTCAAAATTTATTGGTCTGAATTTGGTGGTGGTGGGAGTCCACCAATTTCTCCAGGTAAAGGCGGAGGCGGAAGGTCGCCAATTGCCTTTGGTAGGGGGGGAGGTGGTAATCCTCCAAGATCTGGAAGAGGTTCAGACTCACTTTCAGCAGCCCTTAAACCTACATCTAATGGTACCCGAAGCCGCAAGATCTTATTTTCATCAATACGAATCAAAACTTTCCCATAAGGATGCCCTGGAGCTGGATTTTCAGGTTCATCTAGAACTTGAATTTCATTAGATTGCTGGAGGATTTTTTGAAGTTCTTCCCTGGAATCTGCATCATATCTAGATCTTAATGTATCTCCTCTAATTTTGGCTAATTGCTTTCTTCTCCGCTTCTCAATTCCTTCACGGATTTCTTTTTGTGATTCCCTTCGACTTAATACTACGCTATCTATCTCTGTTTCTAACATAGATTGTGCATCTACCTCAACAACGTATTCTTTTGCTTCGACAATATCATCATCCAAGGCTTCTACTTCGATAATATCTTCATTATCAACTGCTTCAACTACTGGAGTAACTACATCTACTCCCCGTTTTCTACTTACTGGAATAATAATTTCTTCTTCAATTTCTTCTTCTATGGAAATTGAAGTCGTATTCTTCTTCTTTCTTACAGGAGGGGCTGGTTGCCCTCCTGTAAACATTAGATATGCTAGAAGGATCAAAAGTCCGCCTGCTGCTCCTAATTCGCCATTCTCTGACAAGCTTCCTCTAAGTGTCAAGAAACCTGCTCCGCCAATGAAGAGCACCATCCAGAGCATTAGTCTAGAGAAACCCGCCACTCTCTCTCCTCCATTACCTACGACCCGCTGCATTGGTTTGAGGTTGGCGATTGATTTCTCCCTTGTAAATATGCTCTGAGCGCTTCCATGGCCTTTCCTCGATGTGAAAATTTTTGTTTTTCTTCCCTATTCATCTCAGCAAATGTTCTCCCATTTCCTTGATTTGGAACGAAAATAGGATCATATCCAAATCCGTTTGTTCCTAGAGCCTTTTCTGAAACTTGTCCTTTGCATTCACCTTCAAAGAATAATTCTTCACCATCAAGATGAATCCCTATGACACATTTGAAACAAGCATCCCGATTTTTATTGTCCGTTAAGGTTTTCATTATTCCTTTGATTCCTAATGTTTTGTGAACATAGGATGAATAAACTCCTGGAAAACCGTCTAGAGCCTCAATAAAAAATCCTGCGTCTTCTACCATTACTCCTAATTTATTAGATGAATTTTTTACAATCGCAACTGCTTTTCTTAATTTATCCTTAGCAACATGTCGAAGCTCCGATGATTGTATTTCTTCAATTTCGGGGAATTCCTCATTAAAATGAAATGATTCTACATTCAATCCAAATGGATGTAATGCTAATTTAGCTTCATCTAACTTGCCAGAGTTTGATGTAACAAAAAGAATGGTTCTTTTATCAGCCATGATATCTAACTCTCCCTTGGATTTCTTGATATCGTGAAATAACATCAGCAATACTTTCCCCTTTTTTTTCTCCATCTGTGTAGCCTTTAAGTACGAATTTCATTGCATCAGAGTGGTTAGGATGACTTGCAGATAAACATTCTGACAAGACTTGAAGATCTTGTCCAAGAGATTCGATTTCAGGAGATAACCGACCTAATCCAAAGTCAATAATTTGTATAAAATTCGAATCATCACCTAGTAAATTGTGAGTAGTAAGATCTCCATGAGATATGCCTAAAGAATGTATTTTACGGATTAATTTTCCACATGAATACATTATCGAAGAGACCATCTCAGGATCATTTGAGTTTCTAAGAATCTCAAATAATGGTACTCCCGGTAATCTAGTCATTACAATGGTGGAATTTTTTTCATCAAAATCCAGTAAATTTGGAATCGGTAATTCTGAATTCGAAAGATGAACAAGGATTCTTGCTTCTGCGAATAATCTTCTTTTTGTCAATGATTGGTCTAGACTCGGATGCCTATATCCTTTTGGACGACGAATTTTCATTACAGCATCAGTGCCAAACCATTTACCTACAATTGTTCTTGCTTCTGCACCATCATGAAGTACGGCTTCCTCAACCCACGGAGAGGTGTCATCCATGTTTGCACGGGGAGGAAGATGGATTCAAATGCACCGGGCGTAAGGGCTGTTTGCCCATGTCTCTTGGACTACCACTCGCCAGTTGTTCGATCGACGATACTGTTAGCGATAATGAGTATAGAGAGCGGATTCAACAATCGAAGCAAAAATTAGGAGATAGAGTGATGATTTTAGGTCATCATTACCAACGCGACTCTATTGTTGAACATGCTGATGCTACGGGCGACTCCTTCAGATTATCGAGAATGGCGGCAGATAGTACGGCAGATCACATAGTTTTCTGCGGTGTTCATTTTATGGCAGAAAGTGCAGATATTCTTACTAATAATCAACAGATTGTTTCCATGCCAACAACAAGAGCAGGTTGTTCAATGGCAGATATGGCAAATGTACCTGATGTTGAGGAATGTTGGCACATTTTACTTGAAGAACTTGATTTACAAGATCCGTTATCGAGAGAAAATCCCGATGAAATTGCAAACCAAGATGATAATTTCCTCGTTCCTGTGACTTATATGAATAGTTCTGCAGCTCTCAAGGCATTTGTTGGAAGACATGGAGGAATTGTTTGTACATCTACCAATGCAATGGGAGTTTTGGAATGGGCTCTATCTAGGGCAGGAGGATTAGGTAAAGTGTTATTCTTTCCGGATCAACATTTAGGAAGAAATACGGCATTCAAAATGGGATTCAAATCAGAAGACATGGTCGTTTGGGATCCCAGGGAAATCCCTGACACTAGTGAAATTTCTGCAGCGAGATTTGTATTATGGCATGGTTATTGTTCAGTTCATCAACGCTTTACTGTCAATCAAATAGATAATTTGAGAGAATTACACCCTGGTGCAATGATTGTAGTTCATCCTGAGTGTAATCGTAAAGTTGTACAAGCAGCTGATGCAGATGGTTCTACAGATTTTATTCGACGTTATTGTGAGGATGCACCTTCAGGATCTATAATCGGAGTAGGTACTGAAATTAATCTTGTTCAACGATTGAATTCAAAATATCCAGATAAAGAAATTATTTGTTTAGATGATTCAGTTTGTCCTTGTTCGACGATGTACATGATTCATCCAAGATTTTTGGCTGAACAACTGGAATCGATAATTAATGGAGATGAGAGAAATATCATTAGTATCGATAAACAAACATCTAGCGATGCCATAATGGCTCTAAACAGAATGCTAGAAGTCTAACTTAGTGGAGTTCGCCAGTACCTTGGTCACGAAGTCTCCACACGCATATGTCATATCGGCCTGAGAGAGCCCCTCCTCTCTTTGTGGTAGATACCTTCTCAATATCTTTGTCTTTGGATAATACATTTCCTAGTTGTTGAGGTGTAGTCCCATGCCTAGTAGTTGTATTTACATGTTCTAGAATCTCAGTAGTATTCGCTTCTCCCTTTTCAGCTAGGTATCTCTTTATTCGTTCTCTTAATCTGGTGGTTCTCATTGTTCTCCTCTCCTATTTTTCATCCAATCGACTGTAGCCCACTCACAAATTTTGTATCCAGAAGAAAGCACACCACTACGTCGTACTAAATCTACTCTAACAACCTGAGCATCTGATTTCAGTAGTTTTTCGATTTGTTCGATACTAGTTCCATCCATATTAGCTCTGGCATGTTCTACGATTTCTGCGGTATTACGTGGGCGTGATTGGAGGTAAGATCTGATAAGATGTCGCAAATTTTCGCTCATCATTTTCACCTCTTATTCCTCTGACTTTTCTTTGCTGTTGCATCGGCGGCCGATGTTGAGGGGAGAGTCGGGGGGGTTATCAAATGACCGCCGTTCTTTGACAAATTTCGTTACACAATCAGAGAATAAATTACCAATTTTTTGATAACGAAATTACAAATTGGTTATTTTTCATACGATATTCTATCAACTATGTAATAAAATGTAACAAATTTACTATTTTAAATTTAATAATATCAATATTGAAATAACTAATGATATTATAGTAATTTCAAGGGGAGAGGAAAAATTGACCAATTCTTCACCTATAATTCGAAGAAAGGTCCGAGGACGCCATCGAAGAATTTTACTTCTTACACTGTCGGAAGGTTCTGGTACTGTTTCATCAATTGCTTTGAAATCAAGTCTACGTGTCCCACATGTGTCTGTTGAATTGAAAAGAATGCGAGAAGAAGGATTAGTTAACTCTACTAGTATTTCTGGAACAAGAGGTGGGATACTAAGTCTGACTTCAAAAGGCCTCAAAATGCTTGAAATGGATGAATTATCTAGAATTCCTTTAGGCCTCTTTAACCACATTGTTGATGAACAGTTTCAGATCCTAGATATCTTGGGAAACTATGTTTTACTGATGGTAACGAGAAAACCAACTTCTGCTTTGATTTACCTTCCAACAATTGATGGTCGAAGAGTTCTAGCAGAAACTAGAGAAAGAAATCCTAGATACTATGATTCAGATTCCTTTGAACGGATAGCGATGCCCGTTCAGTCAAATCCAGGTAATATTGAGTCTTGGGATAGGTCTGGATTTGGACTAGTTCGTTCTAGGTTGGTAGATAGTGATTCAGCCGATCGTCTTTCTGTTGGTCGTTGGTTTCATTCAATTCCCAATCTAGAAAATATAGATCAACCAGATGAGTTTCGTTCTGAATCTTGGCAAATTGGTTCAATTGGTAGAGATGGCACCGAAGTTTTTGCTTCAGGTCCAGTAATGTGTACTTCAAATTCAAATGAAATTGCTGGACAATTAATGCAGAATTCAGAACAAGGATCAATATTAATCGGGCGTCAAACAATTGTTTCTTCACAACCGGGACCTCTTCCAAGGATTATATTAGAAGAATGGATTGAACTTATTCATCCTCGACTTCGTCAAGTAACTCGCCGTTCTAGACTTCAATTACTTTTATCTTGGATTGATACAGGTAGGAATAGTCGCCCCTCAAGGTTACCTGATGTTACAATCAGAAGATTTAGAGAAGATTGGGGAAATCGGCAATTTCTTCAGTCTAATTCTCCTTTTCCTGAAACGATAGTTACCGATGGACTCGGTCCAATGGCTATTAAAGCTCTAATTTTGAGTATTATGAATCATCAATCTATTGAATGGGTTTCTATTGACTTACCTGAACCAATAGGGGAGTCATTATCTAGACGATTATTCCGATTTGAACGAATACGTTTGTTAATTGCTCCATGGTCCTCAACTAATGATATTGGACTTTCAATTCTTGAAACTGATGAAATTCATGATTTGCCCTTTCTTAGGTTTACAGAGTCAAATGGTCGTACTCTTCCGGTATATATAGGAGATACGAGAAAGAGAAAGACAATATTACCTAAAGATTGGAAAATTCCTACAAGTCCAGATGAATTGAAGAGGATTTCTCATAAATTTCAACTAATGGATTTACCAAAGGATGAATCTAATGAAAATGAATTATTCCTATATGCATGTTCAGTTTTTCCTGAGGGAGATGAAGCTTTTTCTAATAGAATAGAATCAATTAATCCACTTATTTCTTGGATTTCCTCCTCAAATGATTCAAGAATTGATAGATGGATTAGAATTTGGAATCTTCTTCCTTCTTCATGGTCGAAACTAATTAATCCAAATGAGACATCTTTGGACAGAATTGGTGATCTTTGGGATAAGGTTCCAATTTCGTGGATGGATGACTTCAATCAAAGCGTTTCTAATCGTATTACTTCTGAAGAGAATTTGCGTTCTAACTTGAAGAAATTAACAATGTATGCAAATAACCCTGAAATTAGAGGTTGGGCTGCAGGAAGATTGCTCTCAGTTACCCATTGGTTGAATTCCGATGAAACCAGAGAATTAGTTAGGTGGGGAATAAATAGTTGGATTGAGTTTCCTCCTCTGAGGTGTGCCGACTCTTTAGAAGGAGTGTTGTATTTATTGCAAAAACATCCCGATATTAGGCAAGGAAACATTGAGGAAATTTCTGAACGATTACGTCGTTTAGCTTGGTCTTTACCCGAAAATCATGATTTGCATCTTTGGATTCTTCTTTCAGAATGGAATGAAAGAGGAACTTTACCGACAATAGATAAACAAATTTTGTTCGTAAAATATTTGCCATGGAGGTGGTGGAGGTCTCATTCTGCTGATATGTTAACGATGATGACTGAACATTCAGATGCTAGAAGGGCAATCCTACAAAATCCATTACCTTGGCCTGCAATTGTTTTACGTCCAGAAGGTGAAAAAGCCCCTCTTCCATTTGGATTTGACGGAGTCCATCCGAAAATGAGACTTTCTTTAGCAGATAGATTGAGACGATTTGTATCTATGGAAACATCAGAAACCGAATCTTTCAATTCAATTTTTGACATTATTGATTCATTGGATGACCTTCGTGACGAAAATTCTCCCAGAAATGGAAAAACACATCGATATGTTGGTTGGCTCACCCGTCCAGTACATGAATGGCCTCCATTCCATAGATTAAGCGAAGAATCAGGAGATACATCGATAACCTTAGCAATTGGTGAACGTTTAGGCGATTTTTCCTGATTCTTTACTCGATGAGTTCATATTTGACAGTTGATAGGACATTTTGCCCCGACGGCAACACCGTGCTGACGACCTCCCTCGCCGGAAGGAAGGATGACGCCCGGCACCACGTTCGGGGATTATGCCGCCGATCGAAGTTCGCGGGGACCATTTGGAATGATCCGCGATGCAAACGGCGGCTGGACGGTATATGGGTCCCCAGTTGACCAAATGGAATGATTCATGGGACAACCACACCGTTCAACAGACGTCCTGGGGCAGGGTCAAGCCCATGAGCTACGGCAATGATACGGGAAGTTACGCCCCGGGACACATTCTTCATCGCATGATTAATTCGTGTCACCCGTATCGCCAACCATGGAGGGTTCTATCGGGCTGTTAGGTGGGACATTCGATAGATTACATGATGGGCACCTCGCTCTCATTTTAGGTACAGCACTAGAATGCGATCATTTGCAAATACATGTAACCTCAGATTCAATGATTACCAACAAAGGCCCTCTTATCCAAGATATTGAGACTAGATTGAAACAACTTCAACATATGTTAAATCAAGAATCAATCAATGCCAGTCTTCATGTTTTACATGATAGATATGGACCTGCAGTTTCTTTAGAGAAATGTTCAGTGATTGGTTGTACTGAAGAAACATTATCATCTTGTGAAGAGATAAATAAAATAAGACTAACCGGCGGTCTTTCTCCATTACGTATAGTGAAAATAGATCATATTTTAGATGAAGGTGGCCAGATATTATCTTCTTCTAGAATTCGTTCAGGAATAGTTGATCAAAATGGAAAATTTTGGCTTAGAAATTCTGAAACTACTTTGGATTATTCGATGCCTAAAATTTTAGATGAGGAATTGAAGCAACCAATGGGAAAATTATTTTCAGGACCCAGCGAAAATCCTAGCATAGCTATGAATTTAGCTTTGAAATCAATTTCTGATGAAATAAAAATAATTGCAGTAGGTGATGTTACTGTTTTCTCTCTACAAATTGCGAATAGAGAGGCTTGGATTTCTGTAATCGATGGGATGACCCATCGAAAGAAATGGGATAAATTTGAACAGATAGAAATGGATGAGAAATTATTGATTAATGCAAAAAATCCACCTGGAATGTTGACAAATAGTATTTTCAAAGCTTGTTCTGCGGCCATTTCCCAATCGGAAAATGTTACAATTTTTGTTGATGGTGAAGAAGACTTGGTCCCAATTCCGTTGATTTTAATGGCTCCATTGGGTACAATATTGTTGTATGGCCAACCAAATGAAGGTCTCATAGTTAGAGAAATCGATATTCCTGCTAAAACTCGTGCTCGTCGCTTCCTCGACTCATTTGTTGTGAGGGGTCCATCTTGACTTTGGTGAGTATCACTGTATGTGCCAGAAATGCTGAAAATTGGGTACATCAGTGTCTTTCCTCTCTATTTTCTCAAGACTATCGTCCTTTAGAGATAATTGCAGTAAATGATGGCTCTACAGATTTAACATTTGAAAAAATGAAGATTTTCAAAGAAAAAAATGAGACGCTTGATGTAAATCTAACAATCATTGATTCTGATGCTAAAGGACTTTCAGCAGGTAGACAGATTGGGTTAGGTCTTTCCAAGGGTCAATGGGTTGCAATTACAGACATTGATTGCTGTCCAGAACCTAATTGGATTTCATCAATGTTATCAGTATGTGAAGGACATCCAGGTGAGGATGTTATGGCAGTAACGGGTAAAACAGTATTCAATGAAGGAAATACTAGAGTTTCTCGACTTAGATCTAAGGAAATCCGTAGAAAGTACATAGCAAGATCTAGGGTAACCACTCTTGCAAATGGCCCTTGTTCTATGTTTAGAAGAGATGCTTTGATTTCAATCGGTGGTTTCAATCCTTCTTGGTATCATGCAGAAGATATGGAAGTAAGTCTAAGATTAATTGAGAAAGGTGGCACAATTATTTATTCTCCTGAAGCGATTGTAAATCATGTTGCTGAAGATCAACTATCTATTTTCTTAAAGAAACGAATTAGAGATGCTCGTGCACATGTCAGAATAATTAGAAAATATGGGTTATATGGAGGACGTTTGCCAAATGGCACTTCTGTTAAACATGACTTTACTGGGGATGCAGTAAGAGCATCAATATTCTTTCCTTTACTTCTCTTATCTATAATTATTCTAGGAATTATTCCCCAATCGTCTCAAAATATTGGAATAATATCCGCTGTAATCCTAACTATGATTGTCATTCATCCTGGGTCGAGATTACGAATTCTCTGGAGTATTTCTCTTTGGTTTGGAGTATCAATGGGAATATTTGATTTTATATTCGGAAAAAGAGGCCACTGACCTAATTTTCTGATTCTTCTACATCACTCTCCAGTAAAGGAAGAACTGAACCAAATCCAATTAGAGGTATACATACTGCATAAATTCCTGGATCGACCCATGTGTTGTTAGCAATTGACCAACCGAAATACATTATTACCCCTGTAACCAACAACCAAGAACCTAAGGTGGCATTAAGACCTTTAGAGAAATCAAATAGAGGCATCCATCTTTCTGGAGAAACTAGAGAAGAAATCCATGAAGCAATCCCCCCTTCTTCTGTTTTATTTAAAACCAGAGTTCCAAATCCTAGAATTAGAGCTGCAATAATTGTGAAAACTATGTCCCCAGGACTAATTTCAATCCCATTATGGGCTGTAAATGTGTTTTCAGCTAAGGTGCCGTAAGAGACAAATCCTGCCCAAACAACCTTTTGTCCTGAAGCATAAGCACCAATTAAGATATTTACTACATCTACAATTAATGCCCAAATGCCGACCAAGACTGCTATTTTACCAATTATAGGGGTCTCAGGAATCCAATCAAATTCTTGAGATGGTTCAGGACTTTCGTCTTCGGCCATGATTCGCCGACCGTTGAGACCGTCTTAACCGTTGCCGGATGGATTGAGTTTAGAATTACAACCGTCGTTGTAGTTTGTAATTGCCATTAGCAGCTAAATTAACAGCATCATCATTCTCGCTCATTATGCCAATTGCATCAATTCCTCGAGGGATTAGGCTAGATACATGTTTGGTACGTCCTCTTCTCCCAAGGCTGACATTTTTTACATGAGCTAAACTTCCAGAATGGAATCCATTGATAATGGATGATAGTGACCTTGAAGTCAATGGTTTCATTCCTGCTAAGTTACATACTTGAACGTACGTCTCCCAGATTGTTCCTGTTGTTTGAGTCAAAATCCCATTTCTTTCGTTAATGATAATTGATGTTAATGTGAGTTTTTGATGAAGTGGAAGCCCTTGGAGAAGTCCAATTACTCTTTCATGTTCTACTTGCTTATGAGCAGATTGAATATGCTCGATTTCTATACAATTACTTTGAAATGTTTCAGCACGTAGAGTTGAAACTCTTAGCAAATCAATTGCTCTTCTAGCATCACCATGTTCTTTTGCAGAAAGATCGGCACAGAAACGTAGAGTCATTTCCTGCCAAGATCCTTTTCGTAGTCCTACTTTGGCCCTCTCTACTAAAATTTGAGCTAACTCACTTGAACTGTAGGGAGAGAAAATAATATCTTCTGCAGACATTCTTGAACGAATCGGGTCAGGAATTTTTTCTGTAAACCCAATATCATTACTTATTCCAATTATTGAGGCTCTACTTTCTTTTAGAAGTACATTAAGACTGGTCAAATCATAGAGTAATTGATCTTCTGATCTAGTGGCTAGTTGATCCATTTCATCTAGAATTAGGATGTGTACTCCACCATGACGATCCATTCTGCGGATAGTCTCAGAAAGAACTCTATCTGCTGGCCATCCCGTAAATGGAATAATTGGATCGTCTGATTGCCTTAATGCTTCAGCAATTCTATGAAGGACACGATAACGTGTATTGATATGATGGCAATTAATTTCATGAGTGTAAACTCTACTTCCAATTATTTGAGCCCGTTCTTCAAGCTGTTGAGCAACAAATCTAGTTGCTCCAGTCTTTCCAGTTCCAGATGGCCCGTACAGAATCATATTTCCGGGGATATGTCCTTCTAATGCATCTGCAAGATTCATGACCATAGTTCTAATTTGAGATTCTCTGTGATTAAAGATAGATGGTGAATGATGTGGATCGAAAATGCGCCGATCGATAAATACCGAATTTTTTCGACTAGTAGAATCGAAAATATTGGCCATGTCATTCATCTTCCTTCACACTCACTCAGGTTCGGACTAACCGGCTGAGCGAACAGGACTTAGCGCACACCCGCGTCAATGACTTAATCCTGCTTATCAAAAATCGATTAACATGGTTTTTTTGAAGATTTAATGTCTCCTTTCCGAAGGTGATTGAAGAATAGTAATTCCTGATACTTCTAAATTGTATAACTCTCCATCTTCAATTTGTATCGTGTTTCTAGGTAAAGCAGGCATATCAAATCCAATTTTTTCTTCTTTTCCAGATGCAAAAGAATGAGTGATCAAAAATTGTTTTTCATTTTGTTTTTCGGCGGCTTCAATAATGTCTCTAGGAGTATGATGATATGGAAAATTGTCTCCATTAGGTACTCCCATTTCCAACAATACAGCATTAGAAATTGGAATTCTTTGGTCTATTGTTTCACATGGACCAGAATCCCCAGTATGTAGTAGAACAAATCCTCTAGAATCTCGAAGCAAATAACCATGAGGATCTGTTTCAGGAGTATGTTTTACTATAAATCGTTCATAATCCCATCCATTTGCATGTCCATTATCATCTACAATCCATTCGACCCTATCTTCGATTATTTGCTCAAGTGTATTCGGAAAAGCCAAAGAGCAAATTTCCTTCATTCTTTCAATTCCATTTGGATGCAGATGAATCCTGAGTTTTGAGTTTCCATTCCGATCTGAAATAAATTGTCTATCAAGAAGAAGAAAAGGAAGTCCGAAAACGTGGTCTCCATGCCAATGAGTGATGAGTAAATCTGTGATTTGAGAAGACGAAATATGATTTTTTTGAAGTTGAAGAAGAATAGTCGGGGGGGCATCTATCAGAATTTTTTCATCCAAGAGCATACAGGAATGTAACCTACCAGGTGGGCAGAAGGCATTACCTGAACCCAATACTCTCAACATAGAAGCCATGCATTACTTCTGACAGGCCACTATTCATTCAACCTTCCTGAGAGAGATGCTCACGTCCTTTCATTGAAATACTGATGACGATTCCGTCCAGACGTAAGAGGGATTGAATTGGCCGATTACTCAAACAAAAACCCCTATTCATCTAAGATAACTGCAAACTATATTTTGAATGGTCAAAGTTCAAAAAAAGAAACAAGACATATCGTTTTTGATTTAGGAGATTCCGGATTGGAATACAAAGCTGGAGATGCCCTTGGTGTATTCCCTACCTGTCCTCCAGAATTGGTTGAATCTATTCTCGATAGATTAGGCTGTCCTCCAGATGAGATTGTAGTTGTAAAAGATGAAGAAATGAAATTGAAAGACGCATTACTATCTAGGTGTGAAATCCATCGACTTTCTAAACGATTTATTGAAGGATTAGCTCCTCATTTTTCATCATCAAATTCTGGTATTCAAATGAGGATTGTTTCACGTTCTAGAATAGATTCTTCAGGATTAATTGTCGAAGATTGGCAATCATCTTCAGATGATGATTTACCTGAATATTATACTCCCCTAGGACCAATTGATGATCCTGAAAAGGCTCTTTGGACATCTTTAGTCAATGATGCCAAAATGATGGAAGATTATATTTGGTCTAGAGATTATTTAGATTTCCTTACTGATTTTCCTAATATTCGTTTAGGGGCTCAAGAGTTTGTTGATGCAGTTGATAATCTTAAACCTCGATTGTATTCTATTGCATCCTCTCCGGATTTTGAGCCAGGTACTGTACATTTGACAGTTGGAATTGTCAGATATTCGCATCATGATAGGGATAGAACTGGTTTAACCACAGGTTTCCTAGCAGATCGCTGTCCTGCAGATAATTCTAATGTTCCTGTTTTTATGTCTCCGACTCGGAGTTTTGTATTGCCTGAAGATGGTTCAACTGATATCATAATGGTGGGGCCTGGAACCGGTATCGCCCCATTCCGTGCCTTCCTTCAACAGAGAGAAATTGATGGTTCTAAAGGGAAAAATTGGTTGTTTTTCGGTGATTGGACCGAAGAAGGAGAATACTATTATCGTGATGAAATTGAATCATGGCTATCTTCAGGGAATCTAGAACAGATTGATTTAGCATGGTCTAGGCAAGGTGACGAGAAAGTCTACGTCCAACATTTAATGGAAAAAAATGGAGAAGAGATTTGGTCACGAATAAATAATGGAGGTTATTTCTATGTTTGTGGTGATAAGAACTACATGGCAAAAGATGTACATAGAACCTTAATTGAAATATGTTCGGAACATGGAGATATGACCTTGGAAGAAGCGTCGCACTATGTTGAACAACGAATGATGAAAGATGAAAAGAGATACCTTCGAGATGTGTATTGACCCGATTTCATCATCAACCTGTTTGTTCTGGTAACAACATGTTCAACCGGGTGTTGATTGCGAACAGAGGTGAAATCGCCCTCCGAATAGGTCGTGCGTTGCGTTCTTTGGGGGTAGAAGTTTGCATGATTCATGGTCGAGAAGATCGGCTTTCTACTCCAGTACGTTTTTCTGATGATTCTCGACCAATTTTACGTTCAAATCCCCTTGATTCATATTTGGATATTGAGGCAGTAATAGATGCTGCTAAGTCAATGGGCGTTGATGCAATACATCCCGGATATGGTTTTTTAGCAGAAAATGCAGATTTTGTTCGTAGATTAGAAGAAGAAGAAATCACGTTCATTGGCCCCTCTTCTGATGTTATTCGATTACTAGGAGATAAAATTGAAGCCCGAAAGGCGATGGAAGCAGCTGGACTTCCTGTAGCTAAAGGAAGCAGTGAATCGGTTTCATCTGCAGATGAAGCAGTATCTCTTGCCTCAGAGATAGGTTATCCTGTGATTATCAAAGCAGCAGCAGGAGGGGGCGGAATTGGAATGCAAATTGTCCATGATTCATCTGAATTTTCATCTGCTTTGAATTTGTGCCAATCTAGAGCAAGAAGTGCATTTGGTGATGACCGAGTTTTTGTTGAGAAGTATATTGAAGGAGCACAACATATTGAATTTCAAGTTCTTGCAGATGGTAAGAATGCTATTCATTTTGGAGAAAGATTCTGCAGTATTCAGAGAAGGCATCAGAAATTGTTGGAAGAAGGGCCTTGGCTTTCAGATGAAGTCCGTTCAGAAATTGGATCAAAAGTATGCGCTGGGGCTGAAGCAGTCGGGTATCGTGGCTTAGCTACTTTTGAATTTCTTAGAGATTCAAATGGTGATTTCTATTTCTTAGAAGTAAACCCTAGAGTGCAAGTAGAGCATACAGTCACAGAGATGATTACGGGAGAAGATATGGTCCAACTTGGGATTCGTGTCGCTGCGGGAGAGTCTCTTCCTTTGACTCAAGAGGATGTGAAATTTAATGGTCATGCGATTCAATTTAGAATAAATGCCGAAGACCCTAGAAAATTTGTTCCCTCACCCGGAAAACTGTGGGAATGTCATTTTCCAGGAGGTGTAGGAGTTCGGGTAGATACACATGCTCATGTTGGCTATGATATGCCTGGATGTTTTGATTCATTACTCGCTAAGATGATTGTATGGGGGAAGGATAGAAATGAAGCCATTGCTCGAAGTAGAGCCGCATTAGCTGAGACAGTAATCATTGGAGTAGATACTGTAATTCCCTTACATCGTGCAATACTAGATGAGAGAGATTTTTTGGATAGAAGGGTGACTATTCGTTATTTAGAAAATCACCCGAGTATACTTGAAGATTAATTTGTTATCCAAGTCTCCTCATACCAGGATATTGACTATTATCCTCCGAATTTTTTGTCGGATTCATGTCTTCTAATTTTAACAAATTTGTATCAGTGAAAGTTTCACGTTCGGAGATTTTTGTTGTAATTGATTCCATTGCTGCCGAGTATCCATCTCCTCTTTTTTCTCCTCCAGAATTTCTTGATGTTGCCTCAATGGCAAGAGAAGATCTTTGTGCTTGATGATCTTGATCACTTCTAAGACGTAGTAGCCCCATAGCTCTCCTAGATGCTCTCTGAGGATTGAAAGATCTTAGTAAATTGATAACTGTACTTGATCTAGATGTTGTTGGTTGTTTGATTACTAATCTTGATTGATGGTCAGGCCGTCTTAACATTCTAGAAAAACTTGGATATTCTTTCAATTCATTTGGTATTTCATCTTTAGAATCTTGAGATATTAATTCTGCTTCTACAATTTCATTCTTCTTAGCGTCTGCAACTAGTCCTGAAGATCTGCACTCTTCTCTTACTGCTTCTGAAGTTGGGGGCGGGAGAATCGATGATGGTAGAGCAAATTGGTCTTGTGCTTGACGAATAAGTTGCATACTGCTTAGTGGTCTTGTGGGAACTGGAAGATGCCTTTCTTCTTGTAGATTTAACGATGTAACTTCTGCATACGTTTTTTGTGCTAATTCAAGATCTTCTTGAATAGATGGTCGTCCATAATTGGATGCTACAGGTGTACTTTCTTTTTCTTCCATTGAACCAAATAAATCTCCGAAAATCCCTCCATCAGAAATTGCACTTTGTTCATTATAATCAGGAGCATCAAAGGCATTTGAAGCATTTCTGAATTCTTCATTTGTACTGGCTAATGCTACATTCGACCTTTCTCTATGTGCTGAACCAAAAATCCCCGTTTCAGGCATTTTATCAGTAGATTCTTGCGTAGAAAATGTGGGATTAGGTAAATCAAATAATGTTGCGTCGAAAGAGAAATCATTTTTGTTAAATGCCTGAACCTCTGAACCTTCATTACTAATGTCTCTAAATCCTCCTATTCCTGTATGAGTTGCCAATGCCTTTGCAAGATCCATTTCATTATTCATTCTAGACACGAATTCATCATGAAGCGATGGTTCTAATGTTGAATCAACTCTTATCTCTGCTCTTGTTTCTGAAAGAGATAACCCATCCAGCATCATTTCCAAGAATTGATTTAGACGAATTAAATTCTCTGTACGGCCAAGTATTCTATATCTTTCTCCGTTTTTTGTATCAATGATTAGTTGATCTTTTCTATAGCCAAGCCAAATTAAGATTACAGCACCCGAAATTACTATGGGATAAATTTTGAAACCTTGTGGGGCAAGTCTGATTCCATAAATCAATAATAGCATTGAGAAAACAGCCCACCCCCATGGAATAGCTGCTTTTGACGTTATTCTGATAGATTCTAATGCACTCAGATTCAGTCTTATTCCCCTTCCATCTGAACGAGAT
>MDTB01164469.1_pt1 | contig 17262 bp, 14 predicted proteins | sample 811161 | NCBI WGS metagenome assembly MDTB01 (sample SAMN05326650, study PRJNA326480) | marine metagenome | isolation source: seawater | place: Mediterranean Sea | collected 2009
ATCGGCGAACCGGATAACAGGACAATGAAGTTTCTCGATTCCGCAAAAGTATTCGTCAAAAGCGGTGACGGCGGTGCCGGTTGCGTTAGCTTCCGGCGCGAAGCACATGTTGAATATGGTGGTCCCGATGGCGGTGACGGGGGGCGCGGCGGCGATGTCATCGTCGAAGCGGTTGATGGCCTGAATACCCTGATCGATTTCCGTTACCAACAGCACTTCAAGGCCAAAACCGGTGGCCACGGCATGGGAAAGATGCGGTTTGGCGCCAGCGGCGATAGCATCACCATAAAAGTGCCCGTGGGCACCCAGATTTTCGATGACGACAACCTGGTATTACTGGCTGACTTTACCCGCGTGGGCCAGTGCGTCGTCCTGCTGAAGGGCGGACGTGGCGGACGTGGCAACACACGTTTCAAGTCTTCGCGTAATCAAGCACCCCGGCGCTTTGGAACCGGCGAGGAAGGCGAGGAACGCTGGATTCGCCTACGGCTGAAGCTAATTGCCGACGCCGGGCTGGTCGGGCTGCCAAATGCAGGTAAATCGACCTTCCTTTCGGCGGTTTCGCGTGCGAAGCCCAAAGTTGCAGATTACCCATTTACGACGCTGACACCCGTCCTCGGCGTAGTTTACGTGGACCAAACCGAATTCGTTGTTGCCGATATCCCCGGTTTGATCGGAGGCGCCCATGACGGTGCCGGGCTGGGTCATCGGTTCCTTGGCCATGTCGAACGCTGTGGGGCGCTATTGCACCTGATCGACTGCACCGAGGACGATATAGTCGGCGCTTGGAAAACGATCCGCCGCGAGCTTGAGGCCTATGACAACATCCTGGCGACGAAACCGGAGATTCTCGCTCTGAATAAGGTTGATGCGATCCCCGAGGAGTTCATCACCGAGAAAAAGGCCGAGCTCAAAGCCGCATCGGGAATCGACGTCATTGCGATCTCGGGCGCCACCGGTGTTGGCGTCGAGGGTGCCCTGCGTACCCTACGCCATACCATAGAACAGAACAGGGCAGATCAACCGGCAGCTAAAACCGCCCACATCACGCAGTCATGGACGCCGTAGCCGTGCAGACGGGGAAGCATACGAGTGCGTCGACCGGGCCGACAACGGGAGCCCGGATGACAGCAACACGGCGCCTCATTGTTAAAATCGGCTCGGCCCTGCTGGTAGACGATACCACAGGCGCAATCCGAACCGACTGGATGAACGGGCTCGCGGCAGATATCGCAAAACTAAAAGCGCGGGGGGTCAACGTCGTAATCGTTTCATCAGGTGCCATCGCTGTGGGACGGAGGCATCTCAGCCTGAAAACAGGTGCATTGGCACTTGAGAGTAAACAAGCAGCTGCCGCGACAGGCCAGATTCGGCTTGCCCATGCCTGGCAGGAAACTCTCGCCGCGCACAGCATTACAGTTGCCCAGATTTTGCTAACACCGTCCGATACCGAGGAGCGCCGCCGTCATATTAACGCCCGCGCAACGATCGACACGCTGCTCGAGATGGGCGCCGTGCCTGTGATCAATGAGAACGATTCCGTAGCAACCGACGAGATCCGCTATGGCGATAACGACCGTCTGGCCGCTCGTGTTGCCCAAATGATCAGCGCCGATACGCTTGTGCTGCTGTCGGATGTCGACGGACTGTACCGGATGGACCCCCGCCAAGATCCAAGCGCCGAGTTGATCGACGAGGTTGCCGAAATCACCCCCGATATCGAAGCCATGGCCGGGGATGCGCCTGCCGGGTATTCGTCGGGTGGCATGGTGACCAAGCTGGATGCCGCCAAAATCGCCACGGCAGCTGGTTGCGCGATGGTCATCACCGACGGCAAACCGGCGGATGCACTGACACGACTTGAAGCTGGTGCTCGCTGCACCTGGTTCCTGCCCGTTGCGGAACCACTGACGGCGCGCAAACGCTGGATCGTGGGGTCTGTCGATGCATTAGGCGTCATTACCATAGACAAAGGCGCTGTCGCTGCGTTGAATGCTGGCAAAAGCCTCTTGCCCGCAGGGGTAACCCGGGTCGACGGCACGTTCGACCGGGGCGACGCGATCATTGTCAAAACTCCGGAAGGGCGAATACTAGGGCGCGGCCTATCAGCATACTCATCGACGGACGCACGCCTCATCATGGGCCGAAAAAGCCGTGATATAGAGAACATTCTGGGATACCGTGGCCGAGACGAAATGATCCATCGCAACGATCTTGTAACTGAATCGAGCGCATCGGGGGCATTAGAAGAATGAACGGCGCAAAGGCTATTGACACAGGCGTGGCTGACATCGACGGAGTAATGGACTTGCTTGGCCGTAAAGCACGCGCAGCCGTTCAGGAACTTGCACAGGCATCATCCGATACAAAAAATACCGCACTTCGGGAGGCAGCTGCAAGCCTTCGGGCGCGAACTGCCGATCTGCTTGCCGCAAATGCACGAGACATGGCCGACGCCGCTGAGCGCGAGAACGCGCCCTCATTGCTGGACCGCCTTAAACTGGATAAAGCCCGCATCGATGCAGTCGCTGCCGGGCTAGAGAAAATTGCCGCCCTGACCGACCCTGTGGGTGAAATACTCGCCGCCTGGGACCGCCCCAACGGGCTCAACATTTCGCGTGTTCGGGTGCCGCTGGGCGTGATCGGCATAATTTATGAATCCCGGCCCAACGTGACCGCCGATGCCGGGGGACTATGCCTGAAATCTGGAAATGCCGCTATTCTGCGGGGTGGTTCCGAGAGCTTTCATTCCTCAGGGGTTATCCTCGACTGCTTGCAGGTAGGGCTTGCTGCAGCTGGCCTTCCCGAGGGATCTATCCAGCAGGTACCCACTACCAACCGGGCAGCCGTCGGCAAAATGCTAACGATGACCGACTACATCGACATCGTTGTGCCGCGCGGCGGAAAGTCGTTGATCGGTCGAGTGCAACAAGAAAGTAAAATACCTGTCATCGCTCATCTTGATGGTCTGTGCCACACCTATATTGATAACGCCGCTAACCCAGACATGGCGCGAGATATCGTGGTCAACGCCAAGATGCGCCGCCCGGGCATCTGCGGGGCAACGGAGACCCTTCTGGTCGACGAGTCAATCGCGGCACGAACACTACCCGATATTATTGAAGCGCTAGTGGCAGCGGGCTGCGAACTGCGTGGCGACGACGCGACCCGCGCGCTTGACGTCCGCATCGCCCCGTCATCCGAAATAGATTGGCGGACCGAATACCTGGAACCCATCCTGTCGATCCGTCAGGTTGACGGGCTTGATGGCGCGATAGAGCATATCGCAACCTACAGTTCCCATCATACCGAATCGATTATCACCGACGATGCGGCGCACGCCGAAAAATTCCTGAACGCTGTTGATTCAGCCATCGTGATGCACAACGCATCGACCCAGTTCGCCGATGGAGGGGAATTCGGCATGGGCGCCGAGATCGGTATTTCTACCGGTCGGCTGCATGCGCGCGGACCAGTCGGTGTAGAGCAGTTGACAACCTTCAAATACGTCGTTCGCGGTGCGGGGCAGGTCCGGCCCTGAAAACACTCGCCAATATCCGCAGGGGTCATTCCGTAACGGGGCTCCGGGTGGGAATTTTGGGCGGCTCGTTCAATCCCGCACATGAAGGCCACCTTCACATTAGCCTGCTCGCGCTGAAACTGCTGAAGCTGGACGAAGTATGGTGGATGGTCTCTCCCCAGAATCCCCTAAAGTCGACCGACGGCATGGCCCGATTTGAAGAACGCCTTGCCAACGCGCGCGCCCTGGTGCGGCACCCCAGTATCCGTATCACCGATATCGAGTCCCGCCTAGGTTCTACCAATACTGCAGAGTCCCTCGCCGTTCTAAAACGCGGTTTCCCGAAGACCCATTTTGTTTGGTTGATGGGCGCGGACAATTTGAAACAGATTTCGCGCTGGCATCAATGGACTCGGATCTTTAACCAAGTACCCATTGCGGTTTTTGACCGTGCTCCTTATTCTTTTGGCGCACTTGCCGGCAAGGCGGCAAAAGCGTTTTTCCGGTTTAAAAAAAAACCGTCAGACGCCTACAACCTCGCCAACATGCCGGCGCCCGCTTGGATGTTCTTCCATACTAGGCTCCATCCGGGCTCAGCAACGGACATAAGAGCGCAACGTGACGCGGTGCCTCGCTCGGAAGGGCAGAAAGGGAGCCGCAGAACGGCAAAAGGTGAATAAGTGAGCGCAAAACCAGCAGAATATCCACTGACAAAACGATCGAAAGACAGCAAAAAAGAGGGGAACCCAGCAGACAGTCTGTTAGCTGACATCGTGAAATCGCTCGAGAATCACAAGGCGATGGATATCGTCATCATCGATCTCAAAGGCAAATCCGACGTTGCGGATTACATGGTCGTCGCCACCGGTCAATCCGGCCGACAGGTCTCCACAATGGCAGACAGACTGTCTCTGATCATCAAAGAACACGGTATTTTAGGCGCGGTACCAGAGGGACGGGGACAGGCCGATTGGGTCCTGCTCGATGCAACGGATATCATTGTGCATCTATTCCGCCAGGAAGTGCGGGAATTCTACAATCTGGAAAAAATGTGGAATGCAGACCTGCCCGATGGTCCTAAACCCGGCGCCCCCAAGCCGGCGAGAGTGTGAAATGGTCTCCGCGTGCGTGTGACAATTTGCACCGTCGGGCGACTCAAGGCTGGACCTGAGCGTGATCTTATAGATAGATACCGAAAACGCATTCAATGGCCGTTTGAGTTTCTTGAGGTCGAAGAACGCCGGAAACTATCGGCTGCAGAGCTTCAATTGCGGGAAAGCAATTTGTTGATAAGCGCAACTCCAGCGGAAGCCGTCCGCATTGCAATGGACGAGCGTGGCAAAACGCTTAGCAGCGAGAGTTTCGCAGAAAAACTTGGCGAATGGCGGGATCAGGGGCGCGATATTGCATTTATAATAGGCGGCGCTGGTGGTCTCGCACCCGAAAATAAGGTCGGTGCCGACCTGGTGCTGTCATTCGGAGCGGCGACGTGGCCCCATATGCTAGTCCGGGTGATGCTGGTTGAACAGATATACCGGGCGCAGGAAATTCTCGCCGGGAATCCATATCACCGCGCGTGAAGGATCTGATGAAATACTGTTGGGAGATTAAGCCAGAGTACCATTTGCCAATCATTCGCCTATATAATATGGGTAAATTATGCAGGACCCCGAGATGAGTAGCGATCAGGCATCGATGGCCCGGCCGATGTTACCAAAACCAGTCGTACTATGCGTGCTAGACGGCTGGGGCCATCGCGACGACGAAACCGACAACGCGATTACCCCGTCTAATACCCCCAACTTCCAGCTCATGTGGGCGACAAACCCGCATGCCTTCATAAATACCAGCGGTGCCGATGTCGGCCTCCCGGACGGCCAGATGGGGAATTCCGAAGTCGGGCATATGAATCTTGGCGCCGGCCGGGTGGTTAGTCAGGATATCCGCCGCATCGATGCGGCGGCGCAAGATGGTTCCCTAATGGCTAACGCTCAGCTGAAACGTTATATTGATGCTCTTAAAGAGTCGAGTGGAACGAGCCACCTTCTTGGCCTACTCTCCCCCGGTGGCGTACATTCTCATCAGGACCACCTCATAAAGTTGGCAGAAATCATCGCCAACTCAGGTATCCCGGTCTGCATACATATGTTTCTCGACGGACGGGACACACCGCCGGAAAGCGCAGCTGGATTCGTCTCCGAGTTCGAGCAGCAAGTAGCATCCATCGGTGAGGTATCTCTTGCTACAATGTGCGGCCGGTTTTTCGCTATGGACCGGGACCAGCGCTGGGATCGGGTCGAAAAGGCTTACAACCTCATTGTGTCCGGATCCGGATCCGCAGCTGATGATGCCATTGCTGCCATTAAAGCAAGCTACGCCTCCGGAATTACAGATGAGTTCATTGAACCGGTCGCGCTCAACGGATATCAGGGCGCGAGCCATGGCGACGGTATCCTGATGAGCAACTTCCGGGCAGATCGCGCTCGAGAACTCTTACAAGCATTGTTGGATCCCAAATTTGAAAGCTTTTCACGGACTGGAGTTACGAATTTTACAGCTGCACTTGGGGTCACCGAATATTCCACCGCCCATAACGATTATATGGCAACCATGTTCCCACCGGCATCACTGAACAATATTCTCGCTAGTCTTATTGCCGATGCAGGAAAGAAACAGCTCCGTATCGCCGAAACCGAGAAATACGCCCACGTGACATTCTTTTTCAATGGCGGAAGAGAAGCACCGTTCCCGGGTGAAGATCGCACCTTGATCCCGTCACCGAAGGTCACAACATATGACCTGCAACCGGAAATGTCTGCCCATGAAGTGACAGACCAGCTGATCGACGCGATCGGAGTGGGGACTTACGATTTCATTCTTGTTAACTATGCCAACCCCGACATGATCGGTCACACAGGTATTCTCGAAGCCGCACGCATAGCTATCCGGACGGTCGACGACTGCATCGGGAGACTCGCAAAGGCGGTCGAGACCGCCGGCGGCTCTCTCCTGATCACGGCCGACCACGGAAATGCAGAGACGATGCGCGATCCTGAAACTGGTGTACCGCACACTGCCCATACACTAAACATGGTTCCGGCCGTTCTGGTCAACGCGCCGTCTAACATCCAAACTTTACATAGCGGAAAGCTTGCAGATATAGCACCGACCTTGCTCCAACTATTGCAGATCGATAAACCCTCAGAGATGACTGGAGAATCTCTGATTGCACCTCCCGACACTGCCGCTGGTAAATCGGAAGTTCGTGTTACAGCCTGATCGTATCACTGCGCTCTGCATATTGGGCGTCTGCCTAGCCACGATATCTGCGGGCACGAAGCTTGCTATCGCTAATGAACTCGAAAAAAAACTCGAAGCGCTTCAGCAAGACCTTGATAAAAGCCATGCGAAACGAGTCAGCCTAGACCGGGCTGCGCGTGCGGCGGCTGCGGAACTCGAGGCAATCAAACATCGGGGCATAAAGCTGGCGCGCAAGATGCATCGGCATTCGGCTGATGCCGACCGTTTGGAAGCTCGGGTCATCGCGCTAGAGAAGCAGGAGCGCGCAAAGTCCGAGCAAATTCAGCAACGCAAGACAGAGCTTGCAGTGACACTGGCGGCTCTCCAGCGTGTCGCCCGCATGCCGACAGCGGCCCTGGTCGCCATACCACAGTCAACAGACATGACAATTCGCGCAGCGATTCTGCTTCGCGCAGCCATACCAGAACTGCAGCAAGACGCTATGGTGTTAGGGAATGACCTTCGCGCGCTTACTGCACTCCGCTCCATGATCGACACGGATAAAAGCACACTTTCCAATACGCTGGACCACCTAAAATTTGAAAGAAGATCGCTGGCCTCCCTTACCACAAAGAAGCACGCTCTTTTAAAAACGATGAAAACCGCCGAACGCGCGGCAGCGTTAAAAACGGCACGCCTGTCTACAAAGGCTGGTAGTCTGCGTGAGCTTTTGAAGAAGCTATCCAACCGGAAGCAGTCACCGGAATTGCGTGGTCCCGATTTCGACCCGACTCCCGGTATCCTGCCTCCCATAGAGAAAAAAGCAGCTCTTCCACCGGTGACAAGATCGAGAGCCGCACTCCCCGCCCCCGGCCGCGTCGTAACTACTTTTGGACAAAAAATACCGAATGGCGGGTTAAGCAAAGGCCTCGTCATAATCACAAGGCCAACCGCAACGGTTGTCGCCCCGTTACCGGGACGGGTCGTCTTCGCGGGACAGTTCCGTGGATACGGAAACCTTGTCATACTGGAGTTACGGGAAAGGGGACACGCATTAATATCGGGTATGTCCAGGGTCGACGCACAGGTCGGGGATAAAGTGTTGGCAGGAGAACCACTCGGCGAGATGAGCGCTTCGAAACGTGCCATATCAAAACTATATTTTGAGCTTAGAAGAAGAGGCCAACCAATTAACCCGTTGCCGTCCAACGCGGCACCCAAGGATAAGGCAAGCGGATAATGATGAAACAAATATTAGCAGCTGGCGCGATTGTTGGAGGTTTCGTCCTCACATTCTCCGCTGCGGCCCAGAAAAACAGCTCGGAAACATACCGACAGCTGAACCTTTTTGGCGATGTATTTGAGCGGGTACGCTCGGATTATGTCGAAGACGTCTCTGACGAAGCGCTGATCGAAGCCGCCATCAATGGCATGCTAACATCGCTGGACCCGCATTCTGGCTATCTCAGCCCCAAAAGCTATCGGGACATGCAGGTACAGACCCGCGGCGAGTTCGGCGGACTCGGCATCGAAGTCACAATGGAAAACGGCTACGTAAAAGTGGTCTCGCCGATCGATGACACGCCGGCCTTTCGTGCTGGCATCAAACCGAACGACCTCATCACCCACCTCAATGGTGAAAAGGTGCAGGGACTGACCCTTTCAGAGGCCGTTGAACGGATGCGGGGCAAAGTCGGCAGTGATCTCAAATTGACAATTCGTCGTACGGGACGCGAGGTATTTGACGTCAGCATTACCCGGGCAGTGATCAAAATCCGTTCGGTCCGCTCCCGGATGGAAGGCGACGATATCGGCTATATCCGGATCACATCGTTCAGCGAACAAACCGAAAAGGGCGTCAAACGCGCTATCAAACGGTTCCGTGAGACTGTTAAGAACAGGCTCAAAGGTCTCGTTCTCGATCTGCGTAATAATCCCGGCGGCCTTCTCGATCAATCGGTAAAGGTCTCGGATGCATTCCTTAATCAGGGCGAGATCGTCTCCACCCGGTCGCGCCGCGTAGATGAAGGACAACGCTTCAACGCCAAAGCGGGCGATGCCGCCGAAGGCCTGCCGATTGTGATTCTCATGAATGGCGGCTCTGCCTCAGCCTCGGAGATCGTCGCAGGTGCACTGCAGGATCACCGCCGCGCAATAGTTATGGGTACAAGGTCATTTGGCAAAGGGTCTGTCCAGACGATCGTTCCCCTCTCGGGTCACGGTGCGATTCGCCTGACCACCGCGCGCTACTACACTCCGTCTGGGCGTTCGATTCAGGCGAAGGGTATCGATCCCGACATTGTCGTCGAGCAGGCAACTTTATCAAAAGTTACACAGCCACGCCGGACCCGAGAAGACGACCTCCGTGGGCGGCTGGATAATCCGAACGGTGATGCGGCACCTAAGACGCCCGGCACGCCAAGAGACCCGCAGACGGGGATGCCTGAAAAACGCCAAGACTACCAGCTATCGCGCGCACTTGATCTGCTAAGGGGTATCGCGCTGTATGGTGCCCGCGGCAGGAACTAGAACAATGCCAACCTAGGACAGAAAACACCTCCGCAACCCAGCCCGTGATATTCACGCGCCGGCCTGGTCGGGAACGAATGTGAACACTTCAACATGCGGTAAGAGCGGCGCCCGTCTGCCCCTGATGCTATTACTCGGTTTTATCGTCTTAGTCACGGGGATCGCCGTGTGGCTAACATTCTCATATTCCGACCCTGATGTAACCTCGGATGCTAGCATAGAAAATAATACCGCTGTGGCGGAACTGAAATCCAGGGACAAGCAGGCCGCAGAACGACGCTCACGCCCCAATGCAAATCCCGAAGAGAAGCCCGACGAGAAACACAGGCACTATGACACTAAACGCTCCAAAAAACGTGTGCGTGACGCTCAAAAGGGTGTAAGGAAACCATCACACAAAGGTGAATCAGACTACTCGCCAAAGACGCCTAGAAGATCCGATTCATTGGAACCCACAACAACTAAATCGCCCACAGAAATAGCTAAAACGCCTCTGCAAACTCCACCTGAAGCCTCACCTCGACAACCGAAAAAAACTAAAAAAAAGCCGCCACGCAACCCCACGTCCGCTCGGGCTCTATTGCCCAAGATATTAACGACCGGACCACGGGACGCGCCTCTGTCATCATCGCCCGATCCCGCTCTGTTAGATATGACCCCACTTGGACCGTTGCCACGTGTGGGTGACGACGGAAGACTACCTCGTCAGGTTTATGCTAAACCCTTCAATTTTGCTGACAGTCGTCCACGGGTCGCCATCGTCGTATCCGGCCTCGGCCTGTCCGCCGCCGCAACGGAATCCGCCATCCAAGGGTTGCCAGGTAGCGTTACCCTGGCATTTGCCCCTTACTCTCCCAGATTAAACGAATGGATTGACCTCGCGCGCGCAGCCGGACACGAGGTCATGATCAATATTCCTATGGAGCCTACCAACTACCCAGCCTATGACCCCGGTCCTCAGACATTGCTCACGACGTTAAATTCAGAGAGAAACCTCGATCGTCTCTTCTGGAGCCTCAGCCGTGGGACAAGCTACGTCGGCGTTGTGGATTTTTTAGGATCACAATTCACGACTTCTCTGGGCCACATGACCCCTATCCTAGATGCTATAAATCGGCGCGGTCTGATTTATCTCGACAGCAATAGTTCGCCGCGAAGTGTTTCTCTAGCTGTCGCGTCAAAGCTGAACATGGTGTCGGCAAAAGCGACTTTGACACTTGACAAACGCGCTTCGCGGACGGAGATCGACCGCCGGTTCGCAGAGTTGGAGCAGCGCGCCAAACGCGATCTTCGGGCAATTGGCATCGCCTCGCCCTATCCGGTCTCGCTCGAACGGATCGCGACCTGGGTGCGACAGCTTGAAGCTCGTGGAGTCTCTATTGCCCCCGTATCGGCGCTGGCCCAAACACCCAAACTTTCTAGGGCACCGCAGTGACCCTCAAATCATCACCTCCCTCAGGATACCGGCCCTGTGTTGGCATTCTGTTAATTAACGACGATGGGACGATCTTTGTCGGAGAGCGGATCGACACCCCAGGTGCCTGGCAAATGCCGCAGGGCGGGATCGACGATGGTGAATGCGCCATAGAGACGGCTTTTCGAGAGCTAAAAGAGGAGACAGGTATAGAAGCTGCCAAACTCCTAGGAATCAGCGATGTGTGGCGGAGTTACGATGTTCCGGCTGATATCGCAGCGACAGCTTGGGGCGGACGGTTTCGCGGTCAGACACAGCTTTGGGCGGCACTTCGTTTTACGGGTTCTCCGGAAGATATTGACATTCGGACTGAACACGCTGAATTCAGCCGTTGGAAATGGACTGATCCGAAAACCCTGTTAGCGGAGATCGTGGAGTTTAAACACGATATATACGCCGATGTACTTTTCGAATTCCAGCGACATATCAGCTAGGCCACACCAACCTCAGAGCACGGCCAGACTCCCGCCATTAGCGTGAAATAACCGTGTTACCAGATAAATGCCCGCATCCTAAGAGTCACGATCTAGCCGAACGGACCGGGCGAATCGCAGCCCAGTGCACCGAGCACCATGTCGACTATGCGCGGGATATGATTGAGACGATAGTAACGTAAAGTCACTAGCGTATAAGCGATGGAATTCGATCTACAGTCGAGCGTTTGATCCGGCCCGTTCACCGCCCAATACGTTTTTTCGAGTTTCTCATCCTCGGCAATGCTCCCAAAAGCAATCCGTAGTCGTTGAGTTCAATTGGGTATTGATAGATAAAAAAGCTGGCGCAGATATTGCATCACCGCCCCGATCAAATCTTCGGCGCTGCCGATCAACACTAACTGGAGTGGATTCGCTCACCATGAGAGGTGATGTCAAGCCCTTCGATCTCTTCTTCTTCATGGACTCTTAATCCGATAGTTACCCGGATAATTTTTATTAAAATCCAGCTAATTACTAGCGACCAGAGCGCAACCACAGCAATACCCAGCACCTGAACGCCGAGCTGTTTTAACATGGTCATCCCTTCTCCTAGCCCCATACCGCCAAGAGCCTCTGTGCCGAAGAACGATGTCAACAAGATCCCCACAGCGCCACCGACGCCATGGACAGCAAAGACGTCCAGAGAATCATCGATGCGAATCTTCTGCTTGATAAAGCCAACGCACCAGTAACATACAAAGCCAGCGACAATGCCGAATACCAGCGCCCCGGCTGGCCCAACAAAGCCGGCGCCCGGAGTTATCGTCGCCAGTCCGGCAACCATGCCGGTAACGATGCCAACGAGGCTCGGCTTTCCATGTTTGATCCATTCAATACACATCCAGACCAGAGAGGCGGTTGCTGCGGAAATGTGGGTCACAACCATTGCCATCCCAGCAGAGCCATCGGCAGCGACGGCTGAGCCCGCATTGAAGCCAAACCAACCAACCCAAAGCATAGCGGCACCGATCATTGTCAGACCGGGGTGGTGCGGGGGTGTTATTTCCCTCGGAAATCCTCGCCTGCCACCGAGCATCTTCGCAATCACCAAGGCGGAAATACCAGCTGTAACGTGGACAACAAGCCCACCGGCGAAGTCTTTCACGCCCAGGTCTGCAAGCCACCCACCGCCCCAGATCCAATGGCAGACCGGTCCATAGACAAGAATAACCCAGACTCCGCTGAAGACCATCACGGCGCTGAATTTGATGCGCTCAACATATGCACCGACAATTAGCGTCGGGGTAATAATCGCGAAGGTCATCTGGAACATAAAAAACGCGGATTCAGGAATCGTCCCAAACAAACTCCCCACACCAACACCAAAAAGAAAGGCCTTATCCACACCACCTATCCATTCGTTTGCCGCTCCGCCATCGCCGAATGCCAGACTGTACACCACCACGAACCAGAGGATGGAAATCAAGCATGCGACAGAGAAACACTGCATCAATACAGATAGCAAGTTCTTTGCATGAACAAGACCACCGTAAAAAAGCGCGAGGCCCGGCAAGGTCATGAATAGGACCAGTGCGGTCGCGGTCAGGACCCAAGACGTGTCGCCACTACTGAGTTTCGCATCCTGCGCCAAAGCATCCGGAGTCGTAATCAGAACCACGCCGAATGCAAACAGGGCCGCAAAAATGACGGTAGGAATTGGTTTTGACATCAGTATTCTCCCAGACATGCCTGTCGCAATGTGCGCAATCAGTGCCGCCCTTCCCGAATAACCTGCCAGCCTGCGCCACATCCCTGACGTGGCCTTAACAGCGGTGGAGAGCCGACTCATTCTTACGCCATCGGAACGCATAGTGGCTGGAGGGTGTTATTATTGTCTAGACGTGACGTTTATGCACTCGTCACGCATGCGGCAACCATGGCCTCTCCAACCGCAAGTGCCGCTTGAGCTTTTGCGCGGGTAAGATCGTTATTTGCCTCAACCAGCGCCTCGCGGGCCACTGCAATACGTGTCTCTGCCTTCGCAGCATCGATGTCCTCAACTGGCATGGCCTCTTCGGCCAGAACGGTGCAGCGTTCACCAGTTACCTCAGCAAAGCCACCAGCTACGAATATTCGCTCTTCGACCTTATTATCGGTATAAGTGTCAATCACTCCGGGGCGCAATTCAGATATTAACGGTGAGTGGCCTATCAGGACCCCAAAGTCACCCTCAACACCAGGTACCACAACCATTTCCACATTTTCCGAAAGCAGAAGCTTTTCGGGCGAAACCAGATCGAATGTAAACGGATCAGGCATAATGGTTTCCTACGATTGGGGTCAGCAGTACGGCAATCAGGCCGCCGCCGCCATTTCCTTAGCTTTTTCGACAGCGTCTTCGATCTTACCGACCATGTAGAACGCGGCTTCAGGCAGATCGTCGTATTCACCCTCTACCAAACCCTTGAAGCCCTTGATGGTGTCTTCCAGATCGACAAATACGCCAGACATGCCAGTAAAAATTTCGGCAACGTGGAACGGCTGCGACAGAAAACGCTGGATTTTCCGAGCGCGCGCAACAACGAGCTTATCTTCTTCCGACAACTCATCCATGCCGAGAATTGCGATGATATCCTGCAAGCCCTTGTAGGTCTGCAAAACACGCTGAACTTCGCGAGCGACCCCGTAGTGCTCGTCGCCGACGGTCCGCGGGTCAAGAATACGCGAAGTCGAATCAAGCGGGTCGACCGCCGGGTAAATACCGAGTTCTGCAATCTGACGTGACAAGACCGTCGTCGCATCAAGATGGGCAAATGATGTCGCAGGCGCCGGGTCGGTGAGATCGTCCGCCGGCACGTAAATTGCCTGGACCGACGTGATCGACCCTTTATTGGTGGTGGTAATACGTTCCTGCAGATTACCCATATCGGTTGCAAGAGTCGGCTGATAGCCAACCGCTGACGGGATACGGCCAAGCAGCGCCGAGACCTCAGAACCGGCCTGAGTGAAACGGAAAATGTTATCAACAAAGAGCAACACGTCTTGGCCTTCTTCGTCGCGGAAATATTCAGCAAGCGTCAGACCGCTAAGGCCAACGCGGGCGCGAGCACCCGGAGGCTCGTTCATCTGCCCATAGACCAACGCTGCCTTTGATTCTCCATCGGGCTGGATAACACCTGATTCCATCATCTCGTGATAGAGATCATTACCTTCGCGCGTACGTTCACCCACACCGGCAAAAACGGAATAACCGCCATGGGCTTTCGCGACGTTGTTGATCAATTCCATGATCAGCACCGTCTTGCCCACACCGGCACCGCCGAACAAGCCTATCTTACCGCCACGCGAATACGGCGCGAGTAGGTCAACGACCTTAATTCCGGTTACCAGCACGTCGGTCTCAGTCGACTGGTCGGTAAATACTGGAGCTTCGCGGTGAATGGGGAGATTTTTCGACGTCTCAAGCGGTCCGCGCTCATCAATCGGCTCGCCGATTACGTTTAAAATACGACCAAGAGTTTCAGGTCCTACAGGCATCATTATCGGCGACCCCGTGTCAGACACTGTCTGGCCACGAACCAGACCTTCGGTCGTGTCCATCGCGATGGTCCGCACGGTGCTCTCCCCGAGATGCTGCGCAACTTCTAGAACCAGCCGGTTACCGCCATTGTCACATTCGAGCGCATTCATAATTAGGGGCAGTTCGCCTTCGAACTGAACATCCACAACAGCGCCCAGAACTTGGGAAACGCTGCCGATATTGTTACTAGCGGTGTCGGCCATTGTCATACCTCGTACATCGATTTGCCGGACATTAAACTGCCTCGGCTCCGGAGATGATTTCTATAAGTTCTTTGGTGATGAACGCTTGGCGCGTCCGGTTGTAATTGAGTGTCAGCGAATCGATCATTTCGCCAGCATTCCGTGTAGCGTTATCCATTGCACTCATCCGCGCACCGTGCTCGCTTGCATTACTTTCGAGCAGTGAACGGTATACCTGCACACTCATATTTCGCGGCAGAAGGACTTCGAGGATCTCATTTTCGTCGGGCTCATAATCATAGTTCGTGCTGTTCGCGTCGGCTTGATTTTCGCCGGCATCCAATTCATCAGCCGCGAACGGGATCAACTGCTGACGGGTCACAATCTGCGCGATTACCGATTTGAAGCGGTTGTAGATTAATGTGCAGACATCGAACTCGCCTGCCTCGAACATTTCAAGCACACGGTTGGAAATGCCCTGGGCATCGTCAAAACTAAGCCTCGGGCGACCGACCCCTTCAATCAGATCGACGATCATAGGTGCAAATTCGCGACGCACCTGCGCCCAGCCCTTGCGACCTACGCACAGAATTTTTACTTCCTTGCCGTCGACCTTAAGCTCAGCGACCATCCGACGCGTGTCGCGCACAATCGACGAATTGAACGCACCACAAAGGCCACGATCGGATGTCATCATCACAAGAAGGTGCACATCCTGTTTGCCGGTTCCCGCCAACAGCTTCGGCGCCCCGGTAGATGATGTCATCGAACCGGCGAGAGATCCAAGCATACGTTCCATGCGGACAGCATATGGCCGCGCGGCTTCAGCCTGTTCCTGCGCGCGACGCAGTTTGGCCGCCGCGACCATTTTCATCGCCGAAGTGATTTTTTGCGTCGACTTGACGCTGTCAATCCGCATGCGAAGGTCTTTAAGGCTAGGCATATCAGGTTACCGGTTCCTGTTTTCCGGAGTATCGATCAGGCTGCGATGAAGTTCTTGGCGTATCCGTCGAGGAACGCTTTGATCTTGGCACTTGTGTCATCCGAGACCGCCTGCTCGCTGCGAATAGCTTCTAGAAGATCAGCATGGCTTGCTTTAATTTCAGACAAGAAACCTTGCTCAAACTGGGTTACATCGCGCGCGGGAATATCATCTAAATAGCCGTTCACTCCGGCAAAGATTGATATTACCTGCTCCTCTACGGGCATCGGCGAGTACTGACCCTGTTTCAGCAACTCGGTCAGTCGTTCGCCCCGGCCAAGGAGCTTCTGGGTCGCCGCATCGAGATCGGATGCAAACTGCGCAAAGGCCGCCATTTCTCGATACTGCGCAAGTTCCAGTTTGATCGAGCCGGCAACCTGCTTCATAGCCTTGATCTGGGCGGCCGAACCAACGCGGCTGACCGACAGACCAACATTAACCGCCGGACGGATGCCAGAATAGAACAATTCGGTTTCGAGGAAGATCTGACCGTCGGTGATCGAAATCACATTGGTCGGAATATAAGCAGAAACGTCGCCTGCTTGAGTTTCGATGACCGGTAGCGCCGTCAGAGAACCTCCACCGTTCTCGTCGCTCATCTTCGCAGCGCGTTCGAGCAGACGGGAATGGAGATAGAAAACATCGCCCGGATAGGCTTCGCGTCCAGGCGGACGCCGAAGTAGAAGCGACATCTGACGGTAAGCAACAGCCTGTTTCGACAGATCATCGTAAATTATCAGGGCATGCATGCCGTTATCGCGGAAATATTCCCCCATCGTGCAGCCGCCATAGGGCGCCAGGAATTGAAGCGGGGCCGGCTCGGATGCGGTCGAGGCAACGACAATGGTGTATTCCATCGCGCCGACTTCTTCGAGTTGCTTGACAATCTGGGCCACGGTCGAGCGCTTCTGGCCGACGGCTACATAGATACAAAAAAGCTGCTTGTCGGTATCGCCCTCATCGAAGGCTTTTTTCTGGTTGATGATTGTATCGATCGCGATCGCAGTTTTGCCGGTTTGGCGATCGCCAATGATCAGTTCTCGCTGGCCGCGTCCAACAGGGATGAGACTGTCGATAGCTTTCAGACCGGTCTGCATCGGCTCGCTGACCGACTGCCGAGGAATGATGCCGGGCGCCTTGACATCAACACGCCGGCGCTCTGCTGCTTTAATCGCCCCCTTACCATCAATCGGTTCCCCGAGCGCATCGACTACGCGGCCCAGCAAATCCTTGCCCACCGGAACGTCCACGATGGTGCCGGTCCGCTTGACGATATCTCCTTCTTTAATCCCGGAATCAGATCCGAATATAACGACACCGACATTATCAGTCTCAAGAT
>MDTB01215998.1_pt1 | contig 17262 bp, 17 predicted proteins | sample 811161 | NCBI WGS metagenome assembly MDTB01 (sample SAMN05326650, study PRJNA326480) | marine metagenome | isolation source: seawater | place: Mediterranean Sea | collected 2009
ACCATGGCGTGTGGGTCATGGACAACTCAAGCAAAGCTTTCCATTAGAAAAAGCGGGTCGTTTCAGCGCTTGCGGGGGCGCTGCATTATATCGTTCCACGGCCTGGCGTGAGGTGGGTGGATTTGATGAATCGTACTTTATGTATGTTGAGGACGTAGATTTAGGATTTCGTCTACAGCTTTTGGGGTATTCCTGTTGCGTCGTTCCAACGGCTGTTGTTCATCATATGGGTTCTGCAATTTCAGGTTATCACAGTGACTTTTCTCTTTACTATGGACATCGTAATTTGGTTTGGAGCTATTTTAAAAATATGCCTTGGCAGTTGCTTTTGATAACTCTCCCATTTCATCTGTTGATGAATATAGTCACTATCATGATATTTATACTTAAAGGTCGCGGAAGAGTGATGCTGAAGTCGAAGTGGGATGCAGTTTTGGGGCTTCCCCAGGCTCTTAAGTGTCGATTTAGTGTGTCCCGTAAGGTGCCTGTCTCTTTTATCTGGAGACTTTTAAATAAGAGCTTATTTTTAGGAAAAAAATGACGATCCTCACTATTAGTATTGTGACTTATCATGTTGATCAGCGAGTTTTTCTTGAAGTATTAGAAAGTCTCTCGAGAGCAGTAGCCGACGCAATTGATAAAGGTGTTATTCAACAGACAAAGTTGATCATTGTTGATAATGGTGATGATCAGCAATTTCTGCAGGAGGCGATATCTGACCTTTTTAGTGCTGAAGCGAAAATCATCGCGAACTCAAAAAATATCGGATTTGGACGTGCTCATAATCTTGCAGTAAAAGAGTGTGAAAGCGATTTACATCTGGTACTTAATCCAGATGCAGTTTTGCAACACGATGCACTTGCCATCGGATGCAGATATCTCCAAGAGAATAGTGGTGCTGTGATGGTAACGCCTTTTGCTCAGGATCCTTCTGGTTCAAGAGCTTATCTGTGTAAGAGGTATCCAAGGGTTTTTGATTTATTTTTGCGGGGCCTTGCTCCTGTCTGGATAAAGAAGATTGCGAAAAAAAGGTTGGCGAGATACGAATGTCGTGATTACTGCGATAGTGAGGTGATTCATGGAGTTGATATCGCAAGTGGCTGTTATATGTTAGTTAGGACTAATGCTTTTAAAAAAGTGCATGGCTTTAATGAGGATTATTTCTTGTATTTTGAAGATTTTGATCTGTCATTAAGGATTTCTCAAGTTGGGTCTATCGACTATGTACCGGAAATGCGAATACTTCATTACGGGGGAAGCGCAGCCAAAAAGGGCTTCTATCATGTCCTGCTATTCTGTCGATCAGCGGCAAAGTTTTTTATGGTGAATGGATGGAAATGAGCATTGCGCATCAAGCTCTGAGCGTCAGTGTTTCTTCAGTAATTCTCAGCGAAACGCCACGGGCAAACTTTTAAAGTTTGGCCTCCCATGCTCATTCCGCTGATAATAATTCTATTCGCGCGCGCTGTAATTCGTCATTGAGCTCTTCTGCCTCGGTAGGAGACACCAAGATATATGGAATAATCATGATCATTAGTTCAGTTCGAAGTTGATCTTGAGTTCCACCGCTGAAAAATTCTTTGATGCCAGGAATTTGTCCTAGAATGGGGATGCCTTGATTCGCTTGACTCTTGGTTGATGAAATCAGACCCCCTATGAGAACTGACCCGCCATCTTTCAGTGTAACCGTGGTCTGCAATTTTCGTCTAAGAATCGTTGGTGAGTCAATATTGCTAGACGACGTTGCGGTTGCTTCGCTTAACTCTTGGGTGATATCAACTTCCACGAAGCCTGCTGCATGCACGACCGGTTTTACGCTCAGATTGATCCCTGTATTGCGATAACTGACATTCTGAACGATTGGGGCTCCGGAATTATCAGTGCTTTGAGTATTTGTTGTAATAATAGGGACTTCATTACCAACATCCATGGTTGCTGTACCACCGCTTTTTACCATCAGTCTTGGTCTTGAACGAATAACCGCTTTCTCATTTTTGTAAAACATATTTAGTAGCGCACGCGTTTGTCCCGCATTATCTAAAGTAAGTCGAAAACCAGAACCCCCAACACCAAGACCTCCTAAGGTACCAAAATTTAACCCAAATCGGTCGGCAGTTGATTTGCCAACCCACTCTACGCCACTTTGTTCTGTATCACTTAATTGGACTTCCGCTAGAATGACTTCTACCATTACAGACGGCGCTGGCTTATCAAGTTCCTCTATTATGGGCAGTGCTTGTAACCAGTCCTTACCGCTACCACTGAACAAAATTAGATTTCTCTGCTCATCGACTGCAAACATATTATTTGATGCGCCTAGGCCCACACTAATGTTTCCACTCGTTGTATTGTTGTTTTGTCCTAAAGTTGTTTGATTCGATGATCGCTGAGATTCTCTAGTTTGTCCCACTCCAAGTGCTGAAACCACTGAAACAATGTGTTTTGCTGTCGTCCCTTGCACTTGATAGGTAAACAGCCCCTTTTCTACCTGGCCATACTGCTCATCTTCAACTGTCCTCGCCCAATCAATGACATGATTTAGAACTTCAGAACTATTTGTGAATACGATCACCTGGTTAACAGATTCTAAAGGTAATAATCTTATTGCTGCTGGGTCTCTACCTTGAGTTACTGCATACCCCTGAGCTTGGAGTACTTGCTGCAGATTATTTGCTAAATCACTGGCCTTACTCAGTTTAGGTCTGAATACTCGAGACTGCATTCCTCTCATAGCAGGGACATCTAGAAACTTAGTGGCCTGAACCGCTTGCCTCACAATAGATGGTTTCCCTTTAAAGATAAGCGCATTGCGAAAAATGTCCTCTGAGACCTCAAGTTCTTTCCGAGGGAAAACATTGAGCAATGTACTCCGTATTTGAGGTGACGTCACTGCTTGCAAAGGGTATATATAAAAAATAGGGCGATTCGTTTCTGGCACGTCTGGGAGCGCTCTTCCCGTGACAAGTAGCGGGACTTCATCACCAGCTGCTTGGTCTGACAATCTAAAATTAAGCACGTCGCCTACTAGAGAGGTTGCCACGCTGTAGGAGCGTAGCGTGCGCGTTGCAAGATTGTATAAATCTTTTTGGCTAACACTGCTACTAAGTCTCATAGTTACAAGGTCTTTGATGTCAGCAATACCTGGTTCAAGGATATAGTCGAGACCTAGTTGGTTTGCGAACACTTCGTTGATAAATGCCGCAACCGGCATGTTGTTAAAGGTTAATCTGCTAATCTCCGTTTTAGGAAGGGTAGGTACTAGTTCGATCTCTGCACTTTTTTCTGCCTCTACGATACTTAAAACGGGCACAGACATAATCTTAATGCCCTGGTCTTGTATATCTTTCGATTTATCTTCTTGCTGGCCCTTTATTCGATTATCGTCGGTAGTTTTGGGTTCCCTCATTGGTCGCGTAAAAGTATCAGTATCGCTCTTGGCTGTTTTTTCCATCAAGCCATCAAGAGAAACACAAGCCGACAAACTAATAGAGGTCATAATCAAAAACAGTCGTGTGATCTTTTGAATCATTTTTTGCGTCATTTTGGTTGATCTTGAGTTGATGATAGTAATAAGTCGTCTTCGGAATAATCGAAGAGTTTTTGTTTGTATTCTTCCATCGTCGTTTCGTTATGCCAAACAACTTGATCTTGGGCTATTTCCATAAGCTTCCAGCCATTAAGCCAGCCATCTCCGACTACGATTCTTAGAATATCATCTGAGTTTGGGCTCAACACAATAGCAACCTTGGGTTTGTTTGAAACAATCCCAATAAGGCGGCCCGATTGTATTCCTTCGTCTGCCGTGGGTTGACTTATTGGCTCGCTAAGAAGTTTGGTGAATTGAGGGTGTTCATTGAGCACAATACTCCAGTCCATTATTGAGCCACTCTTCATGAGGAGAATGGGGGCAGTATTTGATTCGACAATTTTGTTGGATGGGTATTGGTAATGCATCGCTATTGAGGTGCCGGTGGTCAATGCCAAAAACCCAATGAATACTGCGATGCGTCTTCTATCCATCTTTAGTTTCCAAGTAAAGAATGTCAACCGACATAGTGATAGTATTGTTCCGGTGTGGCTTGTACCAGAATAAACTAATACGTCGATGACCTTGTGAAGAATCAAACGCCGAAAGCAAATCGATAAGATTAGCGCTACTCATCTTTCCTGAAACATCAACTCTGACTTCCCAAATTGAATGGCCCCCTGCTTGAATTTTCTCTGATCCTAAAAGCTTGAAACGTGTTTTACTAATTAATGGGCTAGCAATCACTTCTAGTTCTTTTAGTGCTCGAGCTTCGGCCACACTTGCAGAGCTCGCTATAGGCAGTAGTGAAATTTCCTGATCGACTTGTGACCGAGTTTCGCTTAGGAGCGCCTCATCAAAAACCTGCTCGGATATATTTTGTAATCGCACTGCTAAATCCTGTGATTGGACATTATCGCTACGCAGATCAGTAATCGTGCCTGATAGCCAAGTAATTACCGTAAAAAAGACTATGAGTAAACCAGCGAAGATCATCCATTGTAACCGATTGTTTTCGCGCAATTCCGAAAACGGTGGTTTTACCTGCGCAATGATGTCACTCATGAAAAGTTGCCTCAAGAAAGAAATCTCCTGTCGCGCCATGCGGGCTGATCCCTACGGATCCAAGACCGGGTATTGACTCGAGTTCTGAGATTAGGGCTGCGATATCTATTTCGCCGGTATCGAGTTGAAGTGTTAGCTCATGTTCCTGCCAGTCCATCTCTTTTATTCTTGTTTCGCCCATTTCGTTAATTCGATCTAAAATAACGCCAAGGGATTCGGGGAGATATCCATGCTCGGTACGCCAATTCCTCAGTAGGCTAAGGACCTCCTGTTGTTCTTCTAACACTGCTCGCTGACTGAGTTTTTCACTAACTTTCGGCTCTAATTCTTGATTTAGTGTTTTTGTGATTTGATATTGGGTAAATAGCGTCGTTAACCCCGCGGTGTTCCAAGCTAACAATACTAAGAAAATCGCACTTGCAATGACTCCCCATGATAAAGCTGAACTGAGTTGTTTACCCAGACGCCGTTTGACTGCCCAGGATTGCGTAGCAAGGATCTTCTCAGACACATCTTGACTCTTTTGTGTTAGGGGTAATTGAATACATTCGGTCATTACATGATCGTGCCAGGTTTGTTCATAATGAAAGTGTCGTCCCAAGACCGTATATTTGCCATCGGGGAGGGTCTGCTGTGCCGCCGTTTCTGGCAGACCGGTTAGCTCGTTTTGCGAGTACCAGAGATGCGCTCCCTGTGTGCTTTGATATTGGTAGGAGCCTCCTGAGTCGAAAGGAGAGAGGCCTTGTATTTGCAAATCTGTCCAACTATGTTTTTGCTTGATAGAAAGGTCGCTCGGATATGGTTTGAAGACATAGAAAAAAGAGCTGCTAAAATCAATCTCATCATCTATGGGCCAAAGATAGCGATCCAGGCGGTCTAGCCAACGATTCAGTTGGCGGTTAACATTCCCCAAAAAGATGTGTTGCGTGGAAATATCTAATGCCATGATTTCTTTGCAATGAAAATTTTTTATTATTATAACAAAATACACTCACTTTCTCTTAAAAATATAATTTGGAAGGGGCAATATAATATTGAACAACCCGTTAGTGATTGAAACTGTCAACCTGGATGAGAAATTATATGTTGCCTTGCAGCACTCCAGCTTATTGGATGCTACAGGGGTCGCGCGCGTAAAATCTGCCGTTGTTGAGGCAGAGATGCCCGTCTTTACTGCAGTCATTCGTCTTGGTCTTTGCGGAGAAGAGCTGGCTTATGAGCTGATGGGTAAGGCTATCAATTGGCCCTTAATTAATGATAATGCTTCTTGTCCACACCCTTCTGATATAATTGCGGCGATAAAACAGCTTGGTTTGAGTATTGATTGGTGTATCGGTCATCACGTCTTCCCCATGATTCGAGACAAACATTTAGCTATCTATACCGATGATCCTGTCGCCAAGTCACCACTAAACTTGATGGATTCCCTTGAGACAGAACAAGTCAAAAAACCTTATCTATTGACGCCCGCAATGGCAGCCATAGTAATAAACGATATTAGTCAAGAACGTGCTGTGTCGGAACTGTTTGGCGAGTCAAGAACAGATATTGCTGCGCTCGCCGAAGAGGCGCCGGTGATTAATCTCGTCAATAGTTTTTTAGAGCGAGCGATTGAGGCGGGAGCTTCGGATATACATATTGAATCGGGTAAAGGGGCTATGTTTGTTCGATTCCGAGTTGATGGGCGTTTAGTTGAGTATATGCAGCAACCGAGTGCGAGGTTCCCCGCTATTGCATCTCGAATCAAGTTGTTATCAGAACTCGATATAGCGGAAAAACGATTACCTCAGGATGGGCGATTTTCTACGCGTTCAGGAAAGCAGGAATTTGATGTCCGAGTATCCACCGCGCCAGATGTGCATGGCGAATCAATCGTTTTACGTTTGTTACCAAAGCAACGAGATGAATTGGCGCTGGAAGCGCTTGGTTTCGAAGATGACCATTTAGCATTGATTCGGTCTTGGGGTTCCCTCAGCAATGGCATAGTGCTTGTGACTGGACCCACTGGATCAGGAAAATCGACAACCCTTTATGGTCTGCTTGAAGAGGTGAACTCGGGTGAAGAGAAGATTTTGACCGTAGAGGATCCTGTTGAGTATCAGTTAGACGGTATCACTCAGGTACAAGCGCGAGATGATATTGGCTATACCTTCGCGCGCGCGCTGCGCACTTTTCTGCGGCAGGACCCAGATATTATTATGGTAGGGGAAATTCGAGATAAAGAAACCGCTGACATTGCTGTTCAGTCTGCTCTTACCGGACACTTGGTATTATCGACGATTCACACAAATGATGCATGCTCTGTATTCCCGAGATTAAGTGATATTGGTGTTGAACCCTATATGGTGGCTGCAACGATCCAAGGCGTAGAAGCTCAGCGTCTTGTCAGGAAGCTGTGCAGAGCCTGTGCTAAACGAACAGAGCGGCCGTCGTTTATCAAGAGCAACATTCGTCGAGGCAAATGGTTCGAGGCCGTGGGTTGTCAGGAATGTCATGGCACTGGTTATAAAGGGCGGATCGGTGTGTACGAGTTCGTTTCGGTGACCCCCGAGCTGAGATCGCTGATAACGAGTGAAGCACCCTTGGCAGACTTGCGCGATCAAGCCCGAAAAGACGGGAGTCGTTCTCTTATGGATGATGGTTACTTAAAAGCATCGAGGGGTATTACCAGCGTTAATGAAATTCTGCGTGCCTGTGCGATGGAAGAGGCTGATACTTGAGATACTATTACGAGGGTATTGATCTTTCCACTCGGCAGTCGGTAAGTGGTGAGCTAGATGCGGTGACTGAGCAGGAAGTGGTTCGTTGGCTGGAGGGTCAACGTATTGAAGCATTGCTAGTGCGTTTGTCAGAAAAGAGATTGAAACGCGGTCGTACTGTAAGACAAAGTGATCTCGTCGTCCCTCTAAAAGAATTAGCCACGTTGACAGAGCAGGGCGTGACACTGGTGGAATCGCTTAAGGCATTGGCGGAGAACGATGAGCACCCGAATTTGGCGCGCGGTTTCTCAATAGTCGCCAGTGAGATTGAGGGTGGTAAGAGTTTTTCAGAGGCTTTATCTGAATCTTCTTTGCCTTTCCCATCTTACGTGCCTCACCTAGTTAGTTCTGGCGAAGCCGCAGGTCAGTTAACGATTGCACTAGGCAGTGCCTCTCAGCAACTCAGTTATGATCAATCGGTGCGAGAGGATTTGCGGGGTGCCTTGATGTACCCTATGGTGCTCGTTGTTGCAGGTATCTCAGCGATGCTGATCATCTTTCTTTCGGTGGTGCCAAAATTCCTGCATCTCTTAGATGCAGATAAGGATTTGCCATTGCTTGCGACTTTTGTTCTGAACGCAGGCCGTTTGGCCAATGACTTTCCATTGTTATTACTGGGAACATTAGTAATCCTAGTATTGGCAGTAGTATTGATTTTTTCTAACAAACTCGTGCGCGTGAGCCTTATGAATATCGCTATAGGACTGCCGATTATCGGCGCATGGCTTGCTGAGCAAGACACTGCGAGGTGGGCAGCACTTTGTTCTGCAATGCTAAAAGCGAAGGTCAATCTTCTTACCACATTGAGTTTAGCAGCGGAATCCTGCGAGTATCGAAGCCGTCATGAGAGGGCGATTCAGATGATTAAAGATGTGGAAGAAGGTGAGTCTTTTTCTGCCGCTTTAAAGCTGGCGAGGCTGATTCCGGCGACATCGCTTAATTTAGTTGCCGTCGGCGATAAAACAGGTCAGTTGGCTCAGATGCTCGCTGCGGTCGCGGAGCTGCATGATGCCTCATGTAAACGACGTATGAAACAGGTTCTACAATTGATTGAGCCAATCGCAATTTTAATTGTAGGGGTATTAATTGGAATTATGATCCTAGGCATTGTTCAGGCAATTACGGCGTCAACTGACTTGGTGATATAACAAAGCGGAGGTTTCAAGATATGTATGTGTTGAAACAAGTAGGATTTACCCTGATTGAGCTCTTAGTTGCGTTGGTAATCCTGGGTATGCTTGTTGGTATTGTTGGCCCACAATTTTTTGGTAAGGTCGATTCGTCAAAGGTGAAAACCGGACACATCCAAGTGGATATGTTGAAGGTTGCGTTGCAGACTTATCGGCTCGATACAGGATCATATCCCAACGATTTGGATTTATTATGGCGACCGTCTGGAAATACTAAGGAGTTGTGGGGTGGTCCCTATATCGATGGACGTATACCGCTTGATCCTTGGAGTCGAGACTATGAGTACGGTGTTGATGTAAACACTGATCACGGGTTTTATCTCTTTAGTTTTGGTGCTGATGGTGTGGCGGGCGGTGACGGTCTGAATGCAGATATTGGGTATTTCTTACTTGAAGAGGCGGCAACCGCTAGCGAAGACCTTCGGTAGGTCGCTTTAGTATGCAAACACAAACCCAATATGGCTTCACTCTTATTGAGCTTTTGGTAACGCTGGTGCTACTTAGTATGGTGACCGCAGTTGTGGCGCCAGCTTTGGATTCATGGTTAAACTCCAGGCAATTAGCTGCTGAGCGCCACTCGCTTGCAAATGAATTTGCGTCTTTGCCCTTGAAGGCGAGCACCAGGGGTAAGTCTATTGTTATTGATAATCATGATCAGCTTAGTTTCCTCGATTCAGCGATCACAATTACAGAACCAATCACTGTCTTATCGAATGGATTTTGTTTGGGCGGTGTCGTTGAGCTCTCTCAAGGAGAGCTTCTGCTTAGATTCAAGATCAATCCACCGTTTTGCGAGATGACACATGAACACTAGCTTTTCTAAGATGCGGGGGTTTACGCTCATTGAAGCGTTAGCTGCTTTAGTTGTGTTGTCACTTGTATTTACCAGCGTCTGGGCTTGGTTCGGTACTGCGGTACAATCGACCACCCGCATTGAGGAAATGATGGCTTTACCGCAAGTGTTCGAAGAATATATGGAGCGGATGAGCCTCGAATCATTGGAAGAGAATGGCGGGGGTCAATTTATTATTGACGGTTTTCTTTTTGAGTGGAAGGCGACCGTTGCTAGGCAGTCAAATCAGGAGTTTTTTTGGCGTCAGCGAACTCGATTGGTTACCTTGTTTAATGTCGATATAAGGGTGAGTAAGCAACAACGTTTTGTGACTGAGCTTTCAACCCAGTTGGTTAGGCAAATTGAAAATCCAGCTTATTCACAAGGGGGTCTGCCATTTTGAGGAATCAATTAGAAAAAGGTTTCACTCTTCTTGAGATGCTCGTTGTCCTTGTGATTCTGGGCATGACGACTTCTCTTTTGTCCCAGGGTCTAGTAACGACCGGGCAAAACTTTCAGCGTTTGGCGGTGAGGGATTTATCCCTTTCTGTGGCTCAGCTTCCAGCACAATGGTTTCGTGATAGCGTGAAGCACGCTTTACTCTATCATCCTTATAAGCCGATAGTGGAAGGTGGGACCAACAAGTTTCGCCTGGTAACAGGTGCGGTACCGAATAATGCTAGCCGCATACCCCTTGCAATGGAATGGATTGTCGCAGAAAGGGACGGCCTTTGGTCGTTGGGTTTTGCTTCAGAGCAAGGTGAGCTTGTGCTTGTCAAAGAATCCTCGCAGATATTGCAATTTGAGTACTTAGTGAATGATGAATGGATAAGTACATTCATCCCTAAAGATAGCCAACTACCCTCAGCCGTGAGAGTAAACGAGGGAAAAAGCCACTGGATTACGGTGGTTCCAGGCAGACCAGTTATGGCTGATGTGCCTGCCGACTTACCCGCTTATGGAAGCTATACGTTTTGAGATTCCGCTCCAGACAAAAAGGTGCGGTGATGCTCGTTGTTCTTGTCATCTCGATGATATTGACCACCTTGATGAGTTACGCCACTGTGCGAATGAATCAGCGTTTGGGGCTGGCTGATGAATCCAAGCGCAAATTGCAGGAGCAAGCCCAGGTCTACGCAAAACTCAATGAACTAACGTATCTGATCGCGACGCAGCGAACAACCGCCGCGGGGGTGAGTCGGGGGGAAAATAGTGTCGGTTATACTCGAGAGGATGGTGGGCTCTGGGAATATCCTCTGGTCGGTGATGAGATTAGAGCGGACGGGTATGTTTACACGTCTTCGAACATTAGGTTTTCGGTTCAAAATCAGGCAGGCCTTATTCCGATCAATACCGCAAATCAGTATTGGTTAAGGCTGTGGCTGTCCGCCGAAGGCTACACGCTGGCCGAGCAAACTCGACTGACCGCGGTTTTAGTCGATTATTTAGATGGCGATGATCGCTTACAACCGGGCGGGAGAGAGCAGTCTGAGGAATCGCCCGGTAATTATCTTGCGCAGCGTTGCCAAGATTTAGGTCGGATTGAAGAATGGCGTGCGGTGATAGAAAGCCGCCCTGAATTTTTGGAATTTTGCAGCTTGAGCCGGCGCGGTGAGATGAATCTAAACGCTGTTCCCGAGTCGCTATGGCGAACGCTTTGGCCCAAGAGCGCAGACGCGGTGATTGCGGCCAGGAAGCAAGGGGTTTGGATAAGTAGTACCAGGCCCGTATTAGATTTTGCCCCCGGCCTTATCGTAATTCCTGCCGAACTTTATAATCGGCTGGGAGGAGAGGCCTATATCGCTCGGGTTTGGGGTGAATTTTATTCAATAACAGCAAGAATTGAGCCTCGTCGGAGTATTCATCGATCCTACGAAGTTTATCGTACAGACCACGCAGTCTTTAATCGAGTAAATGAAGGATCTCTCGAGGAGAGCCAGCCCGATGATTAGGAGGGCTGGAATACCGGTCCGTCAGTTAAAGTGGCTGAGTTGCATGATTCATAAAAACCTAAGGAGGTTAGTGCACCTGCACTCCTCCTTGTATGGGCAATAGACTTAATTAAAATCGATATTAGGCTTGCTTATTCACTTTTTCTTTCTTACCATTGGATTGTCGCGGTACAAACTCCGCTAGGCGCCTAGTGGGTAGCCGACAAACAAAAAAACTTTCACACTCTTGCAGGAGTAAATAAATGAATTTAAGCAAAGTAAAAGCGTTAACCGCAGGAGCCGTTATTGCAGCGGCCTCCTTTAGCGTGAGCGCCGCACCAATCAATATAGCTACGAGCGCGGCCGCAGGTACTGCGCCGATAACCTATGCAAACGAAACTGGTGTTAAGGGAACAGAAAACGCCGACGGACGAATTGTGACTACCGCAACTGTTACGGCCGATGAACTTAGCGTTACAGGAACGGCCGGAATTGTGTCGGCTAACGGCGTTACGCGTTATGCTCGGTTCGACATTACCGGAGGGTTGTTCGACGCAGCTCCATCACTGGCTCAGACCAGCTCTGGGGGTGCAAATGCAGCAACAGAGACTTTGATTCAAGGTGGAGATGATATGGCCTATGCTATCTTCTCTGTTATTGAAGATACCGGTACAGACACAATTAGAGTAACCGATGCTTGGACTATGGCTTCAACCCAGTATCAGATCGATCCTGACGTTATTTCAACAATGACTTATAACATTTACGAGACGGCTGCTGACGCAGTGAATCAAACTGGTTCGCTTTACAGTGATTCTACTGTCTTTACGCAATATGTCGCGGGATCCTCGGCTGCTGTTTTTGTCGCGCAGGATTGTACAGCAACAGTCGCGTCTGGTTTTGGCGAATTCGCTGCACCTGCAAACGTGGGAGCAACTGCTTCTGGCGTGGTTTGCTCGCTCGGTCGGCTTGATGCTTCAAAAGTGCTGGTTGCCTCACCACCTCGTAAAGCAAACGGCGTCGTAGTCGTGGCCAATGATTACCTCACTGCTGGTCAGACAGTTACTGTTACTGGTGACGTTTCCGTGGGAACATTCACTTCTCAAACTGGTACCGACTGCACAGGTGGTACAAAAGCTTGTACAGCAGCAACTGGTAACGGTTCATGCGCTATTACAGCAACAGCTGCAAACGCTGACATGGAGATTTGCGTAACGTTGGCAGCAGATGATGTGATCGCTAAAGGTGCGTATACGTTGACTCTCGCGACTGACACTTTAACCGGTGCTTTGGGTTCAGTTAAATATGATACGACAACAGTTGAACTTCCTTATATCACTACATACGAAGGTTATAACCAGCGTATTTTTGTTGATAATCGTGGTTCTACAGCTGCGTATTACTCCACTACCTTTACGACTGAAAGTGGTGTAACGGCGACTGATGGTGCAGCAGCTACTGGTACACTGGCGGCCGGTGAAATTGCTGTAATGAAGGTTGCAGATCTTGTAACGTTTGACGGCGGCACTCGCGGTTCAGCAACACTTGAGATCGAAGCTCAGTCTTCTTCTCTCTTCGTAACTTCTCAGATCGTTGATTTGGGAACAGGCGTGACCGATACGCAGTCTGTACATCCTGCGGACAACAGTGTTGGTTCATGTACCCATGCAGTTACTAATCCAGTAGCTGCAACAACACTCGTTGCTGCGGCAGGTTTCGACGCTGATGGCGATAATTCAGTCACTGTGACTGCAACACCTGCAGCCGGTGATGAGGTTGGTGCAACTGCAACAGCAATGTCAAGCAGGTACGCCTACGCAACTTCGACCTGTACTGACTAATCGTTCTTTTAGAACTATGATCAAAACCCTCGCTCTGCGGGGGTTTTTTTTATCCCTCATTTATGGCTTGATGCGGTATGGCTAATCGATCAGTGTTGTTTTATCGTCATTTCGAACGCTATAGCGGTGGACATCAGAAGGTTTTTGATTACTTCTCGCATCTTCGCGCTTCTGAAGGGTATCAAGCTGATATTTGCTTCTCTCAAACGAGTCAATGGAATATTACAAATCCCTGGTTTCCCGATACTAGGTCAGTTGGTTTTCTTCCAGAAAAATATAATTACTTATTTCTTGCGGGAATGGACTGGGTTGTTTGTTCGGAGGATGTTCTCAACGACTCGAAACCAATTATTAATCTTATTCAGCACGTGCGTCACGCAGAACCCAATGAAGATGTTCATCCTTTTTTAAAAAATAAAGCGATTAGAATTTGTGTCAGTCCAGAAGTTGAGTCAGCCATTGCTGCTATCGCCAATGGTCCGGTCATAACTATTGCCAATGGTATTGAAATCCCAAGTATTTCGGCTGAGAAATGTTACGAGGTTTTCATCGCTGGATTCAAGAACCCTTCTATGGCTTTAGCTTTATCGACTGATTCTGACGTTACCGTCGAAACTACCCACGTCCCCAGGAACAAGTTTCTCAAACAACTGGCTAGTGCGCGTATTGCAGTGGTTCTCCCACATCCTGATGAAGGTTTTTTTCTGCCAGCGCTTGAAGCGATGTGCCTAGCAGATATCGCTATTATTCCTGATTGTATTGGCAATCGTAGTTTTTGTATTGATGCTGAACACGACGGAGGTAATTGTTTAATGCCTTCTTATAATCAAGAGGAAATCACGGGTGCAATCCGTCGGGCAAAAAATATCCTCAATGACCCAGTCCGCTTGCACCAAATAAAGACAAACGCAATGAGCACCGTCAATGCGCATTCACTTTCTCGTGAGCGCCAGGAGTTCTTGAAATTAATATCTAACGTGGACGAGCTCTGGCATGAAGGATAACCATACTATCTTATTGACAGGAATTCCTCGCTCTGGGACGACGCTTTGTTGCCACCTGCTGAACAAACTACCGAATACGGTCGCTTTGCACGAACCATTGCCCATGGAAACGTTCAACGATTTGACAAAGGATGAGGCTGTTGATGCGATTCGGCACTTTGTGAGTTCTAGTCGAGCCCAGGCAAGCGCTTCACAATTGGTCCAAACGAAACACTTGGCTGGCGAGGTGCCATCGAATCCAGTATTTGGAGCTTGTAAAGGCCTGCGTGAAGAGCAGGTAAGTCTTGGTAATATCAATATTGATAAGGCCTTATCCGACACATTTACCTTAGTGATTAAACATAACGCGCTCTTTGCAAGTTTGCTGGGCAACCTTGGAAAGATCTTTCCGTGTTACGCGATTATTCGTAATCCTCTTGCCACGCTAGCATCATGGCAAACGGTGGACCTACCGATACATGAAGGACGTATACCCATGGGAGAACGTTTTGACACCGAGCTTCGTTTACAGCTTAGTGAGTTAGAGACTGACATCGATCGACAGCTCTGCATCTTGCGGTGGTTTTATCAACAGTTCAGTGAAAACCTTGAACCTACTCATATAATTCGCTACGAAGATATCGTCGACACGAAAGGTAATGTACTTTCAAGTTTGGTTGATCAGGGTGTAAATGTTTCGGGTCAACTTGAGAATCAAAATGTGAGTAAATTATATCGTGACATCGATATCAAATACCTTCTAGATCGTTTGCTAAAAGAAGATACTATCTTTACTGATTTCTACAGGTTGGATGAGCTCGAGAACTTGGCAAAGGAACTCCTGGCGCTATGATTGATTTTGTCATTGTCGGCGCCCAGAAATCGGGAACTACAGCCCTGGCCCATTTCCTCGATCAGCATTCCGACATTGCGATGAGCCAACCAAAAGAAACACATGTTTTTGATACGCAGGACTTAGACCCAGAAACCATCGACACAAAGTACACGCCATTCTTTGAGGAGGCGATACAAGGGCAGTTAAAAGGAGAGGCGACACCGGTCTATTTGTTCCTACCTACTGTCCTAAAAGCATTGTCGGTATACAACCAAAGTCTGAAGATAATTGTCTTACTGAGAGATCCCGTTGATCGAGCCATATCCCATTACGAAATGGCACGCGCGCGGGGTGAGGAAGATTTGCCGCTTTGGCGAGCACTGTTGGCAGAATCGACTCGCCTTGAAAATGATAAGATGCCGTTCGCAGAGGGTTCTCCAACCAGGAATCACTCGTATCGGAGTCGGGGATATTATAGTCAACAGCTTAAGCAGCTTTATCGATATTTTAAACCCGAACAGGTATTGGTCATACCTATGACAAAACTGTTACAAGAACATGATCAAACAATAGGATCTGTGTTCTCTTTCTTAGGTGTCGATTCGATGGTTAATATTCCGCAAGAAATAATTTTTAGTAATGGAACATGTAAAAGATATTATCCCTTCAGCCGTTTCATACTGAAACTATGTTATCTGCTAGAATACGCGAGAATGCGGAGATATATAGAAGCCTTTTGAGGACTCGCGATGCCAGTGCAGATGTTGTCAGCGTTTGGGGAACATAAAACCCTTGTAAAGCAACTTCTGGTTCGTGAGATTAGTTCTCGGTACAGAGGTTCAATACTGGGGGTTATCTGGTCTTTAATAACGCCGATACTGATGTTATGTATCTATACTTTTGTCTTCAAGTATATATTTAACGCGAAATGGCAAATGCCATCGTCTGATGGTGAAGTTCTTAGTTTTGCGATGGTACTTTTTCTGGGCCTCATCATACATGGAATGTTAGCAGACGTTCTGACCCGTTCTCCCGGCCTGATGCTGGAAAATGTAAACTTTGTAAAGAAGGTGATATTCCCACTTGAGGTACTACCATGGGTGGTAATACTAAGCGCATTATTTAACTTCTTTATTGGCTTTTGCTTGCTTTTAGGCTTTGTCTATATTGAATTAGACTATATACCCGTTACGGCGTTACTTATCCCTGTTATCCTAGCACCCTATATCCTGATGCTTCTTGGTTTGTCTTGGACGTTAGCAGCACTTGGTGTCTATGTTCGCGATATTCAGCAATTGTCTGGAACATTGGCGACCTTACTTCTGTTCTTAAGTCCTGTTTTTTATTCCATCACTATTTTGCCTGAAACTCTGCAGAGGTTAATTCTTATCAATCCAATCGCTGTGATTGTTGAAGCCGCCCGCAGTGCGGTGATCTATGGTGAGCATCCTGATTATACGATTTTAGTAATCTATTCGGTATTAGCGCTGATAGTTGCAGTGGTTGGTTTCACTTTGTTCCAACGAATGCGCAGAGGTTTCGCGGATGTGCTTTAGCCAATGATTCGTGTTGATACTATTTGTAAAACCTACCGATTTTGGGAGTCTCCATTAAGCCGGTTATTACTGCCAATGGCATACCATTTTGTTCGGCCTCTATTTCCTGATCGTTATCAAGGTTTATATGACAAATATTGCACTGAGGTTCAGGCATTGAAAGATGTGAGTTTTGAGCTCAATCAGGGTGATAGTCTTGGGATCATCGGTTTGAATGGTAGCGGAAAAAGTACATTACTTCAGATTATCGCAGGGACGCTGGGTGCAAGTTCTGGTCATGTGGAGATCTCTGGTAGAGTCGCGGCCCTTTTAGAATTAGGTAGTGGTTTTGATCCGGAGTTTACCGGACGGGAGAATGTATTTTTGAATGCCGCCATACTGGGACTTGATCATAAAATGATCGAGTCTCGTTACGATGATATCGTTGCCTTTGCCGATATTGGTGAATCAATCGAGCGACCAGTTAAAACTTATAGTTCCGGTATGTTGGTCCGGCTCGCGTTTGCTGTTCAGGTTCACGTGGATCCGGATATACTCATTGTTGATGAAGCTTTGGCGGTCGGTGATGCGCAGTTTCAAATAAAGGCGTTAAATAAACTCGACGAGATACTCGAACGGGGTACGACTCTGCTGTTTGTGGGTCATGATCTCAATACGATTCGTTCATTTTGCCATCGTGCGATGTTTTTGCACAAGGGTAGCGTTCGCAGTGAAGGTGTTCCTGACGATGTGATCACTGACTAT
>MDTB01232742.1_pt1 | contig 17261 bp, 15 predicted proteins | sample 811161 | NCBI WGS metagenome assembly MDTB01 (sample SAMN05326650, study PRJNA326480) | marine metagenome | isolation source: seawater | place: Mediterranean Sea | collected 2009
AATTTCAATTACTCTACCTTTTATTTTTTCACTAGTTCAATTTTTAGATTTTTTTCAATCAACTTTAATTTTAATTTTTTTAATCATTATACAAATTTTTGTTGGAAATTTTATTGAACCGAAGATGATAGGTAAATCACTAAATCTTAGTCCAATTGTAATGTTGATAACTCTGAGTATTATGGGAAAAATTTGGGGGATAAGTGGAATGTTTTTAAGTGTTCCTATCCTAGTAGTTTTGCTAATCATATTTAGCAACTTTCGCCCATGCAAAAAAATAGCTATCTTCTTATCTGAAAAAGGGGAAATTGTTTAACATTTTTTCTTTATGTAATTTATGACTTAACTCTATTGATAATAATAAACCAAACCCAAAAAAAAATGTTATCATCGCTGATCCCCCATATGAAACAAGAGGTAACGTGATTCCAACCACAGGTGTCAAACCCATAACCATCGCCATATTCAATGCACCTGATAGAAAAAAATTTGTAATTATCGATAGGCCCAAGATTTTTGAAAAAAAGTTTTTTTCAATATTTACACTAATTATGTAACCCAAAATACATATCAAAATAAATAAACCAATTACTGATAGTGATCCAATAAAACCAAATTCTTCCCCTAACATAGAAAAAATAAAGTCCGTCTTTTTTTCTGGAAGAAAATCTAGATGAGATTGAGTACCCTTTAACCAACCCTTTCCAAAGAAGCCTCCTGAACCAATAGCTATTTCTGACTGGATGATATGATATCCAGTTCCTAAGGGATCTGCATAAGGGTTAAAAAAAGTTAGTAATCTTTGCTTTTGATAGTCATGAAGCAAATTCCACAAAATTGGAGATAAAGCAATGATTAAAATAAAGCCTATCAAAAAGAAATTTAGATTTAATCCAATTATAAAAAAAACTACAAAACCTAACATTAACAAAATTAATGCTGTTCCTAAATCAGGTTGTTGTAATATGATAAAAAATGGAATTAAAAGTAACAAAATTGGAAATATCAAAAAAATATAATCTCTCAAACTTTCTATTTTTTTTTCATCAAAAAATTTGGCTAAAGATAAAATTACTAGTATCTTCATAATTTCTGAAGGTTGAAAATTTATACCAAATAAATTTATCCATCTTCTAGATCCCTTACCAATTAACCCATAGTAAGTAGCATAAATAAGTAGAATTAAACCCAAAAAATAAAAAATAAAACAATTTTTTTGCCAAAAATTTATATTAATTATCGAAACAGTAAACATAATTCCAAAACCCAAAAGAAGTTTGAAGAATTGAGATCTTGTTGCTTCTAAACCATCTAAGTTTGTCGCGCTGTATATCATAACTAAACCAATAAAAGACAAAGACAGGATTAAAAAAATTAAGGTCCAGTTTAAACTTTTAATTTTATATCCTAATTCATTCATAGTGACTTATTTCTTAAATTTAATACAAAATCAATTATATCTCTTGAAATCGGTGCAGCAACTTTTGAACCACTTCCAGCATGTTCTATAACTGTTGCGATTGCATAGATAGGATTTTCAAATGGAGCAAACCCAGCAAAGATTGAATGATCTCTTAGTTTATAAGGTAGTTGTTCATTTTCTATTACACCACTTTCACGCTCAATTAGGCTAATTCTTCTTACTTGAGAAGTTCCCGTTTTACCAGCCATCTGAAATTTTTTATTATTTAATCTAGACGAAAATGCCGTTCCTTTATAATCATTAACCACGCTAAACATGGAATTTTTTATAAATTTCATTGAATCAATAGAATAATTTAAATTTTGAAATTCCTTATCAAGTTTTTTTTTTCTGATTGATGGAATTATTTTTTTTCCACTAGCAATCCTCGCTGTCATAGTTGCAATTTGTAATGGAGTAGATAAAGTAAAACCTTGCCCAATCACAGCATTGTAGGTTTCACCTAAATGCCAGATGTCATTTTTATTTTTTTTCTTCCAATTCTGAGTTGGCATCAAACCTCTTGACTCATTTGGAAGATCAACATCTGTGAGTTCACCAAATGAAAAATCGTTAGCAACCTTGGCAAGATCATCGATATCTATTTCATTTGCTAATGAGTAAAAATAACAATCGCATGATTCTTTAATTGCCTTATGAAGATTGACCAAGCCATGTCCCTCTCTTTTCCAGCAATGAAATTTATGATTTCCAAGTTCAACATGACCATTACAAAAAAAATTTTGTTCCGCATTAAATTTCTTTTTCTTTAAAACCATTAATGCAACAATTAATTTGAATGTAGAACCTGGAGAATATAGACCGGATAATGATTTATTTAAAAGAGGGTTTCTTATATCTGATTGGAGATCTCTCCAAGTTTCACTTTTTATCCCATAACTGAATTCATTAATATCGAAAGATGGAGAAGATACCATTGAAACCACACCTCCGGTTTGACAATTTAGAAGAACTAAACTTCCGCTTAAATTATTTAATTTTTTAAAGGCGAACTCCTGAATTCGAGCATTTAGATTTGTAAATAAATTTTTCCCAGATAAACTTTGAATTGTCTCTAATTTTCTTACTATTTTACCACTAGAATTTGACTCGACTTTTTGCCAACCCTGGTTTCCAACTAATTCTTCATTATAAATATTTTCAATTCCTGTTTTACCAATTTTCAAATCAGGTAAATTTTTAATTTGCTTTTTTTGTGTTTGATAACCCACATAACCAATTACGTGCGAAAATGCATAATTATTCTTATAACTCCTAACCTTCTCTTTATTGATCTCTAAATATGGAAATTTATGCAAAAAATAATTAACAATCTCTAATTCACTCCAATTTAAATTTTGTTTTATAGTTATAAAATCGTCTAAATTATTTCTTTTGATATTTTTTTTTAATTGAACAAGATCATAATCAGTGAACTCAATAATTTTTTTTAGATTTTGAATATTTAGATCAATTTCTTTTTTTTTTTCTTTTAAAACAGCCAGCTGATAATCTATTCTGTTTTGTGCTATCTTTTCACCATTTTCATCAAAAATTATACCTCTTTCTGGATAAAGAATTTTAACCTTAATTCTATTAGTTTCTGATAATTTACCAAATTTTGATTTATTTAAAATTTGTAAATAATAAAGTTTACCTATCAATAATGAGGTAAAAAGAACTTTTCCAAAACCAAGTAACAAAGCTCTTTTTTGAAACCTTTTAAAATCCTCAATTTCCTTATTCATCGATAGATCTCATTTTTTCATTGAGGTAATTAATTAATAAAAACATTAGTGGAAAAAATAAAATTGAAGCTATCATAGAAATTATTATTTGAGCGAAATTAAACATAATATTAGACATTATAAAAAATAATAAAAAGCAATATATTAAATTATATATTATCAAAAAAATATTAAAATTAAGCCAAGTTTTTTTAAAATTTTGAGAATATAGAATTTCGGAATTTTTTCTTTGAAGAAAAAATAAAATAATAAAAATTAAAGATGAAATACCAAAAATAAAGTGTCCAAATAAATCAATTAAAATACCTAATAAAACTAATAAAATAGGTCTAGTTTTTTCAAAATCTAGACAAATCCAAACATAAGTAGATATCAAACCAAACTGAGTTTTAAATAGGGTGTCAGACAAAAAGTAAAAAGGAACAGAGTCAATAAAGATAAAAAAAATTATCGTTATGATTGGGACAAAATTTAAAATTTTTTTTAAAAAGTTGGATGATACTTTTGTGTACATATCAAAAAATTGGTTGAGTCCTTTCAAAATTATATATTAAAACCTTAACATAAGTTGAATCGCTTTTCTTTGCTAATGGAACGATAAAAATTTCATCTTTCTCTTTTTTAACAATGCCAACCTTTATACCTTCTTTGAAATAACCCGACGTACTTGTTGACAAAATTAATTCTCCGTCAATAAGAGATTTTTTATTTTCTAAATGTTGAATTTCTAACTTATTTTCATTTCCATTAACAAAAAAATTCTGTTTTGAGTCACTTGATACTACTGGTAAGAAAGATTTTGTGTCACTTATTAATAAAACCTCTGCAGTATTTTCTTGAACCTTAATTATTCTTCCGATAATTCCATTTTCGTTAAATACTGGGTTATTTAATTTAACATTATCTTTTCTACCAACATCAATATAAACATTAGAGGAAGCAAAATTTGAAGGATCAAAAATAATCCTTGAGACAATAGAACTCGAGCTCGGTGGAGCTTTGAGATTGGAAAGGGCCTTCAATTTTTCATTTTCAATCATTAAATGATACATTTCACCCAATTCTTTTTCATTTTGCTTAATAGTTTTTAAAAGCTCTGCATTCTTTTTTTCAAGTTCGAATATATTTTGTATTTGATCAACCATTTCTCCGATTTGAATAAGAGGAATTGAAATAATTATTGAAATTGGTCTCAAGAAATCAATTAGGTAATTTCTAAAAAAATTATTTTCCTCTTTTTTAATAATAGAAAAAAAAACAAGTGATATTGATAAAAATAATGAAAATATAATCTCGATAAAAGAGTAATTAAAAAATCTAGGCCTTAAAAATTTTGTAAAGGACGTATTTTGAACCATTCTTTATTTTAGTAACTACTTGAGAGAACAGAACTTAACGATTTAAGATTTTCAGCACACCTACCTGTCCCTTGCACAACACAACTTAAAGGATCATCTGCAATCGTAACAGGTAAACCAGTTGCTTCCCTAATTGACTGGTCTAAATCACCTAGAAGTGAACCACCTCCAGTTAAAACAATGCCCTTATCTACAATATCAGCAGCCAATTCAGGATCGGAATTTTCAAGAGTATTTTTTACCGCTTCAATAATAGCCAAAACTGGTTCTGATAGTGCTTCAGAAATTTGTTTTTGATTAATAATAACTTCTTTCGGAACTCCTTTTAATAAATCTCTTCCTTTAATATGAAGTACTTTTCCTTCTCCATTAGATGGTGGAGCAGCAATTCCTATGGCTTTCTTTATTCTTTCTGCACTACTTTCACCTACCAAAAGGTTATGCGCTCTTCTTATATAATTAATAATTGCCGAGTCCATCGCATCCCCACCTACTCTTACTGAATGCGCATGCACAATACCGCCTAAAGCTAATAACGCAACTTCTGTTGTGCCTCCTCCTATATCTACAACCATAGAACCGGATGGTTCAGTTACTGGTAACCCAGCACCTAATGCTGCAGCCATTGGTTCGTCAATTAAAAAAACTTTCCTTGCACCTGCGGCAGCAGCAGAACCCTCAATTGCTCTCCTTTCAACTGATGTAGCACCCGAAGGAACACATACAACAACAACTGGACTAAAAAAACTATTTTTGGAATGAGCTTTTCTGATAAAATGTTTTATCATTTCTTCTGCAACATCAAAATCTGCTATTACACCGTCTCGCATTGGTCTAATCGCTGTAATGTTTCCCGGGGTCCGTCCCAACATGGTTTTTGCTTCATGTCCTACAGCTAAAACTTTTGCTTTACCTTGTCTTTTATCATTGGCTAATGCGACAACAGAGGGCTCATTAAGTACTATACCTTTTCCTTTAACATATATAAGAGTATTTGCGGTTCCTAAATCAATGGCAATGTCTTGCGAAAATAATCCAAAAAAGTCAATCATATTTATTTAATATTCCTTATACAAAACTTTTACAACAAATTAAAAATTTATATCGCGTGTTTATCAATATTATCTGTGATTTTTTTCCACTTTCGAGATGATAAATTACTTTTTTGTCTTTTAATCAAGAGTTTATTTAATGAATTGATGTATGCTTTGGCTGAAGCAACCATTGTATCTATATCTTTACCTTGACCCAAAACTGTCATTCCTGACTCCTCCAACCTTACACTTACTTCTGCTTGAGCATCAACACCTTTTGTAATTGCATTAACTTGATATAATATGAGTTGTGATTTGTTTGGAATTACCTTTTTGATAGAATTAAAGATAGCATCAATTGGACCTTGCCCAGAAGATTTTTCAGAAATTCTTTTTCCCTCAAATTCAAGTTTAATTTTTGCATTAGCACTTTTTTCATTCCCACAATTAACTTCTAGACTTAAAAATTTTATCATGTTGCTTTGTTTTATACTTTGATCATCAACCAAAGCCGTGATGTCCTCATCAAATACTTGTTTTTTTTTGTCAGCTAAATCCTTAAAACTTTTAAAAACTGAATTCAAGTCTTTTTCGTCCAAGCTAAATCCTAAATCATTTAATTTAACCTTAAAAGCATGTCTTCCAGAATGTTTTCCTAGAACTAATTCTGAAGAAGAATATCCGACGGACTCAGGAGTCATTATTTCATAGGTAGATGAGTGCTTTAACATACCATCTTGATGAATTCCAGACTCATGAGCAAATGCATTTTTCCCAACAATCGCTTTATTTGGTTGGACAATAAATCCAGTCGTTGTTGAGACGACATGGGATAACTTAGATATTTTTCTTGTATCAATGTTTGTTTTATAAGGTAATAAATCTTTTCTAGTATCTATACACATGACGATTTCCTCTAATGCTGCATTTCCGGCTCTTTCTCCAATTCCGTTGATAGTACATTCAACCTGTCGAGCACCCTCAATTATTGCACTTAACGAATTAGAGACAGCTAGACCCAAATCATTGTGACAATGTATAGAAATTATTGCCTTATCTATGTTAACAACATTATTTTTTATTTTTTTTATTAGCCCCCCAAATTCATAAGGTATCGAATACCCGACTGTATCTGGAATATTAATTGTAGTTGCACCATTTTTTATTGCTATTTCAATTGTTTTAAATAAAAAATCTAAATTTGTTCTGGAAGCATCTTCTGGAGACCATTCAACGTCATCAGTGTATTGTCTTGCTCTTGACACACTTTTCCTTATTGCTTCAACCACGTCATTTTTTTTCATTTTTAACTTATATTTCATATGTAAATCACTGGTTGAAATGAATGTGTGAATTCTGAATCTTTTAGCACAACCTAGTGCCTCGGCAGCTGAGTCTATATCAGAAAATTGTGCACGAGATAAACCACAAACTACTGAGTTTTTAACAATTTGTGAAATCTTCTTAACTGCTTGAAAATCTCCCTTTGATGCAAAAGGAAATCCCGCCTCAATGATGTTAACATTCATTGAGTCAAGTAACTCAGCAATAGCAATTTTATCCTCAACAGACATGGAAGCTCCAGCAGATTGCTCACCATCTCTTAAAGTGGTATCAAATATAACTATATTTTCTTTATTTTTTTTATTAATCATAAAAAGATTATCTTCCTAATTTTTCTTTTTATCAACAAGTTTATTCGCAGTAATCCAAGGCATCATTGCTCTTAATTTTTTACCAACCTCTTCAATTTGTTTATGTTTTTGAATTTTTCTCTCAGCTTTAAAGTTTAATTGACCAGATTTACACTCTAGTATCCAATCTCTTGCAAATTTTCCAGTTTGAATTTCGTTTAATATTTTTTTCATCTCTTTTTTAGTTTTACTGTTTATAATTCGAGGTCCCCTTGTAAGATCACCAAATTCTGCAGTATTAGAAATAGAATACCTCATATTTGCAATACCACCCTCATAAATCAAATCAACTATTAACTTAACTTCGTGTAAACACTCAAAGTAAGCCATTTCTGGAGCATAACCAGCTTCTACCAACGTCTCAAAACCATTTTGTATTAAAGCCGTCAAGCCTCCACATAAAACCGCTTGCTCTCCAAATAAATCAGTTTCACATTCTTCCTTAAACGTTGTTTGAATTATTCCAGATCTACCTCCACCAATTGCAGAAGCATAAGAAAGACCTAATTCAAGTGCATTTCCCGAATAATTCTGAAAGATTGCTATTAAACATGGAACTCCTCCACCATTAGTATATTGGGACCTAACAGTATGACCAGGACCTTTTGGAGCAATCATAAAAATATCTATATCACTTCTAGGTTCAATTAATTGAAAGTGAATTGCAAGACCATGGGCAAAGAGTAATGATGCTCCCTCTTTAATATTATCTTTAATTTCATTCTGATAAAGATCTGCTTGAAGCTCATCAGGTACTAAAATCATACAAATATCGGACCACTTTGCTGCCTCAGAAACATTTAAAACTTTAAGACCTTCTTTTTCTGCTTTAATTTTTGAATTAGAACCATCTCTTAATCCAATAACCAAATCTTTTACTCCGCTGTCTTTTAAATTTAATGCGTGAGCATGACCTTGACTACCATAACCAATAATTGCAACTTTTTTATTTTTTATTAAACTTAAATCAGCGTCACTATCATAATAAACTTTCATTGTTATTCCCTACTATTATTTCTTTATGTAATCCGAACCTAACGACATTGAAACTAAACCGGACCTTGTTAATTCGATAATACCTAGTGGTCTAACCTTACTTATAAATTTTGATATTTCAAAAGTTGTTCCAGTCATTTCAAAAATTAGTTCAGAAGTTGAGTCAGAAAGAATACTAGCATTGAACATATTAGCAATATCTAAAGTTTTTTTTCTGGTTTTTTTATTACCAGATAGTTTAATTAAGATCAATTCTTTAGCTACAAATTCCTTTTTATTTGTCAGATCTACTAAGTTATGAATTGGAATTAGTTTTAACAATTGTGCTTTTATTTGATTCACGATTATATAAGTTCCAGAAGTAACAATTGTTATTCTTGAAAGAAATTTGTCTGAGTCAACCTCTGAAACAGATAGACTTTCTATATTATACCCTCTCCCAGAAAATAAACCAACAACCCTAGCCAATACTCCTGGTTCATTATCAACCATTATAGAAATAATGTGTTTTTCTGATTTATTTTCCATAAAAAATTCTAGACCAGTATCATTCCATCCTCTGAAATATTTTCTTCAACTTTATCCTCAGGTCCAAGTAACATCTGATCATGAGTTGCGCCAGAGGGTATCATAGGGAAACAATTTTCTGTTTCATCAACGCAAACATCAAAAATTACTGGATCTTTTGACTTGATCATTTCTAAAATTAAATTGTCTAATTCAGATGGTTTTGTTGCACGTAAACCAACAGCCCCAAAAGACTCAGCTAACTTTACAAAATCGGGTAGAGAGTCCATATAAGACTCAGAAATTCTATTACCATGCATTAATTCTTGCCATTGTCTGACCATTCCCATGTAATGATTATTTAAAATAAAAATTTTAACTGGTAATCTGTATTGCTTTAAAGTTGACATTTCTTGAATATTCATCAAGATTGAGGCTTCACCCGCAATGTCGATAACTAAACTTTTTGGATGTGCCAGTTGTACCCCCATAGCTGAAGGAAGACCATATCCCATAGTACCCAAGCCTCCAGAGGTCATCCAATGATTAGGTTTATCAAAAGTTAAATACTGTGCAGCCCACATTTGATGTTGACCGACTTCGGTTGTAAAGAAGGGAGATTTTGACTTTGTCAATGCATTTAATCTCTCTAATGCAAACTGAGGCTTAATTAAATGCTGACTTGATTTATATTTTAAGCAATTCTTTTTTCGCCAAAAATTTATTTTTTTCCACCAAGATTTGTACTTTAAATTATCAAAAGTAATTTTTTGTTTATCAATAAGAGTGATAAGTTCACTTAAAACATTTTTAATGTCACCTTGAACGGTCAAGTCAACATTTATACTTTTGTTAAAAGAGGACGGATCAATATCAATATGAATTTTTTTTGATTTCGGTGAAAAGCCTGAAACTTTTCCTGTGATTCTATCGTCAAATCTTGCACCGACACATATAATTAAGTCTGATTTATTCATAGCTAAATTTGCTTCATAGGTTCCATGCATCCCAAGCATACCCAAAAATTGATTATCTGAGGTGGGGAACGCACCTAAACCCATTAGTGTCTGTGTACATGGAAAACCGGTCATTTTTATTAAACTTCGCAATTTTTTCGAAGCCAACTTACCTGAATTAATAACACCTCCACCCACATAAAAAATTGGTTTTTTAGATTGTTTAATCATTTCCAACATTTTACTTATGGAACTTTGGTTGGGCTTAACTTTCGGACGATAATAAGTAAATTTTCCAGCTTTGTTCTTTCCTTCATATCTTGTTTTGAGGGTCTGTATATCTTTTGGAATATCAACCAAAACAGGTCCAGGTCTTCCATTCTTAGCAATGAAGAAAGCAGAATTTACTGTGGTTTCAAGTTTTTCTACATCTTTAATTAAATAATTGTGTTTTGTACAAGGTCTTGTAATACCAACAATATCTGCTTCCTGAAATGCATCATTACCAATCATGTGTGTCGGAACTTGGCCTGTAATACAAACAAGAGGCACCGAGTCCATCATAGCATCTGTTAAACCTGTTACAGTATTTGTAGCTCCTGGACCTGAGGTTACTAGAACAACACCTAATTTTCCTGTCGAACGAGCATATCCCTCTGCTGCATGAACAGCGGCTTGCTCATGTCTGACCAAAATATGTCTTATTTTATTTTGTTTATACAGTTCGTCATAAATTGGTAAAACGGCACCTCCAGGATAACCAAATATAATTTCAACACCCTGGTCAATAAGACAGTTAACTAAAATTTTTGCTCCTGTAATTTTTCTTTCCATAATGATAAAATAAACTAATTATTTTTTTTAAACATCAAAAAAATCTTTTTTATTAACTTTTTAATATTTTAATGTTTCAAAAATAAAATCCTTTGCTTTATTATATTTTAAATAATAAGCATTTCTAGGTTGATTTTTAAACCATGTAATTTGACGTTTAGCATAATTCTTTGTATCTCTTTGCCCTAAATGAACTGCATGTTCATAACTTATTTCACCATTAATGTATGATTTAAAATGTTTTAAACCTATGCATTTATTTAAAGGGTGTTGAAAGTCAATTTTTTTTTTTAAAAAATGTTTTATTTCATTTAAAACGTCATTTTTCATCATTTTTAAAAATCTTTTATCTATGGTTTCATATAGTTTGTTTCTTTCAACAGTCAAAACAACAAATATTTTCTTGTAGTGATTACCTAATCTTGAAATTTTACTTTTTTGCCACTCACTAAGATTTTTTCCAGAAAAAACCTTCACTTCTATTGCTCTTATTAATCTTTGAGTATCATTTTGATTTATTTTTTTCGACATTACAGGATCGATTTTTTTTAATTTTTCATGAAAAAATTTATTTCCTTTTTTGGCATGAATTTCTAATATTTTATCTCTAATTCTTTTCGGAACTGAAGGTATGTTAGAAATTTTATTTTGAAGACCATCTAAATACATTCCTGTTCCACCTACAACAATTGGAATTCTTTTCATAGCCAAAGCCAGTTTTATCTCAATAACTGCATTATTTAGCCACCAACCTAAACTGGCGGTTTGATTTATATTTAATGTACCAAATAATTTACACGAAAATCTTTTAAGTTTTGTTTTATTTGGACTATTAGTCAAAGTTTCTAAAGAATCATATATTTGCATACTGTCTGCGTTAATAATGGTGCAAGGGTATTTTTGCGCAATCTCAAAAGCTAAGTTGGTTTTTCCAGAAGCGGTTGGACCAGCAATTATTAATATTTTTGGATTCAAAGCTTATTTCAATTTCAAGGGGACAAATCTTGGAAAACCATTTGAAAATAATTGAATTAGAACCGATTCAGAGTTTTGATTAATTGATTTTTTTAAAATTTTTTCAACGTCTTCAGCATTTTTAACATTAGTCTGAGATATTTGTAAAATTACGTCACCGACCTTGATACCTGCTGCGAAAGCAAAAGAATTATTTTTAACACCAGTTATTATTGCCCCATTGATTTCAGATGGAATTCTGTACTGAGTCCTCAAGTCCTGATCAATATTTTTTACTCTAATACCAACCTTTTCAATCTCAATTTCAGCTTTAGATTGATTAGAATTACCATTTTTTTCTTCAGATTGAGCTACATTATTGAACGCTTCCAATTCTCCTAATTTAACCGTAAGATTTTTTAACTTTTTATTTCTCCAAACTTTAACATTAGCAGAACTAGATACTGCTGACTCTGCAACAATTCTTTGCAACGACCGGACATCCTTGATTTTTTTCTTATTGAATTCTATAATTACATCACCAGCTTGGATACCAGCTTTTTCTGCTGGCTCACCTGGGTTTACCATGGAAATCAGAACACCTTCCTCTTTTTTTAATCCTAAACTCTTAGCAATATCAGGGGTTATTTCCTGTATTCTTACACCCAACCAACCTCTCTGAGTCTTTCCATATTTTTTTAATTGTTCAATAATTGGCTTTGCTAAGTTAGCTGGAATTGAAAATCCAATACCAACACTTCCACCAGTTGGAGAAAAAATTGCAGAATTAATACCTACAACATCACCTTTAATGTTGAAAAGCGGACCTCCTGAGTTGCCTTTATTAATTGAGGCATCTGTTTGAATAAAACTGTCGTAGGGTCCAGAATTAATATCTCTATTAAATGCTGAAATTATTCCAGATGTGACAGTTCCTCCGAGTCCAAATGGGTTTCCAATTGCAATAACAGAATGTCCAACTCTAGCCTTATCTGAGTCTGCAAAATTGACGTAAGGTAAATCATCTTTAGATTCAACTTTTAATAAAGCTAGATCAGTTAGCTTATCTTGTCCTATAAGCTTTGCTTTAAGTTCTTTATCATTTTGAAATTTAACCTTAATCTCATTGGCCTGAGCAATCACATGTTGATTTGTTACAATATAACCGGTTTTATCGATTACGAAGCCAGAACCCAAAGCTTGTGGTGCAGGTTTATTTTGATCACGGTTTTGGTTAGGGTTATTGAAAGGAAAGCCTGGTGGCAAATTTTCAAAAAAGTCTTTAAATTGTGGTGGTATATTGTCAAAAGGTGAGGGTGATTGATTTCGTGGCTGTGAACTACTGCTTTTGTTTTCTTGAGTAGTAAAAACATTAACCACCGCAGGAGATAGTCTTGCTACCAAATCAGCAACTTCCTCGGAAACTGGATGCGCTTCGTTAAATTTCGGAACAAATTCAACAACGAAGAAAATTATAAATATGAGTATTTTAAAGTTAATCATTTTTAATTCCTAAATTTAATTATTCCCCTTAGAGTCATTAAAAAATTTAAGAAACTGACTGTCCGGTGAAAGTATCATAGTTGTACCCTCCTGGCCTAAAACTTCTGAATATGCCTGCATAGATCTATAAAAATTATAAAAATTTGAATCTTTCTCAAATGCATTAGAATAAATGTTAATTGCTTGTGCTTCGCCCTCACCTCTTAAAATTTCACTTTTTCTAGTTGCTTCGGCTAGTATAACTGTTTTTTCTTTATCAGCTTCAGCCCTGATTCTTTGAGCCTCTTCTGCACCTTTTGCTCTAAATTCTTTTGCCTCTCTTAACCTTTCACTTACCATTCTATCAAAAATAGCTTGACTGTTGGCTTCCGGTAGGTCGGCTCGTCGAATCCTAACGTCTACAACCTCGATCCCAAATCTACTGGCCTCATCATTAACTTCGACTTTAATCCTATTCATGATATCGCTTCGTTCACTTGACAGTAACTCATCTAATGTTACTCTACCCACCACTCTTCTTAGAGAGGAAATGACGTTCGAATTGAGTCTATTTCTAACGTTAGTTTCGTTTGCAACAGTCTTATAAAACTCAAGTGGGTCTATAATCTTAAATCGAGCAAAAGAATCAATTAACATTCTTTTTTTATCTACAGCAATAACCTCTTCAACAGGAAGATTATATTCAAGTATTCTTTTATCATATCTAACTACATTCTGAATAAAAGGTAGCTTAAAGTGTAAACCAGATGTTTGAACAACTCTCTTGGGTTCTCCAAATTGAAGCACAAGTCCTTGTTGTCTTTCATTCATGATAAAAAAACACCCAAAAAGTACAAAACTAATAATTAAAATTAATACAGGTAAAATAATTGAATTTTTCATATTAATTACTCTCATTTGTTGATGATTTCTTTTTTTTAATTTCTGGTAATGGTAAATACGGTACAATTGAACCCGTCGCACTCTCATCAATAATAATTTTATCTATGTTTTTTAGAGTTTTCTCAAGAGTTTCCAAATAAATTCGTTCTCTTGTAACATCCTTTGACTGACTGTAAGACTCATAAACTGAAATAAATCGCTCTGCTTCACCTTTCGATTTTGCAACAACCTCTTGTTTATAACCTTCTGCTTTCTGAAGCATTTGCTCTGCTTCACCCCTTGCTCTTGGAATAATATCATTTCTGTAAGCCTCAGCTTCGTTTCGAAGTCTTTGTTCATCAGTTTTAGCTCTTTGTACATCTCTATACGACTCAATAACTAATTCAGGAGGATCTGCTTTTTGCAACTGGACCTGAGTGATTAAAATACCAGACTTATACAAATCCAAAACACTTTGAAGTTTAATTTTTGCTTCTTCCTCAACAATTGATTTTCCCTCCGAGAGAATTGGATCAATAGGAGTCTGTCCAATTTTTTCTCTCATAACACTTTCTCCAATACTTTTGATAGTAATTTCAGGATTTCTAACATTAAATAGGTAATCTCTAGCATCATTAATAATCCAGAAAATTGTAAAATTTAAATCAACAATATTTTCATCGCCTGTGAGCATTAAAGCTTCTTCTGGAACTTGTCTTACTTGTGAATTTTGACTAAATTGAGATTGTGATGTTCTAAAACCAACTTCTATTCTGTTAACTCTAGTGACTTTTGGTTTAAGTACATTTTCAATAGGTGAGGGAAGATGATAATGTAATCCAGGCTCAGATGTTCTAACATACTCACCAAATCTTGTTACAACACCCTGCTCATCGGTTCCAACTCTATAAAATCCACTGAATACCCATATTAGAATTAAAACTGAAAACAAAATTGTAAAATTTGCTGGGCTTTTATTAGGGAAAAGAGATTTAAATTTATCTTGTATTTTTTTAATATAATCGTCGTAATCGTTAGGTCCCTTAAAAGAACCATTATTACCAGATCTCTTTTTTTTATCGCCACCGCCCCAAGGGCTTTGGTCTTCACCGTCTTGAGGTGACCATGACATAATTTTTTTCCTTTTATATATTTTAATCTTTATTTGGTATATAAGAATTGTTTTAATCATGCAAAGAAATAATTTCTAATATATGTTTAATTTTTAAATTTTTTTATGAAAAATATTAAAAACATAATTGTGGTGAGTTCCGGAAAAGGAGGTGTTGGTAAATCTACAGTATCTGTTAATTTAGCTGTAACTCTGGCAAAAAAAAACTATACGGTCGGCTTATTAGATGCAGATATTTATGGTCCATCAATACCTACTATGTGTGGAGAACATAAAAAACCAAAAGTATCGGAAGAAAAAAAAATTATTCCTTTTAATAAGTTTGGTATAAAATTTATGTCTATTGGAAATTTGATACCTGAGAATAAACCAATGATCTGGAGAGGAACTATGGTGGTAAATGCTCTTAATCAGTTATTGAAAGATATATATTGGGGCGAACTGGACTTTTTAATCATCGATCTTCCTCCTGGCACAGGAGATGTTCAATTATCGCTCAGCCAAACCTTACCTCTTAAAGGAGCTGTAGTCGTTTCAACACCCCAAAAAATATCCCTAATCGATGTAAGAAGAGCAATCAACATGTTTAAAAGAGTGAATGTTAATATTCTTGGGTTGATTGAAAATATGAGCTATTTATTAAATCAAAATGGGGATGAAAAAATATATTTATTTGGAAAAAACGGTGTAAAAAATGAAGCTAAAAAAGAAAAAATAAATCTTCTAGGTGAAATTCCAATAATACAATCAATCGCTTTATCCTCAGACAATGGGTCTCCTGAAACTTATAACGAAAGTACTAATACATTTAAAATCTTTTCGAAAATTGTGGATAAAATGATTGAGGAATTAGACAAATCTTTAGGTAAAGAAGTAACGATTGAAATTGAAGATTAATCTTTTTTGATACAAAATTTATTTCTTATATTTTCAAGTTCTCTTTTGGATATTTTTTTTTCATCAAATTCTTTTTTTTCTATAATGCTTTTTATGTAATTCACACCATCTGAAGACATCGAAAAACCATTTAATCGGTGTTTTAAAAAGGCTTGATAGGTAATTGGAACCCATTTTTTCATTATTTCCATCATTATTTCGGCATATACTCTAATTTCGTATTGAGCATGATAATCAAATCTTAGTGATAAAAAGTGCATTAAATTATGCAGATCAATCTTCCAATACCATTGAGTGTAAGTGTTGAGAGGTAAAGTCATTCTTGCTAATTCTCTTGCTATTCCATTATTTTTTTTATTGATAACCTTCCCATGCTCATCTTCATTAAGAAGAAATTTGTATTTATCAAAATTTAGATTTGAACTTTCTTTTATCAATTTTATTTTTTCATAAGCTTCTTTACTCTCTAAACTTTGCTCTCTTCCTTGGTTATTAGTTTTAGATTGAGATTGAACATTTTCTAATTTAGGTAAATAAAATTCTCTTTCTAAAATAGAATATCTTGCAGAATACTCGTTTACATTAGCTGTCCTATGTCTTATCCATTGTCTTGCAACAAATATTGGTAGCTTTATGTGAAACTTGATTTCATTCATCTCGAATGGAGTCGAATGCCTGTGACTTAACAAATAATTAATGAGATTTTTATCTTGACTAATTTTTTTTGTGCCTTTTCCATACGAAACTCTAGCTGATTGAACTATTGAGGAGTCATCGCCCATGTAATCTATAACCCTAACAAACCCTTTATCCAAAACTTTAAACTTTTTATAAAGAATTTTTTCTAATTGATTGACTGTAACTCTGGTAGTTGAAAATTTATTTTTTCTTAAACTTTCTATGTCTTCTTGATCAGATTTATTGCTTTTTTTTTTCATTTTTACCTTTTTACACCAAATTCTTATTCTTACAAAAAAAATATAAAAATAATATTCTTTAATTTTTTTTTATTTTTTATAAAATAAAAATGCTGTTTTCAGCTATGGCGATAAATGTTTGATTTGTGAGCCGAAACGGACCCGGGGGCGGTACCCGGCGCCTCCACCAAATAAATTAAGGGGGGCGAAATAGGATCGACGTGCATGGGAATTGTCAAAACTTTGCTCGGTGTTGTTCCACCGTTATCGGACTAAACTAAATACGTGCTAACGATAATGAAATGGCACTCGCTGCTTAATTATATTAAGTAAGCGCTGCAGTGAGACGCGGGGCAACAGAAGTCTCATCGGCAAGGGCGGGCAATTGTTCGCCCTTGTTTGTTTTAG
>MDTB01186471.1_pt1 | contig 17256 bp, 16 predicted proteins | sample 811161 | NCBI WGS metagenome assembly MDTB01 (sample SAMN05326650, study PRJNA326480) | marine metagenome | isolation source: seawater | place: Mediterranean Sea | collected 2009
TATTCTTTAAAATAATTTATACATTAAATAACTATGTCTTTTAATACTTTTGGTAAAATATTTAGGTTTACAACTTGGGGAGAGTCACATGGCCCTGCTATAGGCTGTGTAATTGATGGCTGTCCTCCAAATATACCTATATCCGAGAGAGAGATACAAAAGGATATGGATAGAAGAAGACCTGGACAGTCAAAATTCACCACTCAAAGAAAGGAGAGCGATAAAGTTATAATATTATCAGGAGTGTTTGATGGTAAATCGACTGGCACTCCAATATCCATTATTATTTACAATGAGGATAAAAGGTCGAGAGACTATGAGTCAATCAAAAATAAATTTAGACCAGGACACGCAGATTATACCTATTTTAAAAAATATGGTATTAGAGATTTTAGAGGTGGAGGAAGACAATCTGCAAGAGAAACAGCAAGTAGAGTTGCGGCAGGAGCTATCGCAAAAATAGTCTTAAAAAAAATATTAGGAAGTAAATTTAACGTGATTGGAGCTGTTACTCAATTAGGTTTAATGTCGTGCGATAAACAAAATTGGAAAGACTCAGAAATACGAAATAACCCTTTTTTTTGCCCAGATAAAAAGTCAGTTAAGTTATGGGAAAAATATCTATTAGCTGTAAGAAAAGCTGGGTCCTCATGTGGAGCTATAATTGAATTACGTGCATCGGGAATTCCTGTTGGTTTAGGAGCCCCTATTTACTCAAAACTAGATAGTGATATTGCGTCAGCATTAATGAGTATCAACGCTGTTAAAGGAGTAAATATTGGTTCTGGAATGAATGCAGCATTTTTAAGTGGCGAAGAAAATTCTGATGAAATTAGCAAAAGTTCTGGAAAGATTAAATTTTCCACTAATCATGCTGGAGGTATATTAGGAGGAATTTCTTCAGGACAAAATATTGTAGCTTCTTTTGCTGTAAAACCAACTTCTTCGATTTTATCAAATCGAAAAACAATTGATAAAAAAGGCAAGAATACAAGTATCTCAGTAAAAGGCAGACACGATCCTTGTGTAGGAATTAGAGCTGTTCCTATAGGTGAGGCAATGATAAATTGTGTTATCCTTGACCATTTACTTATGCATAGAGCCCAGTGTGGTTAAGAAGATATTTTGCTTTTATTTTTCGCCAAAACAATATTAGAATTAAGAGTTTCTTGTATTTTATTCACGATTGAATAACAGTCTAAACCAGCTTTCTCATACATTCTTTCAGGTGTATCTTGATCAATAAATAAATCAGGTAAAATCATAGCCCTAAATTTTAATCCTTTATCAAATGCTCCTCTATCAGACAAAAATTGCATAACATGTGAACCAAACCCGCCAATTGAACCTTCCTCAATTGAAACTAACACATCGTGACTATTTGCAACCTCCATAATTAATTTTTCATCCAAAGGCTTTGCAAATCTGGCGTCGACTATTGTGATATCAATTCCTTTTTTAAATAATATTTCAGAAGCTCGCTTACATTCCTCTAATCTTGTTCCAAAACTCAAGATTGCGGCTTTTTTTCCTTCTTTAATAATTCTTCCTTTTCCAATTTTTAATTGCTCATTAATAGAGGGAATTGTAACTCCAGTCCCATTCCCCCTAGGATATCTAAAAGCTGATGGGCGATCGTTGATATTAACTGATGTATTTATCATTTTAACTAATTCCGACTCATCACTAGCTGCCATAACAACAAAATTAGGTAGAGTAGATAAATAAGTGATATCAAAAGAACCTGCATGGGTTGGGCCATCTGCGCCAACCAGACCTGCTCTATCTATTGCAAATCTTACTGGTAAAGATTGAATAGCAACATCGTGAACAACTTGGTCATATGCTCTCTGGAGAAAAGTAGAATAAATTGCAGCATAGGGCTTGTAGCCTTCTGTTGCAAGGCCTGCCGCGAAAGTTACAGCGTGTTGTTCAGCTATTCCAACATCAAATGTTCTCTCTGGAAATTTTTTTTCAAATAAATTTAGCCCTGTCCCAGACGGCATAGCTCCAGTAATTCCAATAATCTTGGTGTCTTGTTCAGCATGCTTAATTAATGTTTGAGCAAAAACCTTTGTGTAAGAAGGTGCTTTCGATTTAGACTTACTTTGTTCACCTGTAGCTACATTAAACTTTGAAACTCCATGATATTTGTCTCCTGAATCCTCTGCAGGTTTATATCCTTTCCCTTTTTGTGTTCTAACATGAATTAGTATCGGGCCTTGATGACTAGAATTTTTTACATTTTCTAAAATTTGAACTAAATTATCTACATCATGTCCGTCTACGGGACCGATATAAAAAAAGCCTAATTCACTAAATAAGGTTCCTCCAGTAACAATTCCTCTCAATAAATCCTCAGCTTTACCAGCTTTTTGGCTAAATCTTTTAGAAAAAGCTGAAATAACCATCTTTACTGTCTCTCTTAAATTAAAATATAATTTGCCTGATAAAAGTCTTGTCAAATATTTGCTCATTGCTCCTACTGGCTTTGCAATAGACATATCGTTGTCATTAAGAACGACTATAAGTTTGGACTTTAAAGCTCCAGCGTTGTTCATGGCTTCATAAGCCATACCTGCACTCATAGCTCCATCACCTATAACAGCTATGACATTATTATTATTATTTGATAATTTTTTAGCTACTGCCATACCTAGTGTTGACGAAATAGAAGTTGAGCTATGGGCTGCTCCGAAAGGATCGTACTCACTTTCAGACCTCTTAGTGAACCCTGATAAACCGCCTCCCTTCCTAAGAGTTTTAATTTTATCTTTTCTTCCAGTTATAATTTTATGCGGGTAGCATTGGTGGCTAACATCCCAAACTAATTTATCTTTAGGGGTATCAAATACATAATGTAGAGCTACTGTTAATTCGACAACACCTAATCCAGCTCCGAGATGACCACCTGTCTCTGAAACTACATCGATTAGTTCATCTCTTAATTCGTTAGAAATTTGTTTAAGTTGGTCCTTTTTAAATTTTCTTAAATCTGCTGGATAGTTAATTTGTCTAATTAATCTAGTCATTAAAAGTTTCTATTAAGTATAAATTCTACTATGTTAGATAATTCCTCTGCTTTTTTTCCATGTTTTTTTAATTTAAGCAATATTTTTTTTTTAAGATTATTTGCATAATTATGTGCTTTTTCATATCCTATAAGGTGTACCAATGTCGATTTTCCTTTTTTTTTGTCTTTCTTAATTGGTTTCCCTACTAGTTTTTTTGAACCTTTTATATCTAAAAAATCATCAGAAAATTGGAATAATAATCCAATATCTTCTCCTAAATTACCCAAAAAAAGTTTTTCTCTACTATTTCTTTTTGCAAGGATGCCGACAGCAAAAAGACAAAAATTAAATAATTTTCCTGTCTTTTTCTTTTGCATATCGATAATTTGTTTTAAACTTTTTCTTTTATTTTCAAATTTAAGATCAAGTTCCTGACCTCCAGCTATTCCAGTATGGCCAGAACACAAGGCCAGTGAACTGATTATCTCATTTTTCAATTTTGAATTAATTAAATATTTTTTATCAGCAATTATTTCAAATGCTAAAGTTAGAAGAGCACTACCTGCTAAAACTGCGGATGCTTCTCCAAATCTAATGTGAGTTGCTGGTTTTCCTCTTCTTGTTGAGTCGTTGTCCATGCATGGAAGGTCATCGTGTATTAATGAGTAAGAGTGAATACATTCTACTGCTGCACAAATATTGATCAGTTGTTTTTGACTTAAATTAAATATCTTGCCTGCACTTAAAATAACTGAAGATCTAATCTTTTTACCTCCCGATATAACTCCATATTTCATTGGATTGATTAATAATGAACTATCTTGTTTTTTTAGATAATCAATTAAGAAATGATCAACTTTTTTTGCATTAATTTTAAATCTACTTTTTAACATTTTTTTTTATTTCTCTTGCTGAATTAGATATCTCTTTAACTCTTTTTTTAAATAACAAGTCAATATGGTTATTTAATTGAATTAATCTCTTATAATCATTGATTGAGTCCTTAAGATCGTTGCCTGCATTTTCAAGCTTATTTAGAATTTCATTAACTTCCTCTCTGGCTTCTTTTAATGATTTACTTTTAACATCAGCTGGAATATTTTCATATTTCATAAAACATATAATAATAACATTATGAAAAATATCTATTTAAATATATTTTCTTTTAACAAAAAAACATTAACCAAATCTGTTATCAGTTTAAAAAAAGGTAATGTTATTGGTCTACCAACTGAAACAGTTTATGGTTTGGCTGGTAGCGCATATTCAAAAAAAGCCATCAATAAGATTTTCAATTTAAAAAAAAGGCCAAAGCTTAATCCTTTAATTGTACATTATATAAACTTAAAAACAGTCAAAAAAGATGTTTTTTTAAATGAGAGTTTTTATAAGTTATATAAAAAGTTTTGTCCTGGACCAATTACTTTTGTTTTAAAAAAAAGAAAAAAATCAAAAATTCAATCTTCTGCGACCGCCAAGCTTAATTCGGTAGCAGTAAGATTTCCAAATCATAAAATTATTAAACTAATCTTAAAAAAAATAGATTTCCCTTTAGCTATGCCAAGCGCTAACCTGTCATCGAAAATAAGTCCAGTATCTGCAAGGAATGTCGCGGATGACTTTAAGAATGATTTACGTATGATTATAGATGGAGGTAAGTCGAGGATAGGAATAGAATCCACTGTTATTGATTTAACAGGAAAACCTAAAGTTTTGAGGCCTGGGATAATAAGCCCTAAGGTAATTAGTAAAGTTTTGAGTACAAACGTTAATATTATAAAAAAAAAATTAGGACTAAAATCACCTGGTATGTTAAAAAGGCATTATTCACCTGGAATTCCTATGAAGTTAAATCAAGTAAGTTATAATAAAAATTTTGCAACTATAACTTTTGGAAAAAGATATAAAAGCTACAAAAACTTTTTTAATTTAAGCAAAACATCGAATTTAAAAGAAGCTGCGTCTAATTTATATTCTACATTACGAAAAATAAAAAAACTTAATTACAAAAAAATTTATGTCGTCAGAATTCCAAATAAAGGTATTGGTATTGCAATTAACGACAGACTTAAAAGAGCGTCATATTAGATGTATATACAAGTTAAAAATCTTACCAAAAGATTTAAAAATAATATTGCTGTAAACAAAATTAGCTTTAATATTGAAAAAGATAAAACTGTAGGTTTGTTAGGAGCTAATGGATGTGGAAAAACTACATCTATAGGCATGATGCTCGGTTTAATTGACCCAACTGAAGGTGAAATAATAATAGATAAAAAGGATATATCAAAAACAAATCGAGAGTCTTTTTTAAATAAAATGAACTTTGCCTCTCCTTATGTGGAATTACCAAAAAAACTTACAGTAAAACAAAATTTAGAAGTTTATGGAAGATTATATGGAGTTTCCAAATTGAAAGAAAAAATAATTAAACTTTCAGATGATTTAGGCATAGCAAATTTTTTAGAAAAAAAAACAGGAGAGTTATCTTCTGGTCAAAAAAATAGAGTTACTTTAGCCAAGTCATTAATTAACGATCCTGAAATACTTTTTTTAGATGAACCTACCGCTAGTTTAGATCCTGATATTGGGGATTATATCCGTGGATATTTGGAGGCCTATAAATCTAAAAATAAAATTACAATTTTATTAGCTTCTCATAATATGGCTGAGGTAGAGCGGCTGTGTGACAGTATCATCATGATGAAAAAAGGAAGAATCATTGATAAGGGAACTTGTGAAGAAATAATCAAAAAACATGGAAGAAAAAACTTAGAGGAAACTTTTTTAAAATTAGCAAGGAGCAAAGATGAGATTTAACCAAATTTATGCATTAAGCCTTAGACATATTTATTTAATTTCCAGTTCTCTTCCAAGAATAGTAGACTTAATCTATTGGCCGACTGTTCAAATTTTTTTATGGGGGTTTATTTCAAAATTTTTTACTCTTAACTCAGACTACTATAACAATACTGTAGGTGTAATACTCACCGCTGCAATTTTGTATGACTTTTTGTTCAGGGCTAGTATCAGTTACAATATGATGTTTTTAGAGGAAATTTGGAGTAGAAATTTTACGAATTTGTTCATCGCACCAATAAAAATAAGCGAAATAATTGCTTCGCTAACATTAACAGCTATTTTTAGAACGCTAATTGGATTAATTCCTGCTGCGATTTTGGCTATACCTCTTTTTGGAGTATCAATTTTTAAACTAGGAATTCCTTTGCTTTTTTTAATGGTTAGTTTGTATATCTTTGGTGTTACTTTAGGATTACTAGTTACCTCCGGACTATTAAGATTTGGTCCTTCTTTTGAAAATATTGCATGGGCAAGTTTATTTTTTCTAGCTCCTCTAGGGTGTATTTATTACCCTTTAGATATTTTGCCTAGTGCTCTTCAATTTATTGCTAAAGCTTTGCCTTTAGTACATATTTTTGACGAAATGAGAAATATTTTATTAAATGGCACTGTAAATATTTATGAAATTATTAAATCAATTTGTATTTCGATAGTATACTTTGCTTTTGGAGTTATAGTTTTTTATATGTCTTATTCTGGAGCAAAAAAAAATGGTACTTTGTTAAATATGGGAGAATAAATAATGCAAGAGAAGATTGAAAAAATTAAAAAGTTAGAATCAAAACCTAAAGTTATAAAAAATCTTTACAGTAAAGAAGAAATACATGAATTTTTAAATTTATACAAAAATCTTCCGATTACCGTTCACAATAAAAAACAAAATGTTATTAAAAAAAGATGGCTTCAAGGCTATAGTAAAAAACTGGAAGAAATATTCTGTGACAGATTAAAAAAAGAAATTGGAGATTTTAAAATGGACAATCTTCAAGATGAAGAAGGTAAAGATATATACGGCTTAATACAAGAAAGTTACGCACCAATTGGCTTGCACGTAGATGCGGGCTTTAATCCTGAAAATCAAGTGTATAAACAAAGTTTAATTCCATTAACACCAGTCGGAAGTACTATTATTTTTAAAAATAGATTCTATGATGGGTCTACAAATTTTACTCAAGACCCAACAGAACTTGAAAAAAAAAACTTAGGTTATGGACAAAATAAAAGATCTTCTGAACATTTAAGATTATACGGGGATAAACCTTTTGATAAAGAAATCCACAAAAAATATTTAAAGCATGAAAATATTGACAACCTAAAAGGATTAGAAGTAGAGCTTATATATGAATGGGAAGTAGGATCAATGCTGATATTTGATAGAACATATTTACATTGTTCTTCGTCTATTATCGAAGGTAAGAAAATAGGAATTGCAACTTTTACAAAAAGATAAGTTTTATGTTTTTTAAAAAATTAAGAATTAGTATAGCAAAATTTATTCTACCCTTTTTTTACATAATTCTTAGATCTTTAAAATCTAGCACAAGAGCAATTAATTTTTTAAATGATAAAAATTTTAACGCAAATAATTCTTATAATTTTCAAAGCAAAGTTGAAGAACTTCTTGGGGGGAAAAAAATAACAGCTTTGGATGTTGGAGCACAAGGAGGATTTAACTCCGACAGCTTTTTTCCAAAAAAATATAATAAGTATTTTGAAGCTATATTAGTTGATCCTTTTAAAGATTCGCTTAAAAAAGAAAAAAATAAATATACTATTAATAAAGGTCTTTGGAGTTCTAAATGTTTAAAAAAATTCTACATTCTAAATAAACGTCCTCACAGTTCATCAATGTATGAACCAGATGATAAATCATTATCAATTTATAATATTAAAGAAAAAGATTTGGATTTGTTCAATGTAGATAAGACTGTAATGGTAGAATGCGATACACTTTCCTCGAGTTTGCAGGAATTAGAAATTAATGAACTAGATTATTTAAAAATAGATACTCAGGGTGCTGAGCTTGATATTTTAAAAGGATTAGAAAATTATAGACCTTTAATGATAAAGTGCGAACTCCAGATTTTTCCTATGTATAAATTGCAACCTAACTGGACAGAAATTACGAGTTTATTATATAAGCTGGGTTATATTTTAACCGATTGGAAAAAAATAGGATCGAATGCTACAAGATCTCCAGTTGAAATGGATATGATTTTTATTCCAAATTTTAAAATCGATGAAGGAAAAAGTCTTATTATGAAAAAAGAAAAAGTTTTTATATCTTTAATGCTTATCTCGGGACAAATTCAGCTTTTACAGAAAATTTCCAACATTTTAAATTTAGATCATTCTAAAATTTATATGAATATTGAGGATAAATATTTCCAATAAAAATGGCTATTTTTGATTGTTTCCAATATTTTAATGAAGATCATATAGCAGATTTAAGATTTAACATCTTAAATAAATATGTAGATAGATTTGTAATTGTAGAATCAACTGTAAATCATCAAGGTAAGGAAAAAAAATTACATTTTAATATTAATAATTACAAAAAATTTAGAGACAAAATAGATTACATAATTGTAGATGATACTCCTGAAATTTTGAAAAAACCACATACAGGAGGTGAATCTTTAGTCGAACAGCATCAGAGAAATTCTATCATGAGGGGTTTAAAAGATGCTGGGGATAGTGATTTAATCATTTTGTCAGACGTAGATGAAATACCTAATTTAGAGAAACTTAGTGAATATAATAAAAGTAATTACGCTGTTTTTTCACAGAAAATGTTTATGTATAAATTAAATTTTTTAAATTTAAAAGAAAATAATTGGCATGGATCAAGAATTTGTACGAAAAAAAATTTTAGATCTCCTCAGTGGATAAGAAATTTAAAGTTTAAAGAATATCCTTTTTGGAGATTTGATAAAATTAAAAACTTACAAATAATAAAAAATGGGGGATGGCATTTTTCGTATTTGCAAACTGCTGAAAATATTTCAAAAAAAATTAAGTCATTCGCTCATGGAGAATTTAACAAAGTCAATATCACTAATGAAGATAATATAAGTTTAAAGATTAAAAAAGGTCAAGATATATTTGAAAGAGGTCACAGTTTAAAAAAGTTAGAAATCGATTCTTCATTTCCAGACTATATTGTGAAAAATAAAGAAAAATTAAAAAAATGGATAATCTAACTAGTGGTGCGCCCGGAAGGATTTGAACCCTCAACCTCCTGATCCGAAGTCAGGCGCTCTATCCAGTTGAGCTACGAACGCATATAGTTATAATCTAAATTAAATAATGAATAACTCAATTGAATTCTTGGTTGGTAAGGAAGATGACTGTAAAAGGTTAGATATTTTCCTGTCTAAAAAGATAAATTACTTATCTCGTTCAAGTTTAAAAAATATAATAAAAACTAGCAATGTTAAAATTAACAAAAAAATAACTCATTCTTCATCAAAAAAAGTAAAAATTAATGACCATATTTTAGTCCAACTAATAATTAGGAATTCTGAAAAATTATTACCTAAAAAGATAAAATTAGATATTAGATATGAAGATAAAGATATTCTTATTATAAATAAACCTAAAGGCATGGTTGTTCATCCTGGAGCGGGCAACTATGAAAATACTTTGGCAAATGGATTAGTTTTTAAGTACAAGAATAGATTATCAGATATAAGTGGAGAATTAAGACCTGGTATAGTTCATAGAATAGATAAAGATACAAGTGGTTTGCTTGTAGTGGCAAAAAATAATATTTCTCATGCCAATCTAGGAGAACAATTTAGCAATCATTCTATTAAGAGAAAATATTTATGTTTAGTATGGGGAGTTATAAGGCCTCTCAGAGGCCGTATTGTAACTTTAATTTCAAGAGATAGAAAAAATAGACAATTAATGACCGTGAGTGAGTTAAGAGGGAAAAAAGCTATAACTAATTATGAAACTTTAAATGTATTCAATATAAGAGATATTCCAAAAATAAGTTTAATTTCTTGCGAACTTGAAACAGGCAGAACTCATCAAATAAGAGTACACATGAAATATAAAGGAGCTTTTTTATTGGGAGATAACCAATATGGTAAAAAAAATATTAGATTTAAAAAGATAAATAAAGATTTTTTTGTATATTTAAACCGACTAAATGGTCAAGCGCTTCATGCTAAAAGTTTAGGATTTACTCATCCAGTTAAAAAAAAATGGCTGAATTTTGAGTCCGAATTGCCTAATGATTTCAAAAAGTTATTGGATTTACTTAAAAAACTATCTAGTTGAAAAATAAATTTTAATATATAAATCACTATTATGAACAAAGAAAAAACTATAAGCAATTTACCTACTCCTTCTGTAGGAGGCTTATCAATTTATTTATCTCAAATTAAAAAATTTCCTATGCTCGATGCAGAGGAAGAATACATGTTGGCAAAAAATTGGAAAGAAAATGGAAGTTTACAGTCTGCTCATAAGTTAGTAACTAGTCATCTTAGGTTAGTTGCAAAAATTGCAATGGGTTATCGCGGATATGGATTGCCTGTAAATGAATTAATTTCCGAGGGAAACATAGGATTAATGCAAGCTGTAAAAAAGTTTGATCCGGATAAAGGTTTTAGATTAGCTACCTATGCTATGTGGTGGATAAAAGCTTCTATACAAGAATATGTTTTAAGATCCTGGAGTCTAGTTAAAATGGGGACTACAACGGCTCAAAAAAAACTTTTTTTTAATTTAAAAAAACTTAAAAATCAAATAGCTCCAAATCAAGAGGGGGATTTAAAAGATGATCAAGTCAATGAGATTTCTAAAAGATTAGATGTAGATAGCAAAGAAGTAATAAATATGAATAGAAGAATGATGGGACAAGAAAAATCTTTAAATGATCCGATTAAAAGTGGTGAAACAGATGAATGGCAAGATTGGTTAGTAGACAATAGCTTAGACCAAGAACTTATTATTTCACAGAGACAAGAGTACGATGATAAAAAAGAATTGTTGAAAGATGCAATGAAAATTCTCAATGACAGAGAAAAAGAAATTATCAATGAAAGAAGATTGTCTGAAAATCCTAAAACACTAGAGGAATTAAGCAAGAGGTATAAGATAAGCAGAGAAAGAATAAGACAAATAGAAACGAAAGCTTTTGAAAAATTACAAAAGTCTATGATAAACGCTAGTAAATCTAAAAATTTACTTACAGCTAACTAATTTTAAAAGGATCTTCTATAAGAATTGTATCGTCCCTTTCAGGACTAGTTGAGATACTTGAAATTTTGGCTCCGATAAAATCCTCTAAACCATAAATATAATTCTTTGCTTTTTCTGGTAAGTCATTAATGTTTCTTATCCCTTTAGTGGAACTTTTCCAGCCAGGAAAAGTTTTATAGATTGGTTTTATATTAAGTTGATCTTCTGAAGCCGATGGCAAGTAATTAATCTTTTTTCCATTAAGTTCATATTCGATACAAATTTTTATTTCCTCTAATTCATCCAAAACATCTAACTTGGTCAATGCAATAGCATTAATTCCCGAAATCTTTATAGTTTGCCTCACCAGAACCCCATCGAACCAACCACATCTCCTCTTTCTAGCAGTAACAGTTCCAAATTCCTTTCCTCTTTTCCCCAATTTTTCTCCAATTTTGTTCTTTAATTCAGTCGGGAAAGGTCCGCTGCCAACTCTAGTTGTATAAGCTTTGGTAATTCCTAGAACATAGTTAATTTTACTTGGCCCTAAACCCGTGCCTGTTGCGGCCATGGCTGGTACTGTATTTGATGATGTCACAAATGGGTATGTTCCATGATCCACATCTAAGAGTATGCCTTGAGCTCCCTCAAATAATATTTTTTTTCTATCTTTAATAAATTCATCGAGTTTTAACCAAACTGGTTGGGCAAATTTTAAAATTTTGGGAGCTATTTTTAATAGTTTTTTTTTAAGCTCGTCCATTTTGAATAGTTTTTTTTTAAGACCCTTTCTGATGGCATTATGGTGCAGCAATACATTCTCTAGTCTGTTTTCAAGATTTTTTTCAGATCTAAGATCCATAACTCGTATAGAACGTCTTCCAACTTTATCTTCGTAACAAGGGCCAATACCTCTTCTTGTAGTACCAATTTTTCCTTTTCCAGCGGCATCTTCTCTTATCTCATCCATTTCTTGGTGAAATGGGAGTATTAAAGAAGCTGATTCTGAAATCATAAAATTGTCTGGAGTCACGTTAATACCTTTTTTTTTAATTTCTGCAATTTCATCTAGTAAAGACCAAGGGTCAATTACTACACCATTTCCTAATATTGAAATTTTTCCCTCTCTTACTATTCCAGAGGGCAACAATCTTAATTTAAATACTTTTTTTTCAATAACTAATGTATGTCCAGCGTTATGTCCGCCCTGAAAGCGAACAACTATATCTGCCTCACTTGAAAGCCAATCAACTATTTTTCCCTTTCCTTCATCACCCCACTGAGAACCTACAACAACAACATTTTTCATTATATAAATTTCTTATTTATTGTAATCGAATTTAAATGATTAACCGGACCATGTCCTTTACCATATTTAGGATTAGATCTTATAGCTTGGTTTACATATTTAATTCCTAACTCACAAGATTTCTTTAAAGGTTTTCCACATGATAAAAAAGATGTAATTGCACTAGATAAAGTGCATCCTGTCCCGTGAGTATTTTTAGTTTTTATTCTTTTGCTTTTGAAGATTTTAATTTCTTTTTTATTCAACAATACATCTTCGACATATTTTGATTTTTTGTGACCACCTTTTAATAATACGTTTTTGACACCAAGATTAAGTAAAATATTTGCGGCGTAAATCATATCTTTGAGGCTCTTAATCTTAGTATCAGTTAAAATCTCAGCCTCGGGAATATTTGGTGTTAACAAAAATGTCTTTTTAATTAGTTTTGTTTTAAGAGTTTTTATTGCTGATTTATTAAGAAGTCTTGAACCCCCTTTTGCAACCATTACAGGATCTAAAATAATCATTGGGTTTTTGATTTTTTTTAAAGCATTTAACACTGAATTAATGACGTTGGATGAATGCAGCATACCTATCTTAATTCCATCAGGTTTAATATCTTTGCATGTAAAAAAAATTTGTTTCTCTATCTCCGCTGGTTTTACCGGAATTACAGTGTGTACTTTTTTAGTATCTTGAGCTGTAACAGCTGTAACTGCTGTCATGCCATAGCCACCTAAAGCGGTAACTGTTTTTAAGTCTGCTTGAATTCCTGCTCCTCCACAAGAATCGGAACCTGCTATGATCAAAATTTTAAATCTAGGTTTCAATGTTTAATTGATCTTTTTATAATCTTTATACATTTTGAAATTAAGACCTTGTTATAGGACTCTGCCATTATTCTTATCTTAGGTTCTGTTCCAGATTTTCTTACTAAAACTCTTCCTTTATTTCCCATAAGCTTGTTGGCTTTTTTAATTGCATTTTTACATTTAATTTTATCAATAATATTTTTATCTTTAATGCCAACATTCTCTAAAATTTGAGGCAAGGGTTTAAAAATATTAAGAAGTTTACTCGCTTTTTTTCTTTTTCTCAAAGAAAATAAAACTTCTAATGCAACCATCAATCCATCTCCGGTGGTTGCGAACTTTCCTAAAATAATATGGCCAGATTGCTCTCCTCCAAGATTGAAATTCATTTTTTTCATTTTTTCTTTAACATATCTATCGCCCACTTTTGATCTATAAAATTTTATGTTTTCCTTTTTTAAGAAATTCTCTAATCCATAGTTAGACATTTGAGTTCCAATAACACCTCCTTTTAAAATTCTTTTTAATTTCCATCTTTTCGCCAACATAGCAATGATTTGATCACCATCTATGATTTTTCCTTTTTCATCGCACATAATAATTCTATCTGCGTCACCGTCGAACGAAATCCCAACGTGAGCTTTAAGCCTTTTAACTGTTAAAGAGAGTTTAGATGGGTAAGTTGAACCGCATTTATCGTTAATATTTAACCCATTAGGGCTAACACCAATAGATATAACTTTTGCTCCAAGTTCTTTTAACAATTTTGGTGCCGCTTTGTAGCCTGCTCCGTTAGCACAATCTAAAACAATTTTTGTTCCTCTTAAATGGAAATTCTTGGGAAAATTTTTCCTTAATATATGAATATATCTTTCATTTCCATTCTCCAATCTTTTTACTCTACCTAATAACTTTGGATTGGTAAGTTGTTTATTGTTCTTTGCATCAATAAGTTTTTCAATTTTTTTTTCTATTTGATTGGATAATTTCATACCATCAGGTCCAAATAATTTTAAACCATTATCGTGATAAGGATTATGAGAGGCTGTAATCATTATACCCATGTTGGCCTTCATCAATTTCGTCAACATTGCAAGTCCATTAGTTGGTAACGGTCCCAATGTGAAAACGTGCATGCCTCCTGATACTAAACCTGATACAAGTGCAGGTTCTAAAGTATATCCTGACAGTCTTGTGTCTTTAGCAATAATTGCAATTTGTTTATTTTTTTTTTGATTTTTAAAATATGTTCCAGAGGCTAGACCAAATTTAAAAAATTTTTCACCAGTTATATTACCTTGATTTACTGTTCCTCTAATACCGTCTGTTCCAAAATACTTATTTTTCATTAATTTTAAAAATTTGATAAGATACCATTGAACACTGAAATACTTTGTTTAACTTCATTAACATTATGTACTCTAAAGATTTGCACTCCTTGAGACAATAAAAACAAAACTGATGCAACAGTACCTCCTATTCTTTCTTTGCTATCATTAATCCCAGATAATTGGCTAATAAATCTTTTCCTTGAAGTTCCAATCAGTATGGGAAATCCAAGGCTATGAAACAAAGATATTTTAGAAATTAAAGTCAAATTATGTTTCAATTTTTTACCAAACCCAATACCTGGATCAATAATTATTTTTCTATCTCCGATTATTTTTATATTTTCCTCAAAATAATCATAAATATCTAGTAATACATTTTTATACTTTGGATTTATTTGCATAGTATTAGGTGTTCCCTGCATATGATGGAGCACCTTTGATACATTGTACTTCTTCAAGTTGCTTAATGAGCTATTTTCATAATTAAAACCAGAAACATCATTTATTAAGTCTACTCCATAATTTAAAGATTTAATCATTATTGTTGACTTTCTGGTGTCTACAGAAAAAGATACTTTTTTATATCTCTTTTTAAAATTTTTTATAACACTTTTAATTCTTTGCCACTCTAAATCACTTTTGATAGTTTTAGAGCCAGGTCGAGTTGACTCACCGCCTACATCAATAATTTTCGCTCCAGCATTTATCATCTTAAGAATATGAAGGTGAGACTTTTTATAACTGTTGAATTTGCCTCCATCTGAAAAACTATCAGGTGTTAAATTCAGAATTCCCATTATTGTTGGAAGATTAAAATTCACATTTTTTAAAAAATTTTTTCTTTTAGAGGTTATATTTTTGATATCTTGTTTTATTTTTTTTTTACAAAGATTTCCTAGTTCATCGATCTTTTTAATACTAATCATTTTTGTTGAAACTTTATTTTTTTTTCTGATAAAAATTTCAATTTGATCAAAAGCTATATTCTTATGACCACATAAAGGTAGCGCTAGTTTTTTAATAATTAGTGATTTTGCTTTAGTTCCATAATAAAAATTACACGCCCTTGTGTAATATTTTGTCATAGATTTCTATAATGCTGGTTTTGGTTTTAAACCGATAGAGCCCAGAGCAGAAGAGGATTTACCGTCTTCCTCGTCATCTTCTTTAAATGATCTTGAAGGCTTAATATTTTTCAAAATTAGATCTCTAATTTCATCGCCAGATAAAGTTTCATAAACCAAAAGAGCTTTTGCAATTTTATGAAGATCGTCTATTTTTTCAGTTAAAACTTTTCTCGCTCTCTCATAGCCTTTATCGACAATCTTTTTAACCTCTTCATCAACTTTCTTAGCTGTTTCCTCTGACATATTCTGTTGTTTGGTTACTGATCGACCCAAGAAAACTTCCTCTTCATTTTCACCATAAGCAATAGTGCCAAGCTCTTTACTCATTCCATATTTCGTTACCATATTTTTTGCCATTTTAGTCACCATATCAATATCAGAAGAGGCACCGGACGTAACTTTATCATGACCAAAAATTATCTCTTCGGCTATTCTACCTCCCATCGCAACAGCAATATCAGCATGCATTTTTTCCCTTGATACTGATAGTTGATCTCTCTCAGGTAATCTCATAACCATGCCTAAAGCTCTTCCTCTTGGTATAATTGTAGCTTTGTGAATTGGGTCAGAGGCCCCTTCATTTAATGCAACTATAGCATGACCTCCCTCATGGTAAGCAGTCAATTTTTTTTCATCCTCTGACATTACCATTGATCTTCTTTCAGCTCCCATCATTACTTTATCTTTAGCTTCTTCAATGTCTGACATCGTAACAACTCTTTTGTTTTTTCTTGCTGCTAGTAGAGCTGACTCGTTAATTAAGTTTGCAAGATCGGCTCCAGAAAAACCAGGTGTTCCTCGTGCAATAGTTCTTAACTTAACATCAGGTCCAGTACTTATCTTTTTGACATGTACTTTTAAAATTGCTTCTCTTCCAATAATATCGGGATTTCCAACAACAACTTGTCTATCAAATCTTCCTGGTCTTAGTAAAGCTGGATCTAGAACATCGGGTCTATTTGTTGCAGCAATTAAAATTATTCCCTCATTGGTATCAAATCCGTCCATCTCTACTAAAAGTTGATTTAATGTTTGTTCTCTTTCATCATTTCCTCCACCTAGACCTGCGCCCCTACTTCTTCCAACAGCGTCTATTTCATCAATAAAAATTATACAAGGAGAGTGTTTTTTGCCCTGTTCAAACATGTCTCTTACTCTAGATGCACCAACCCCAACAAACATTTCAACAAAATCTGATCCTGATATTGAAAAGAAAGGTACATTGGCTTCACCTGCTATCGCTTTAGCTAATAAAGTTTTTCCAGTTCCTGGAGGACCAATCAATAATGCCCCTTTAGGAATTTTACCACCTAATCGACTAAATTTTTTAGGATCTTTTAAAAATTCAACAATTTCCTCAACTTCTTCTTTCGCTTCCTCTACGCCAGCAACGTCGTTGAAAGTTACTTTTCCTTGAGCTTCATTTAATAGTTTTGCTTTTGATCTTCCAAAACCCATAGCCCCGCCTTTTCCGCCTTGCATCTGACGCATAAAGAAAATCCAAACTCCGATTAATAAGAGCATCGGAAACCATGATAGTAAAATCCCCAAGAGTGAAGGCATCTTATCTTCTGTGGGAGTGGCAATGATACTAACTTCTTTGGATGATAGTTTTTCTACTAA
>MDTB01213363.1_pt1 | contig 17256 bp, 14 predicted proteins | sample 811161 | NCBI WGS metagenome assembly MDTB01 (sample SAMN05326650, study PRJNA326480) | marine metagenome | isolation source: seawater | place: Mediterranean Sea | collected 2009
CATCTTCTGGATATCCACATCACCAGGGTCGTCGAAATGACGCGCTCTGGCGATATTCAGCCAGGGCTGTCCAAAAAGCGGCTCGCGCGTGGTCAACTCTCGGAAAAGTCCTTCAGACTCGGTATCCTTGCCAAGCGAAGCCAGAACCTGCGCCAGGTCGTTCTGAATCCGTAAATCACCGGGATAGGCTTTTGCAAGTTCGATATAAAGTTCCTGCGCCGTTTCAAGGTCACGCAACTCGTACGCAAGCTCTGCGCGCTGCGCCTTGATTTCTAACGATTGTGGATGATGCGCTTGGGCTTGCTGCCAGGCCTCACTTGCGTCTTCAACCCGGTCCCACGCTCTAAGGGCCCGGCCGAGCGACTGCCAGAGCGCGAACTTATCGGGATGTTTACCGCAGGCAGCGCGAAGCGTTTCTTCTGCGGCTTCCGCTTTGCCTCTTGCATCCTGCACTCTGGCGAGCGAGATAATCAGGTCAGCCTCGCCCGGTGCCAGGGCAAGCGCGTCATTGAATGCGGTTTCTGCGCCCTCAAGATCGCCAATCATGGCTCGGGATTCAGCGATACCTGCCGTAACATGCGGATGCTCCGGACTCACTTCCTGACCTCGAGTAAAAGTCTCCAGCGCCTGTTCGCCTTTTCCCGTCATCAGCAAGAGTCGGCCCATTCGAATCCACCCCACGATAGCTTGGGGAGCCATATCCACACCGATCCTGCACTGCCGGAGGGCCTGGTCCATCTTTCCCTGGCCGAACAGCGCATCCGCCAGCGCGAAGTGTACGTCTGGATCGTCGGGCACGGCTTTTTCGACCTTCTTTAGGCTCGCGATAGCGCGAGTAAAATCCCGCTGCTCAAGGGCTTTGATGCCCTTTTGCCAGGTTTTTTTAAGATGCGCGTTATCCATCAGATTAGAACTTTCAAGTAGAGGACTTTGGCAGTCAGTTGAAGCATTAATTCGACTCTGTCATCACTGCTAGACCCGATATCGAGCATGGCGGTCTTTCAGAAAAGTGTACACGGAACGGGTCTTTGCGGGCAGGTCCGGATCGAGCTTAAGAAGACGAAATTCCTCGGCGTATTCCGCAAAGTGGTCTGCGGGATGAGCTTTATCCATCCACGGCAGGCAAAAAATTGAGTCGCCATAGTTTTTGCCGGCACGGTTAAGACTTAGGAGATAGACCTGGTTTTCCATCGCCCGGGTAGTAACAAAACTGTGCCAAGTGGAAAAGGATTCATCCCGAAAATAAGCGCCACAGTGCAGCAACAGATCGGCGTCATACTCAAGCACCAGCGCACGGGACATCTCCGGGATGCGAATGTCATAACAGATCAACGGCGCGACAGTCCAGCCCTTAATGTCCACCGTAATGATTTTCTCTCCGCATTCAAAAAACTCTTTTTCACAAGAGGCGCCGTACTGACATAGATGCATTTTGTCGAAGCACACAGCAAGTTCACCGGTAGCGCTCAGAATAACCTGGCTAATCCTAAAGTCTGACTTTGCCCGACGCGCCATCCCGAAGACCACCATCGCACCTGTTGTTCGTGCCAGTTCCGCGAATCGCTCGACAGAAGGTCCGTTGAGCGATTCGGCAAGGTCGTCAAGCGACTGGAACACTTCGCGTGAGTAATGCAGTGTGCAAAGTTCCGGCAGGACAATGAGATCCACCGTGTCGTTTTGGCCCAGGTAATGCGCTATCCGCTCGCACAAGGAGGCGACATGGCGATCGCGATCGACCGCAGACGGGGTATTCGGAATCCGCGCCTGACAGGCCAGCAATTTCAGGGGGTTACGTTCTTGCACAACCGCAAGCTGCCCAAGGTCATCGCAGCTAAAGGACTCTAACGTTACTCAGGCTACCCAGAAGGCTTTTTCCAGGTCGTCAAAGTCTGACGCGGGTCCTTCAAACTTATTGCGGCCCAGTTCCAGAACGTAAACATAATCGGAGATATGCAGGGCGTGGCGGATTTCCTGATCAACGAGAAGAATAGTGAGGCCTTCCTTCTCAGTCAGCATGGTGAGCATCTCGTAAACCTCTTCTGAGAGCATCTTTGAAAGGCCTGCGGTAGGCTCATCCACCAACAACATACGAGGTTCTGCCATCAGCGTGCGGCTGATTTCCACCATGCGCTGCTGGCCGCCGGAAAGCTCCCCCGTGATCTGCTTGCGCTTTTCCTTGAGCACAGGGAAACGCTCGTAGTTCTCCTCGATCTTGTCAGCAATCTGTTTTTTGTCCCGCTTGAACGTCCAACCGCCGAGCTCCAGGTTCTCCTCTACGGACATATCCTTGAAGATCCCGGGTTGTTGCGGAATATAGGCAAGGCCTTTCAGAATACGTTGATGGGTGGGGACATCGATAATATTCTCACCCTCCAGTAGTACTTGACCATCGTTCGGCCGCAGAAATCCAAACACTGCCTTGAGCGCGGTGGACTTGCCCACGCCGTTGGCGCCAAGGATTGCCGTAATCTGGTTTTTACGGGCTTTCACGTTGAGGTCCTGCAGGATGTTGAGATCCTTGTAGTAGCCCACGTACAAGTTACGCAACTCCAGCACGATGTCATCCGATGCATCAGTCATGAGCGGGTCTCGTCGTCGTGCTGGCCGGTGCCCGAGCGGTCTTCTGTGGTGCCAAGGTATGCTTCAATCACCACAGGATCGTTCTTGACATTCTCAGGCGTGTTGTCGGCGATTAGATCGCCGTAGTTCAACACCAGCAGTCTTTTACACAAGGCAAAGATCGAATCCATCTGGTGACTGATAATGATCATGGCTTTGCCGCGCCCGTTAACCCGTCGAATATATTCGTAGATCACTTCCATCAGTTTTGGGTGCACGCCGGCAAAAGGTTCATCCAGGATAATGACATCCGGATCGAGCATCAGCAGGCGACCGAGTTCCAACAGTTTCTGTTGGCCGCCGGAAAGCGCCCGGGCATATTCATTGCGAAGATGTGCCATAGTCAGAAAATCGAGCACCTCAAGGGCTTCTTCCCTGACCTCTTTGCCCTTATGACTCCTCCCCTGCGCCAGCGCCGGTACGTAAAGATTCTCTAGCACTGTCATGCGCCGGAACGAGCGCGTGACCTGGAATGTCCGGCCAAGACCTGCTTTGGCAACTTCAAACGACGGCAACTGATCAATGCGAGTGCCGTTGAGATAGACCGTTCCGCTATTGGGCTTAACCGCCCCATCGAGCACGTTCGTCAGCGTGGTCTTGCCGGCCCCGTTTGGCCCGATAAGACCGATCATCTCCGCGCCGTTGATCTCAAAAGAGACATCCTTCAGCACATGATTGCCACCGAAGCGCTTGTTCAGCCGGGAGACACTGAGCTCAATCATGTCCGAGTTTCCCGGCTGGCGGCATCCGCGGGGTCATCGGAACCGCTTCCGCTGTCATCGGTACGTCGTGCAACGGTCTCTGCCGCCACGTGTCCCCGGGTAAAGCAATCAATCACGGGCACCAATAGTCCGTTTCGTGCAAAACGTAACGTCAGCATTAGTAAAACCCCGAAAAATACCAGACGCCAAAGTGTCATATCCACCGTGATGCCGCCAATTGAAAAACTGGTCCGCAGCATTTCCAACATGAACTCGATGAGGATGGCTCCAATTGCCGCGGCAATAAAGTTCTCCACTCCGGCAATCACCGCCATTGCCACGACCAAGCTCATCTGCAAAATCATCAAATTATTTGGCGTAATGATGGTCACATAGTGTCCATAAACGGTACCGGCCAGAGCTGCCATCGATGAAGTCACGACAAAGACCAGCACCTTGTAACGCGTGGTATTAACCCCGAGCGCGGCCGCCGCGTCCTGATCTTCGCGCAGGGCCCGCACAAAAAGCCCGAAGCGCGACTGGGACAGCCAGTAGAGCACCGCAAGACACCCAAGCAGTAGGAAGAGCATTACGAAATACGGTGGAATTTTGTCCGTCTTGCTGAAGAAATGGCCCGCAATCGTAATCCCGTTTTCAAAAAGGCTCGGCAACTCCAAGCCGGCCTGGCCACGGGTGATCTGAATTTCCGCACTGATTGTGGCCCGCAGGATCTCGGAAAATCCGAGCGTAAAGAGCGCAAGGTACGCCGCCCGCAAACGCAGTACGAGCAATCCGATCAGGAGGCCGAAAATGCCGCCCACAATCGTGCCCAGGATAATGCCAAGCCACACCGGCATCCGCGTCACTTCGACCGTGCCGTTCCATTTTTCCATCGCCTGCGCCAGACAATCCTGAGTCAGAGTCGTCGAAGTGACGCCAATCGGGTTTTTGACAATAAGATATTGCCCGCCAATGGCGAACTCCGTACAGATTCCAGTGGGCTCGGGAGAGAGAAAGAAGTAATGACAGAAAAGCGCCGTGGTGTAGGCGCCCAGTCCCATAAAGGCCATGTGCCCGAACGAGAACTGGCCGGCATAACCTGCCAGCATCGACCAACTCGACGCCAGGATGGCGTAGAAAAAGCCAATAATGCAGATATGCATGATGTAGTCGTAGTTGCCGCCGGTATAGACGAACGGAAACGCTACGAAGAACACCACAATCAGTGCGCCCAGCAGTTGAGGAACGTTTTGTCTTTTCAAAACTTGCCGTGCGCCCCGCTGGCAAACTTGCGGCCAAACAGCCCCATGGGCCGCAACAACAGCATCACAGTAAGAATAATCATCCCGTAGGCTGGAATATAACTGGACGCTTTTTGTGGATTGGGGACGCAACCGGTTCCTGCGGCCTCAACTAGGCCGACCAGCGTGCCGCCAACAAACGCCCCAGGCAAGGATCCCAGCCCGCCCAGCACCACAATAACGAAAGACCGCATCTCAGGAATCAACCCTACGATTGGCAACCAGGAAAAGGCCTGGACCAGAACCGCTCCCGAAAGCGCTGCAATCATGCACCCGAGTGCGAAGGCCAACATGTTCATTCGGTTTGGATTAATGCCCGCAATGGCAGCGGCTTCACGGTCCTGACTGACGGCGCGAAGGCCTTTTCCGGTCCAGGTGCGGTGCAGGAAATACAGCAGACCCAACAGGACCAAGATTGAAAGGATGGCTGCGACAAACCGGGGGTTCGAGATCGATACGGTATCAAAAAGCGTCATGTTGCCCCGGCTCGTCTTAATCAGCCAGGGGTCCGCATTGTCCGGTAGCCGAATCCGGGGGAAATCAAAAAACCGCTTTACTTTTACAGGGTTGAAGCCTGCCAGTGCGGCAACCAAATAAGTCAGTGTGAACGAAAGTCCAAAAGTCACGAGGATGCCGTACTCAACTGGGCGTTCCACCCGGCCGTCATACATAGGCGTCAGGAACAGGCGTTCGAACAGCGCCCCGAGCAAAAATGTAATCGAACAGGAGCCCAATACTCCGATCAGGGGATGTACTCCCGGAAACCAGACGACAACGATGTAGTAAACCAACATGCCGCCAATCATATAAAAGGCGCCATGGGCGAAACTGACAAGCCCAAGGATAGAAAAGATCAGCGTGAGCCCCATTGCCATCAGGCCATAAATGATGCCGATGATAAGCCCGTTGGTGATCTGCGATGCAACGAAGGATCCGTTCGAGACACAGTTATTTTCAGGATCCGCGTTAGCAAAAGCCACCGCGATAATGCCGATGACCACCAGGGACGACAACGTAATCATGACGCGACCGATCTCGGGACTCTTCCACCATAATGGCGCTAACCCAAAAGGCCCGAACGCCGCGCCGATCAGCGAACCGCCGAGCGTCGCATTGGAGGTATCGCGGTCTTTACGAAGATAGACCCGGCGGGTACCGATACCCCCGGTGACTCCCCAGAAAACAATCCAGAGCATCGTCCACCAGAAAATACTTGAGTATTGCATTGCTCCGATTATTCCTGCAGGTGGTGCTCACCGGTTACATCAATAAACATAAAAATGAGCGGGGCAGGCATGTGTCACGCCCGCCCCGCTTTTAGAGTGATTCAGAAAATACGATCAGTGACCGACGTAGATCGCGTCGCCTGTCTTGTAGACGTCAGGATAAACAATCGTCATTGTATTGGAAGGCTCACCCTCTTTTTGATACTGGACCATCGTGATCGCAGGATCAGGCCACTGGTGCCACCACTCATCCCCTTTACCATCAACAGAAGGATCTTTGTTAGTGCCATACGGGAAGTAAATCCTCCCAAGGGTTCCCTCGTGGCTGATGTTCTCTAGTGCGTCGACGATAGCGTCGCCACTGGTCGAACCTGCCTCGTTGATGGCCTGGGCCAGGACGCCGATGGAGTCATAGGCTTCCAGCGCATAACTTTCGACACCGGTCTTGCCGGTTTTTGCCTTGTAGTCGTTGGCAAACTTCAACGCGCTTTCGTTATACATGGTTTCCGGCACACCGATCCGCGCCATAAAAGCGAGGTTACCGTCAGGCACGTTTTCCCACCATGATTTACTCTCGAGACCGGCCTGATTGGCGTGGAACATCATATCCAGTGGACCAACGCCGGCATCAGCCGCCTGCTGCGCGTAGTTGTATCCCGCCTCACCCGTCAGCAGTACGATCACGTAGTCAGGATCTTCCGCCTTCACACGCTCGACGATACCAGCAAAATCCTGCGTACCGATATCCACACCAAAGGTAGTGCTTCCGATGCCTTTCGAGGCGAGACCTTTTTCACACTCTGCCGCGGCCGGGATGCCGTAATCCGTGTTCTCGGTCACGATGGCAACCTTTTTCACGCCCGGTGCCTGAGCTGCAAACTTCCAAATCACCCCTGACGCCCAGGAACTGAGCGGCGCGATACGGAAGATGTACTTCTGCTTGTCGCCGGTGATGGTGTCGTTCCAGGTTTCAGCAAAGACCACGGGTATTCCCCGATCGTTGGCCACATCCTTGCCGGCAACGCCAACAGAGCTGTGATAACCGCCGCCCACGGCAACAACGCCGTCCTGGGTAATGAGTTTTTCCATCAGCGCCCGTGCCTTCTCAGGCAGACCTTCTGTATCGGCGATGACAACTTCGATATCACAGCCGAGCACACCGCCGGCCGCGTTGATGTCTCGCTGAGCCAGAATCATGGCATCGCGCATCGCCTCACCACCGGTCACGGAACCTGGCGCCGAAAGCGGAGCGAGGCCCCCGATCTTGATGGGGCAATCGGCAGCGAGTGCCGGGCCGCTGAGCGACGCCAGACCGAAGAGGCCTGCGACGAGGCCAACGGCGGACGTCAGTTTACGCACTTTTTCCATTCCTATTCTCCTCATATTTTGAGTATCTGATTTAAAGTTTTACCGCATTCGATACTTCCCGATCTTCGTTGCATCCGCTTTAGAGATTTAACCAAACAATAATGCGATGGTTTCCAAAGACCGTGAATCTCATTGTTAAACAGATTGTAGATAGGGTCAATCCCAACATCATGAAAGTCTGATGGAGGTCAGCGTATACAGAAACTGTTGCAATGACCCCTACTTGGTTAAACTTAATGTAGTTTTTCGTCTTTGAGGCTTTATGTCAGACAATTTAGATTCCGTATCGACGCTGGAAACGGTTCCGGACCGGAGTATCCGCCAGTGGCTTCGAGACAACCGGATTGACGAGATTGAAGCCGTCATCCCTGATATGACGGGCATTGCCCGTGGGAAACTTATTCCTGCGCACAAATACAGCGAAGAGATCGGTATGCGCCTGCCTGAGGCGATCTTTCTTCAGACCGTAACCGGGGAATACCCCGAAGACCAGAGCGCCGTTGATCCTGCCGACAAGGATATCTTCCTGAAACCGGATCTTGACAGTTTCCGGTTGGTTCCCTGGACTCAAGAACCCACCGCACTTGTGATCCACGACTGCTTTTACGCCGATGGGAGCCCTGTCGAGATGGCACCGCGCTATGTGCTGCAGAAAATCGTCAATGCCTATCGTGAGAACGGCTGGGAGCCCGTGGTCGCGCCAGAGCTTGAGTTTTACCTGATTAAGCCCAATCCCGATGCTGACTATCCGCTGGAGCCTCCGGTTGGGCGCTCTGGTCGCGCCGAAGCAGGCCGGCAGTCCTTTTCAATAGATGCGGTCAACGAGTTCGATCCGCTGTTTGAAGATCTCTACGACTATTGCGAAGGACTCGAAATCTCACTCGAGACCCTCAATCACGAAGCTGGCGCGGCACAGATGGAGGTCAACCTGCTGCACGGTGATCCAGTGGCGATCGCCGATCAGGCTTTTTTGTTTAAACGGGCCGTGCGCGAGACTGCGCTTCGGCACAAGATGTACGCCTCTTTCATGGCTAAACCCATGGAAAAAGAACCTGGCAGTGCTATGCACATCCACCAGAGCGTGATCTCTGCAAAAACCGGAGCAAATATATTCAGCGACACCAATGGCGAAGCCAGCGCACTTTTTTATGCTTATATTGGTGGACTGCAGCGATTTTTGCCGGCTTCCCTGTCTCTTCTTGCGCCGAATGTGAACTCATATCGGCGTCTCATCCGTTATCACGCGGCGCCAATCAACGTCCAATGGGGACTCGATAACCGTACGGTGGGTCTTCGGGTTCCAGACTCAGGGCGTGAGTCACGCCGGGTTGAAAACCGTGTACCCGGCGCCGATGCCAACCCCTATCTCGCCATTGCAGCAAGTCTCGCTTGCGGACTGCTCGGGATGCAGCAGAAACTCGATCCCAGCGCACCGGTGACGGCAAGCGCCTATGATATGCCGTATGAACTGCCCCGCAGCTTGGAGCAGTCGCTCGAGGCGCTGGAACACTGTGACGATCTCAAGGAGATGCTGGGCACGCGTTTTGTTCAAGCCTGGAATGCGGTCAAGGAAAGTGAATATGATACGTTTCTTCAGGTGATCAGTTCCTGGGAGCGCGAGCATCTGCTGCTGAACGTCTAGACCAAGGCTTCTGTCCTTTCGATTACCAGAGCCTTTTTCGTACTTTTTAGTACGTAAACTGCATTGACGGGGCCAATCTCTCACTTCTAAGATGGGAGGTCGATCCAAAAAGAAGTTTGCTGCCGAGGAGCACCCCCATGACGCTGACCACCGCCGAATATCAGGCGCTTGACCACGCCCACTTTCTGCATCCTTTTACCGATCACAAACGGATGCATGAAAGGGGTGCCCGCATTATCGAACGTGCCAAAGGCGTGTATCTGTGGGACACTGATGGCCACCGGTTGATGGATGGCATGGCGGGGCTCTGGTGTGTCAACGTGGGCTATGGACGTAAGGACCTCGCTGAAGTGGCACGCAAGCAGATAGAGCAGCTGCCCTACTACAACAGTTTCTTCCAAACGGCGCACCCGCCAGTTATCGACCTGTCGACACTGCTATCCGAAGTCACCCAGGATCATCTTACGCACGTATTCCTGACTAACTCGGGTTCGGAGTCAAACGACACGGTCGTACGCATGGCGCGCTACTTCTGGCAGTGCATGGGTCATCCCGAAAAGCAGGTCATCATCAGCCGGCGGAATGCATATCATGGCAGTACTATGGCGGGAGCAAGCCTTAGTGGCATGCAGGCCATGCACGAGCAGGGAGGTCTCCCAATTCCCGATATTGTGCATATCGGTCAGCCGTTCTGGTATCGCGAGGGCGGTGACTTGACCCCAGAGGAGTTCGGCAAAAAGGTTGCCGGCGAACTCGAACAGAAAATTCAGGAACTGGGTGAACACCGGGTTGCGGCCTTTATTGCTGAACCTATCCAAGGTGCCGGAGGCGTGATCGTGCCGCCCGAGACCTATTGGCCAGAGATCAGTGCCATCTGTCAGCGTCACCAGATTCTGCTCGTGGCCGATGAGGTCATCTGCGGATTTGGCCGCACGGGTGAATGGTTTGCCAGCGATTACTATGGCCTCAAGCCCGACCTCATGCCAATCGCCAAAGGATTGTCCTCTGGATACCTTCCCATCGGCGGTGTCATGGTCTCAGAACACATCGCAAGGATCATCATTGAAGAGGGTGGTGAATTTACTCACGGCATGACCTATGCCGGGCATCCGGCTGCCTGCGCGGTGGCCGCCGCAAATATCCGGATCCTGCGTGACGAAGGCATTATTGATCGGGTGCGCACAGAAACCGGTCCTTACCTACAACAACGATGGGCCGAACTTGCTGATCATCCGTTGGTCGGTGAGGTACGTGGGCTGGGCTTTCTGGGTGCGCTGGAAATCGTTGCTGATAAAGATACCCGTGCGCAGTTTGAGCCGTCAGGAACAACTGGGCCGCTCTGTCGCGATATTGCCGCTAACCTGGGTCTTGTGATGCGGGCCGTCGGCGACAGCATGATCATCTCCCCGCCGCTGATTATGTCTAAAGAGGAGATCGATGAACTGGTCGAACTGGCCAGAAAAGCCCTTGACAAGACTTTAGACCAGGTCCAGGCATGACCCAAAACCGCTGCGATCAATATCTTAGTCTCTTTGGTCTCGCATGTACTTCTGCAAAGTTCGCGCCATAATCTAAAATAACCTAAGATAGAAGCGCCCAACCCTTTTTGGGCGGGGTCACAGTGAAGCCCAGTAAAACGAGATTTAAGGAGGAGCAAAATGAAAAAAGAGGATATCGTAGAACAACTCGCTACAGGCCAGATGAGCCGTCGAAAGTTCAACCAGAGCCTAATGGCGCTTGGTGCCACCATGGTGATGATGCCGGTAGGCAGTCGCTCCGCGTTTGCCGCGAATGACGACCATCCTACCGTGTTTACTTGGGAAGGCTGGGACGTTCCCGAACTGCATCAACCTTATCTTGCCAAACATGGCGAATCACCCAACATAGCCATCTTCGGTGACGAGGAAGAAGCCTTTGCCAAGATGCGTGCCGGGTTCAAGGTTGATCTCACCCAGCCCTGCACCTACAAAGTTCCAATCTGGAAAGATGCGGGCATTCTGGACCCAATCGACACCAGTCGACTCAGCAACTGGGACGATCTCATTCCGAGTCTCAAAACCATCCCGGGCACTTTTGAAGGCGACAAGCAGTACTTCATTCCCACCGACTGGGGCCTGACGTCAGTGTTGTATCGTGCTGACCTTGCTCCTGAATATGTCGGCAACGAATCCTGGGGAATGCTTTGGGATCCGAAATACAAAGGCCGTCTGTCTATGGCAGACAGTCTGATCGACGGCGTCATGGTCGCCGCCATCTACACCGGCGCCAAAGATCCGTTCAACATGACCGATGAGGAAATGGCAAAAACCCGGGCAGCGCTCAAGGAACAATTGCCGCTGATGCGGTACTACTGGACCAGTCCGGCAGATATCGAGCAGGCGCTCGCCTCCGGTGAACTGGTTGCCACTAGTGCATGGAACTCATCTTACGCTGCACTTAAGAAGGAAGGCTTCGATGTCCGCTACTCCAGCCCGAAAGAAGGCGCCATGACCTGGGTTTGCGGCTTCTGCCTGATGAGCGATCATGATCCGGCCAAACTCGATCGGATTTACGACTACCTTGATGCTTATGCCAGCGTGGAATCCGGCGTGTTTGCGCTGACCGAGTACGGGTACGGACACGGCAACCTTAACGCTTTCGCCAAGGTCGAGCAGGATCAACCAGGCCTGCTCAAAGAGTTAGGCTACTCGGTAAACGTGAACGAGACTCTGGATGCCGGCATCTTTCAGGCCCCGATGGGCAACGAGCCAGCGCTTCAGGCTATGTTCGAAGAAGTCAAAGCCGGTATGTAGTCCTGCCGGTTCGAAGCTGAGCAAACGATGCCGGGTGAGGCTTCCTCACCCGGCATTATGCTTTTAGCCTATCACCTCCCTATTGCCTACTAGGCCTCTCAATAAAAATCTATCACTCATGAGTCGAACCGCCATGTCGTTGCAGTCCTTCGGCTCAACCATCCGTAGGCGCTTTCTGGAAAGTGAGGCCCTCAGGGGATTCAGTCTTCTTTCCCCAACACTACTGGCGATGGTCTTTGGCCTTGCGATGCCGTTGCTGATCCTTTTTACGCTCAGTTTCTGGCTGCAGGACTACGTTGATTTCATAAAAACATTCTCGTGGAAGAACTACTCAGACTTTTTTGCCAAGCCCATTTACGGGATGATCCTAATCAAGTCGATCAAGATATCCGGCGTGGTAACGCTGGCCACCGTCCTGTTGGCTTATCCAATGGCGTACTTCATTGCTTTTCGAGTTCAGAAAAACAAACTGGTCTGGCTGATCTTGATCACGGTCCCGTTCTGGACCAGCTATCTCCTGCGCGTCTTTGCATGGAAGGTGATGTTGGGATACAACGGGGTTGTCAATTCTGGCCTCAAGTCTATCGGCCTCATCAGCGAACCGCTTGAGTTTCTGCTGTATAACCCATTCGCGGTAACGATCACGCTGGCTCACGCCTGGGCAGCGTTTGCAATCCTGCCTATCTATGTATCGCTTGAGAAAATCGACCGCTCTTTGCTTGAGGCAGCTCGGGATCTGGGTGAAAACGCCTTTATGAGTTTTGTGCGGGTCACACTGCCGCTCTCGATGCCGGGCGTCATCGCGGCGAGTCTGCTGGTCTTTATCCCGACCGTTGGAGACTACGTCACCCCATCGCTGGTGGGAGGCCCCAGCGGCATCATGATCGGTAACATTATCCAGTCGATGTTCGGCAAGGCATTCAATTGGCCACTCGGCGCGGCCATCTCCGTCATGTCGATGCTCACGGTAACGGCAATGATCTGCCTCTTTCTCTGGGGTACTCACCGTTTTCGCAGGAGGATCGCATGAACACGAATCGTCCCTGGTGGCGGCCCGACGGCTTTGCAGTCTATGCCATGATCTACCTGACCTTTATTTATCTACCGGTCCTGTTTCTGCCGCTGTTTTCGTTCAATGAGTCGAAGTACATTGCTTTTCCGCTGAAAGGATTTACCTTCAAGTGGTACGAGAAGATGTTCAACAGTCCGGATATGCTGGAGGCCCTGATGAACAGTATCAAGGTCGGACTGACGGTGGCCATACTAAGCACGATACTGGGCTTGTTGGCGGCTAAAGCCGTAACCCGCTATCGGTTGCCGGGACGAGGACCGGTCATGGGCTTCATCATGGTCCCACTCGTGATTCCGGCAATTATTCTGGCGATCTCGCTGCTGATCCTGATCACGCAGGTGGGGATACCCCTCTCATTGTGGACGGTGGGTTTTTCGCACATGCTTTTATGTACGCCGTTTGCGATGTTGGTACTGATCTCCCGGATGGAAGGCTTTGACCGCAGTCTGGAAGAGGCCGCGCTTGATCTCGGTGAAAATGCCTGGATGACCTTCTGGCGGGTCACTTTCCCTATCGTGCTGCCAGGTATTGTTGCCAGCCTGCTGCTGACCTTCACTATTTCGTTTGACGAATTTGTGCTGTCCTTCTTCCTCACCAGCACAGACCCAACCCTTCCGATCTATATCTGGAGTTCACTGCGCTTTCCCACCAAGCTTCCGCCAGTGCTGGCTCTGGGTGCCAGCATATTTGTGATTTCTTTCTTCGTCGTCGCTTTTGCTGAATGGTTCAGACGGCGTGGCGTAAAAACCGACAGTACTTCGGGACTTTGAACATGAGCGATGCAATCATTTCATTCCAGGGCGTTAGCAAACACTTCGGGTCTGTAAAAGCTGTAGAGAACGCCAGTTTTGACATTCAACGAGGTGAGTTCTTCTCGCTGCTCGGTCCGTCGGGTTGCGGCAAGACAACCTTGCTGCGGATGGTGGCAGGTTTTGAGATCCCCAGTGCGGGAGAAATCATGATTGATGACCAGCCGATGTCAGCGACACCACCCAATCACCGTCCGGTGAACATGGTGTTCCAGAACTATGCGATCTTTCCGCACTTGGATGTACGGAACAACATTGCTTTCGGCATGCGTAAGGCTGGACTCACCCGGGCCGAACTGGACAAGCGCATCGACGAAGTGCTGGAGCTCATCAAACTGCCAGGATATGGCAAGCGTGGCGCAGACGAACTCTCGGGTGGGCAGCGTCAACGCGTCGCCCTAGCCAGAGCGCTCATCAAGCAACCCAAGGTGCTATTGCTGGATGAACCACTGGGCGCGCTCGACAAAAAACTTCGCGAGCAGATGCAGATCGAACTGCGCCAACTGCAGCAGCAGATCGGCATTACTTTTCTGTTTGTTACCCACGACCAGGAAGAGGCGCTGACGCTGTCTGACCAAATCGCAGTAATGTCCGAGGGTGAAGTCATGGAAATCGCCTCGCCGGGACAACTTTATGAATCACCCGGCTCTCGATTCGTTGCGGATTTCATCGGTAGCATGAATTTCTTCGAAGGGGAAATCTCATCCTCCACCGACAGTGCCGTGACGGTACAGACTCCGGTGCTGGGCGAAGTCAAGGTTACCGGATCTGATGCCGGTGTATCAACGGGACAGCAGGTCTGGGTGGCGATACGGCCTGAAAAAATGCAGCCGGTATTCTCGGATCCGGGAGAGAGCGCCAATACCGCGGGCGGTACGATGGGGCTTTCAGCATATCTTGGTGACCGGAGCCACTTCTACGTACACCTGCCTCAGCGTGAAGACCCGGTACTGGTCGCGCTGCAGAATCTGGAGCGCTCGATGACGCACCTCCACAAGCCCAGTCAGCCTGTGTGGCTACAGTGGGCCAACGATGCTGTGGTGGTGCTTCCGCGGGACTGACCTACCGGTCAGCACCCTTCATGGGCTTTCGATTATTCATCGGCGCTGCCAGTCTCTGCGCAAGTTTCTTGGCGGCGCTTGCCGTCTTTGCGCAATCCCCCGTCACGGTTAATTCAGCGAAGGGATACCTGATCCTGGGAGAAACGGCCTACCACCTTGATGGCGCCACCCTGCCCCACCCTGACGCACTGTGCCAGAACAGCAACAATGACTGGCCGTGCGGAAAGGCTGCATGGCAAATTCTTGCCGATCGTGTCATTCAAGGCACTTTGGAATGCAGTCCACTGGTCTCGCTGTCAACTTCCGCCTCGACAGAGGGCAGTCTGTCGGCAGAATGCACCCTGAATGGAGAAAGCCTGAACGCCACACTGGTCCGCTATGGATGGGCGCTCACCAATGCCAGCCCGGCAGCGCCTTTCCAGAAAGAAGAAGCGCTCGCCCGAGAAGAAGCGCTCGGTATCTGGCGCGATGGCTTCGTTCCGCCCGACAACTGGCGAAGATCAGACGCTTCTGACTGTGGCGTCTGTAGCGCGCGGCATGAGAGTATCGTTCGGTCCCGGGAACGGCACCAACAGAGCACGGGCGAAGCCAGTACCGACTAAGGGTCTCTCGGATGCCTGCAATCAGCACAGCCATACAGTATGAGCGTCTGAACGCCGCAAACTGGGGCCACTGGCGGTCGCAACTGCTTCGTCTTGAAACACAGACTTACGAACCCTCCCGGCAGGATACGCCCGAGACCCTTGAAAAGATCATTTGTCACGAAAAAGGTGTCAGTCTCGCAGCGATCAATGGGGTGCAACTGGCCGGATTTTGTCTCGGAGCACCGCTCGAGGCCTTTTCCCATGTTCGCGGCCCGGCCGAAGATTCATTACGAGGCAGCGCTACGGTGCTCTATGCCGCAGATACCCTCGTCGATGATGAGTATCGCGGTCAGGGAATCGGCCGAGAACTTAAAGCACACCAGATCGACGCCGCGCGGTCAGAGGGATTCGAACAGGTGTCCGGGCGTAACCGGGCAGGGCTCGCTGACGCCATGTGGCGACTGAATAGTTCGCTTGGCGCCCGGGCAGTTCATATAATTGAAAAAGACTACCAGGACGGTATCGAGCCTGATCTGTGCATCTACTACCGGATTGCGCTGTCGGCACCTTGAAGAGGCAAAATAATCCATGAGACCCAACCATATCCGAATCGTCGAAGTGGGGCCCCGCGATGGACTGCAGAACGAAGCCCAACCCCTGTCGCCCCAAGAACGTGTCGAACTGATACAGCAACTGGCCGCTGCCGGACTCAAAGATATTGAAGCCGGATCCTTTGTATCACCCCGCTGGGTTCCACAGATGGCCGGCAGCGGCGAAGTGCTGGAATCGCTCTCGGGACGAATAGATCTTCGCCTTCCGGTACTTGTACCCAACAAAAAAGGCTATGAGAATGCCCGAGCTGCGGGCGCCCGCGAGATCGCGATCTTCGGCGCCGCGTCAGAAACCTTCTCACAGCGCAACATCAACTGCAGCATTAATGAAAGCCTTTCACGCTTTGCCGAGGTGTGTACACTCGCCAAGGACGATGGCGTCGTCATCCGAGGCTACATCTCCTGTGTGCTGGGCTGTCCATATGAGGGCAAGGTAGAGATTGCTCAGGTAGCCAGTCTGGCGGCAAAACTGATCGCAATGGGCTGCTCTGAAATCTCTCTGGGCGATACCATTGGCGTTGGCACTCCGGACAAGGCGCGCGCGCTGGCAAAAGCCTGTGCAAGCGAAACCGGTATCGATAACCTCTCGGTGCACTTTCACGATACCTATGGGCAGGCGCTTGCCAACATTCTTGCCTGTATCGAGATCGGTGTAACCACAGTAGACACCGCTGTTGGCGGGTTGGGCGGATGTCCTTATGCATCTGGCTCTGCCGGCAATGTGGCGACTGAAGACGTGGTCTACATGATGGAGGGTCTTGGTATTGACTGCGCGACTGACCTTGATCAGCTCGTCACCATCACCGATTCACTGAGCCGCCGACTGGGGCATCCTCCGGCCTCACGGGTCGCAAGGGCCCAACTCGCCAAACGACACTGAGACCCTCTGGGAAGCTTACCGATAATCCTCGGGCTGAAACGACTACAACAAAGCGGGCAAACCCCCCAAGTCCTTAAGTTCTGCATCGGCAAGGGTACCGAGACGCTCGGCCTGCTGACCAAAACGGTTAATCCAGGCAACCTTGAATCCAAAAGCGCCCGCGCCGGCGGCATCCCACGAATTGGACGACTGGAATGCGATCTCGCGCGGCTGAAGATCCAGCTGATCAACCGCCAGTTGGTAAACCCGCGGGTCCGGCTTGTAGACGCCAAGGGAATCAACTGAAATTACCGCATCGAAAAAATCCTGAAGTTCACTGTTTCGAACCGCAGAATTCAGCATCTCGGTAGAACCGTTGGACAGGATTGCACAACGAAAACCTTTTTGCCTGAGTGCTTCAAGTACTTTCGGCACCTCGGGGTAGCAGGATAATTCAAGATAGGCCTGCATCAGATTCTGTTGCAGCTCGGCATCGGTCATCTCATGAGTATCAAGTGCAAAATTCAGTGCATCCTGAGTGATCTGCCAGAAATCCACATATCGACCCATGAGGGTACGCAGCCAGGTATATTCGAGTTGCTTGGTGCGCC
>MDTB01224478.1_pt1 | contig 17256 bp, 16 predicted proteins | sample 811161 | NCBI WGS metagenome assembly MDTB01 (sample SAMN05326650, study PRJNA326480) | marine metagenome | isolation source: seawater | place: Mediterranean Sea | collected 2009
CAATACCAAAAAAAGATAGAAAAAAAGATAGTAAAGAGGAGACATCTAAGGAGGCACCAAAAGCAGAGGCACCAAAAGCAGAGGCACCAAAAGCAGAGGCACCAAAAGCAGAGGCACCAAAAGCAGAAGCAAAAGCAGAAGCTCCAAAAGCAGAAGCTCCTAAAGCAGAGGCACCAAAAGCAGAAGCAGATAAGGAAAAAGATAAAAAGTAATAATTATGTTTCAAGCTACAATATTTACACTTTACCCAGAAATTTTTCCTGGTCCCTTGTCAAAGGGTCTTTATGGTAAGGCGCTATCAAAAAAATTATGGGACCTAAAAATAGTAAATATTAGAGATTCAGCAAAAGATAAACATAAAACAGTAGATGATTCTCCTTTTGGAGGTGGATCAGGAATGTTATTAAAAGCTGATATATTAGCTAAATCAATTGATCAAAACAAAAAACCAGGGGAAAGTATTTTTTATTTATCTCCTAAAGGAAAAAGTTTTAATCAAAAACTTGCAAAAAAACTTTCTATGAAAAAATCAATTAATTTAATATGTGGTCATTTTGAAGGAGTAGATGAAAGAATATTGGAAACAAGAAATATAGAGGAGATTAGTTTAGGAGATTTTATTTTGTCTGGTGGAGAGTCAGCAGCTTTTGTAGTTCTTGATAGTATTTTAAGATTAATACCGGGAGTTCTGGGAAATGAAGACTCTAAGAATGAAGAGAGCTTTGAGAATGGCCTTTTAGAGTATCCGCAGTATACAAAACCTCAAATTTGGGAGGAAAAGAGTGTGCCAAAAGTGTTATTATCCGGTGATCACAGTAAAATTAAAGACTGGCGTTTATCTCAATCTGAGGCTATAACACGCGTCCGAAGACCAGACTTATGGAAAAAATATAAGAAAAATTAACTTGATTAATATAAACATGAAAACAATTGAAGAGATAAATTTACATAATGTAAAAAAAATACTGGCTGAAAAAAAAATACCTGAATTTTTTCCAGGAGATGTAGTCAAGGTTGGTGTAAGAATAACAGAAGGAAAAAAAGAAAGAATTCAATATTTTGAAGGTGTTTGTATTGCAAAAAAAAATAGAGATATTAATTCTTCATTTACAGTTAGAAAAATTTCCTTTGGAGAAGGTGTAGAAAGAACATTTCCATTATATGGTAGTGTAATTGATACGATTACTTTAATTAGATCAGGAAAAGTCAAAAGGGCAAAATTATACTACTTAAGAGACAGAACTGGTAAATCAGCAAGAATTGCAGAAAAAATTAAAAAAAAGATAGGTATAGAAGTTGACATTAAGCCCGAGACTGTGACTGAAGAAAATGTAGCACCAGCTACAGTTGAGGAAGAAAGTAAAACTGAAACTCTTCAGGCAGAAACTAAAAAAGAAAGTCCTGAAGAAAAAAAATAATTTTTTTTCAATGCCACTAACATTATATGATAAAATTTGGAATGAACATTTAGTTCATGAACAGGAAGACGGTACTGCATTATTATTTGTTGATAGGCATTTGATACATGAAGTTACAAGTCCTCAGGCATTTGAGGGTTTAAGAAACTCAAAAAGAAAAGTAAGACAACCAAAATTAACTTTAGCTGTTGTAGATCACAATATTCCAACAACTGATAGATCTAAAGGTATAGATGATGAGGACTCTAGAATTCAGGTAGAAACTCTTGACAAAAATTGTAAAGAATTTGGTGTTCAATTATTTGGAATGAAAGACAAAAGGCAGGGAATCGTTCATATAGTTGGGCCAGAACAAGGATTTACTCAACCAGGAACTGTAATAGTTTGTGGTGATAGTCACACAGCAACGCATGGAGCATTTGGTGCCTTGGCTTTTGGAATAGGCACTTCTGAAGTTGAGCATGTTTTAGCAACGCAAACTTTACTTCAAAAAAAAGCAAAAAATTTTAAAGTTAATGTAAATGGTAAGTTAGCTATAGGGGTAACCTCAAAAGACGTTGTTCTACAAATAATTGGCAAAATAGGAACTGCTGGTGGAACTGGGCATGTAATTGAATATGCTGGAAGTTTAATTTCAGATTTATCTGTAGAGCAAAGAATGACTATATGCAACATGACCATAGAAGGAGGAGCTAGAGCAGGTCTTATAAAACCGGATCAGAAAATATTTGATTATTTAAAAGGGCGACCAATGTCTCCAAAGGGTTCAAATTGGGAAAAAGCAGTTGCGTACTGGGAAAATTTAAAAAGCGATAGTGAAGCTAAATTTGATAAAGAAATAAATTTAACTGCAGATGATATTCAACCAATGGTAACCTGGGGAACCTCTCCTCAAGATGTGGTTTCAATAGAAGGTAAAATTCCTAACCCTCTAAATGAAACAGATGTTGATAGAAAAAATTCTATAGATAGATCATTAAAATACATGGGCTTAGAACCAAATACTGCTGTAAAAGATATAAAGATAGATACCGTATTTATAGGCAGTTGTACCAATGGAAGAATAGAAGATCTTAGAGAAGCAGCACAAATTTTAAAAGATAAAAAGAAAGCCTCGTATGTTAATGGAATGGTAGTTCCAGGATCTGGACTGGTAAAGGAGCAAGCTGAACAAGAGGGATTGGATAAAATATTTATTAATTCTGGTTTAGAGTGGAGAGAACCGGGATGCTCTATGTGCTTAGCGATGAATGCAGATAAATTAAAACCTCAAGAAAGATGTGCATCTACATCAAATAGAAATTTCGAAGGAAGACAAGGAAGAGGTGGCAGAACTCACCTAGTAAGTCCTGGGATGGCAGCAGCAGCAGCAATTGCTGGAAAATTTGATGATGTTAGAAAGTATCAAAATTAAGATGAAAAAATTTAATTCACTTAAAAGTATTCCAGCATATTTACCAATTGTAAATATCGATACAGACATGATTATTCCTAAACAGTTTTTAAAAACAATTAAAAGAACGGGATTAGGAAAAAATTTATTTTTTGAAATGAGATATGACGACAATGGAAATGAAATTAAAGATTTTGTACTAAATACAAAACCTTTTAATAATTCGAAAATATTAATAGCAGGTAAAAATTTTGGGTGTGGATCATCCAGAGAACATGCTCCATGGGCTCTTTTAGACTTTGGAGTTACTTGTATCATAAGTTCTAGTTATGCAGATATTTTTTATAATAATTGTTTTAAAAATGGTATTTTACCGATTGTGTTGAAAGCAGATAAAATAAGAGAACTTTCAGAATATTCAAAAAGAAAAGAAGAAATTTCTATTGATTTAGAAAAAGAAAAAATAATTTATGGCAACAATGAATTAAAATTTAATATTGATCCGTTTAAAAAAAAATGTTTATTGGAGGGATTAGACGACATAGCCTTATCATTAAAAAAATCAGAACAAATGAGTATTTTTGAAAAAAAGTTAAAAGTTGATAAACCGTGGATATTTAATGATTAAAATTAAAAAAAGAAAGATATTACTTTTATCAGGAGATGGCATAGGACCTGAAGTAATTGAGGAAGTAAAAAAAATTATAAATTGGTTTAATTCTAATAAATCTTTAGATTTTGAGATAGATGAAGATTTAGCAGGCGGCTGTTCTTATGACAAACATGGAACTCCAATTACAGATGAAGTTTTTTATAAAGCTTTAGAAAGTGAAGTTGTTATGTTGGGAGCTGTCGGTGGTCCAAAATGGGATGATCTTGAATTTTCTAAAAAACCTGAAAGAGCACTTCTAAAATTAAGAAAAGAATTAAAATTATTTGCTAATTTGAGACCAGCAATATGCTTTGAACAATTAGTAGATGCCTCAACTTTAAAACCAGAAGTGGTTTCAGGGTTAGATATTATGATTGTGCGTGAGCTGACAGGTGGAATTTATTTTGGTGAACCAAGGGGAATAAAACCAATAGATAATGGTGAAAGAAAAGGGTTGAATACTCATTCTTATATTTCAAGTGAAATTATAAGAGTTGCTAAAGTTGCTTTTGATTTGGCCAAGAAAAGAACTAATAAGGTAACCTCTTGTGAAAAATCTAATGTAATGGAAGCTGGACAGCTTTGGAAAGAAGAAGTTCAATTATTACATGATAAGGAATATAAAGAAGTAGAATTAAATCATATGCTTGCAGATAATTGTGCGATGCAACTTTTAAAAAATCCTAAACAGTTTGATGTAATCGTTACTGATAATTTATTTGGAGATATGCTTTCAGACCAAGCGTCTATGTTAACAGGTTCGTTAGGACTGTTACCATCGGCATCTCTTGGTGCTAAAAATAAAGATGGAGAGATGAGGGCCATGTACGAACCTATACATGGGTCAGCTCCAGATATTGCAGGAAAAGGAATAGCAAACCCTATAGCATCAATACTAAGTTTTGCAATGGCTCTAAGATATTCTTTAAATTTGGATAATGAAGCAGATGCCTTAGAAAAAGCTGTCCATGAAGTATTAAATGATGGCTTAAGAACTAAAGACATTTTATCTAAAGGAATGAAAGAAATTTCTACATCTGAAATGGGAGACTCAATAATTTCAAAATTAAAAATATAAAAATATTTTTTAAATATTAGTTTGTAGACTCGATGATCGTAGCGATGCCCATGCCCAAACCTATGCATTGGGTTGCTAAAGCATATTTTTTATCTTCTCTTTTTAGCAGTTCTGCAGCTTTACCGGTAATTCTAGCACCTGTTGCTCCTAGAGGGTGTCCTAAAGCTAACGCTCCACCGTCTAAATTTACTTTTTTTTTATCGATATCTAAATCTTTAATACATGCTAATGATTGAGAGGCAAAAGCCTCATTTAATTCAAATATATCAATGTCTTTAATTGATAGTTTTGCTCTTTCCAAAGCTTTTTTGGAAGCTCCGATTGGTCCTAAACCCATAGTATCAGCTTTACATCCTTGAACTGAAGTAGCAACTATTCTTGCTAAAATTTCTAAATTATTATCTTTAGCATATTGCTCTTCACAAATTAAAGTAGCCGCAGCACCATCTGTTAATGGAGAAGAAGTTGCGGCTGTTACAGTTCCTTTTTGATCAAATGCCAACTTTAATCCATCTAGTGTTTCTTGAGTACTATTAGGTCTAATATTGCTATCTTGGGAACACTTTCCTATAGAAACTATCTCATTATTAAAATTTCCTTTAGATTGAGCTTCAAATGCTTTTTTATGACTCAATATTGCAAATTCTTGTTGTTCTTTTCTTGATATAGAATACTGTTTAGCAACATTTTCAGCAGTAATACCCATGGTAAAATAAACATTTGGATTTTCTTTTTCAGTATATGGATATGGCATTGGATCAAAACCGGTTATTACTCTCGACATACTTTCTACACCACCACATATAAAAACTTTCCCAGAACCCATAGCTATTTTTCCTGCAGCGATATGGATTGCTTCCATAGACGAACCACACCATCTATCTACAGTCATACCAGAAGTTTTAATATCCATATTACTAAGGAATGTTACTAATTTACCAATATTAAAACATTGCTCCCCTGTCTGAAAAGCACATCCTATTACAATATCCTCTATATCAATTTTGTTAATTTTAGTTTTTGACACAAGGTCATTAACAACTTTAGCTAATAAATTTACTGGTTTTACGTCTATCAGTTCTCCCTTTCTAGCTGTTGTGAAAGGAGATCTTGAATAACCTGCTATAACTGCTTTAAACATAAGATATATATAACTATTTAATCTGGAAATGGCAAAGATGTTATTGTTCCATTTCTTTTTTTCCCATCAAGAGTTTCTACAAATAAATTTTGACCTATTTCCCAGTAATCTTTTAAAATCATAGATAGACCAATATTTTTTTTAATTCTAGGCGAAAAGATACCTGAAGTAATCTGCCCAATTCTTTTATTATCCTTAGAAAATACAATTAGTGGCTGCCCATTAGCTGAACATGGACTCCCGTCAAATATAATTCCTCTAATCTTTTGTTTTACACCTTCATTTTGAATTCTTGTTAGTGCTTTTTTTCCAATAAAATCATGTGAAATATCAGTTTTACAATATTTTTCTAAATTACATTCCAAAGGATTATTGTCTTTTGTAAAGTCATTACCGTAAGACATAAGTCCACCTTCTATTCTATCAATCAAATTAGGGCAACCTGGTGAAATATTAAACTTTTTTCCAGCTTCCCAAATTGTGTCCCAAAGTTTTTCACCCATTTCAACTTTATCAAAATAATCCTCATGTATTTTGAAATAAATTTCAAACCCATCTTGTTTACTGTAGCCAGACCTCGCTATAATTTGTTTTGTTCCTAAAAAATCCATGACTCTAAAATTGAAAAATTTAATCTTTTTTATTTCTTCTCCAAATATTGATATCATTAATTCTTCTGATTTTGGTCCTTGAATTGCTAATGGATAAACATCAGGCTCTTCAATATTTACATTAAAATTGGAACCTAAGGCATATCCTTTCGCCCATAACAGAATATCTGAATCTGCAATTGAAATCCAAAACATATCATCTTCTAATTTAAGTAAGACTGGATCATTAATCATGCCAGCATTTTCGTTCAGCATCGGTATATAAAAGCATTTACCAATTTCCATATTTTTAATTGACCTAGGTGTCATTTTTTGCACAAGTTTTGATGCATCTGGTCCGCTTATTTGAACTTGTCTTTGACATGAAACATCCCAAACTTGAACTTCTTTACTTAGATGCCAATAATCTTCCTCAACTGAATTTTGAAATCCTTTTGGTAAAAGCATATGATTTACAACTGTAAAATCAGAAACACCATGTTTTTCTACTTTGTTCGTATAAGGTGTTCTTCGTATCCTACGAGACATATTTAATTTTATATTTTTTTGCATAATTAAAATATTGTTATTAAAATATTATTCAGACCACCAAATAGAATAACCATTTGGAGATATGATGATTGGTAAATGATATTTCTTTTTAGGATCTTCCATTTTAAATTTTATTATAATCTCAGAAACAATTTTTTTTTCTGAAAAATAATCTGCTGTTTTACAAATCATTTCATAGTCACAATCACAGTCTTGTTTTGAAAGATCAAAATCTTTTAAAATTCTTCCTCCCGAATCTGTTTTTGTCTCAAAAAATATCTTTTTAATTCCAGAAGAGTTTATTTGATTAACTATTACTTTAACTCCATTTGCGTGAGTTCCATTTAACGAATTAAGTAGGTGAGATGATAAAGTTGCCATATGTTTATTCTATCGATGCCTTATCTCTTTTATCACTAACAGCGGCTACAATTGGACTAATTACACCTTTTGCTTTTACGTTTATACATGCAGTTTTTCCACTTTTTAAAGCTCTTTTTAATGCTGGAGCTAATTGTTCTCTTTTTGTAACTAGTTCTCCATGTCCACCAAAACCCTCAAAGATTTTGTGAAAAGGTATATCTCTAAAATCAGTTGCAAAATGTTTTCCACTTTCAAATAATCGTTCTTGTTGTTGAGATATGCAATCTAGTCCACCATTATTATCAATTACAACTACGATTGGTTTATTTTCTTGAAAAGCAGCCTCTATAGATAATCCTCCAGATAAAAAAGCACCATCTCCACTTATCAAAACTACATTTGAGTTAGGGTTAATGTTTTTTGCTGAAAGCGCAAAAGGGACACCAACACCAAGCATACTGAAAGTACCTGGGTGAAGAATTCCCCCTATTTTTTTTCCTTTTGATCCTGCAATATTTATTGCAATTTCAGACCAGAAGTGGGTATTACCTCCATCAATAACTAACCAATCTTTTTCACCAATAGCATCTTGAACATCTAAAGCTAATTGAAGGGGGTGTATTTTACCTTCATTAGCTTCAGCTTCTCTAGTTTCTTTACTTAAATCTTTTAAAGTTTTATCAACCCATTCTTGTTTTTTAGATTTATTAAAATCAAACCATTTATTACTTAAACTCCATTTATTATTTGTTTTAAGTTTATTTAATGTGTCAAAAAAAACACCAGGATCACACAATAGATTTATGTCTGCAGCTCTATTAAGTTCTATCTCCTCATGAGATCCATTAACACATACTAGTTTTGTAGATTTAGGAAATAGCGGTGGGTTTCCAAAATTCATTTGATTATCCAGTCTTGCCCCAACTATTAAAACTAAATCTGATTCATCCAATGCAAATTTTGAGGGAGGATATTGATGAACATCAGCCAAACCCATATAGGCGCTGACTTCTTCTCCAAGTAATTTTTGATGATAGGGAATATTAAATATTGGAATATTTAAGTTATTTCCTGTCTTTTCCAATTTTTTTTCAGAATTAGACCACCAAACTCCATGTCCACCAATTAAAATTGGTTTTTTTGAATTACATGCAAGCTCTAGTATTTCTGACATATGTGTTGGATCAGGCCAAGCTTTTATGATTGGTTTTGTTTGATGTGAAAATGGTCTTTCTCCAAGTCCTGCATCTTCAGAAAAAGATGAAAACATAATATCAACAGGTACACTTAAATGTACTGCGCCCGGATAACCATTTGTTGCTATCTTGTATGCTTTATCTACGAATTCTCTAATTCTAGTTCCATCTGTTATGCTAGCACTATACTTTGTTAGTGGTGCTGCAATTGCAACATCGTCTATTTCTTTAAATCCCCCTGAACCTTGTCTTTTTAAACTGCTTGAGCCTGTTATAAATATTACAGGTGATCTTTCACCCCAAGCTTCCATCATAGATGGAACTGCGTTTGCAAAACCTTCTGGACCCACAAGGCAAACTGCAGGTTTTCGGGTAATTCTTGTGTGACCGTCTGCTATATGTCCAGCTATTTGTTCATGAGGACAATTTATTACTTCCATTTGGCATTCCATAAATCCTTCTAAAGCTGGATTACAAAAACCTCCTGATAAAGTAAAAACATATTGAATACCTTTATCTTTTAAAGCTCTAGCTATTAATGATCCACCTCTAATTTTTTTTTCTGGCATGAGATTTAGTATTTCATATTTTGGATAAACTTTTTAGCAATAATTTTTGAAGACACATCATTTATATCAGTTAAACCAACTAAGCCAAGAGCTGTACTTAATTCATCTTTAATTATATCTAAAATTCTTCTTAAACCTTTTTCTCCATCTGCACCAATTCCATACATTAGTGGTCTACCAAGCATCACATAGTCAGCTCCTAATGCTAAAGCCCTAATAATATCGCTTCCGCCCCTAATACCACTATCAAAAAGTATAGGAAATTCTTTACCTAAAGCATTTCTAATCAAAGGTAATGCTTCAATTGCTGCTGTAGCACTATCTAACTGTCTGCCTCCATGATTAGATACTTGAATAGCATCAACCCCCTCAGATTTAATTTTTAAAGCATCTTCAGGAGACATAACTCCTTTAATTATTAATTTTCCTTTCCAAGCACTTCTTACTCTTTTAAGGGTTTCCCAATCAGTTGCTCCTCTGCTCTCACTTCTTACAAACTTGTTTCCACTTTTAGATGTTTCATAATTCATAGGTTTTGGAACACCACTTAATAAAGTTGTTAAAGACCAAAGAGGATGTGTTGCAAAATCAAATATTTGTTTAGGACCAATTTTAAAAGGAACAGTAAAACCATTTTTATTATCTTTAGCTCTTCTAAATTGAATTGGAACATCAACGGTGAGTATTGCTACTTTATAACCAGTTTGTTCTGCTCTTTGTAAAAGTTCCATTACAAAATCTTCTTGAAAATTATATAATTGGATCCAAGATCGACCTTCAGATAATTTATACATTTTTTCTAAAGATGTTGAGGATGCCATAGATACACATGTAGGTAGGTTATTTATAACACTTTCTTTAGCTAACATTTTATCTGCTTCAGGCCATGTTAAATTACACATGCCCATTGGAGAAAAACCAAATGGTTGGTCGAACTCAATATCTAAAAATTTTTTTTTCAACTTTCTATTCTCAATATTTCTTAAAACTTTTGGTTCAAGTCTTATTTGATCTAAAGCTATACTATTAAATTCACAAAGCTTTTCATCGCCCGAAGCGCCATCAACAAAGTCAAACATTAACCTAGGCATTCTTTTTTTTGCTAAATTTCTAGCATCCTCAATACTATGAATTTTCTTGCTTGCAGTTATGTTACTCATATACTTTTAATATATTCTTTCAGGTTAATTTTTTTATTTTTATCTAAAAAATAAGCTTTATGGTTTTTTCTTGAAGAATAAACTTCTGTTGGTTTTCCGTCAATAAAAACTACTGCCACACCATCATCGATAGCGATACCATTTGGTAATTTATTATTTTTAATATCTGATTCAAATTGATTAATCCTATCAATATTGGATGAGTGAGGAGTGCAGCTTCCTGAGATCAAATTAATACCTTTTATTGGATTAAATCCTGGACCAAGAGAGTCTGATAATATCCATTCAAACCAACAAACTGCTCCAGCACTAACTCCAGATAAAATAATACCTTTTTCATAAGCATTTTTGAAAATATGCTCTAAATTATTTTTTTTCCAAATCTCCAACATAAAAACCGTATTTCCACCTCCTATATAAACTATATCTTTATTCATTATCCATTTAGAAAATCCATCTACATTAGATGTTAGATTAAAATGTGATAATTCAGATTCAATATTCTCAAATCTTTTATAAAACAAATTTATTTTTTTTTTATCATCATTACTAGCGGTTGCCAAAAAACCTATTTTATTATTTATATTTTTAGATTGATTTATTACAAATTGATCTAAACTTTCATCTAACTGATGTGTAAAACCACCACCACCGAGTGCAATTATTTTTTTTTTTATATTATTCATTTAATTAAATTTAAATTTTAAAATAATATATAATAATATTTAAAAAAAGTTTTTAATGATTAACAATATATCTAAAAAGTTAGCACCAACCGGAGTATTACGTGTTGGCTTAAATATGAGCAATTTTTTGCTTGTTAATTCAAAAGACTCAGGTGGATTACCTGCTGGGGTATCTCCAGATATTGGAAAAAAACTTGCAGAAGAACTGGATGTAAATTGTAAATTAGTTGAGTTTGAGAAACCAGGTTTATTAGCTGATGCTGTAAATGATAATCAATGGGACGTTGGAAATATAGCATTCGAGAAGGAAAGAGGTAAAACTATAGATTTTAGCAACCCTTATGTAAATATTGATGCTAATTTTATCTTCAGAAATAAAGACAACTTTAAGAGTAATGATCAGATTAATTCATCTGGTATTAAGATAGCAGTTGTTGAAAGAAGTGCTTATGATTTATGGCTAACAGAAAATTTTAAAAATGCTGAATTAATTAAAGTAAATACAATAGAAAACTCTCATAAATTATTTAGAGAAGGCAGTGTGGACGTTCTTGCTGGGCTAAAACCTAAACTTATGGAAGAAATTGAAAATAATAATGATTTTAAAATTATATCAAATCCGTTTACTTATATAAAGCAATCGATAGGTATTAAAAAAGGTAATCCTGAAATTTTAGTTTTCTTAAATGAATTCATTTTTAAAATGATCAAAGAGGGGTATGTTGAAAGTTTATTAAAAAAACATAATGTTCAAAAAAAACTGAGTATTCCCAAAATCTACTAGCTTTCTATCCCTGTCCATGGTTTTGCTTTAGTTGGTATATTTTTATTTATACCTCTTACTATTTCACCTTTTGGATCATACATAGGTAATTTACAAAGCTCAGCTTTATGAATTTTATTATCTAAACATTCTACATCAACTATTGATCCAGGGCCTATGTCTGATTTGTCTAGTAATACTATGCCAACACCACAAACTTGATATGGAGACCATGTGCTTGAGGTTATCTTTCCTATAGATTGATTATTAAATTTTATAAACCTTCCTTTTTTTGCTATACCCTCAACAACTCTAATACCCCAACTTCGACATTTTTTATCAGCATTAATCAACGCTTCTTTACCAATAAAATTATCTTTTTGTAAATCAACAAAGCGACCAAGACCAACAGAAAATGGGTTTGTATTATTTGTAAAATCTTGACCAGCAGAAAGAAGTCCAGCTTCTATTCTTCTACCTCTAAATGATGGAGTGGCTGTGATGATCATTCCTAGCTTACTTCCTTCTTTAAGAATTAAATCTCCTAATTTTTCTGCATTATTTTCAGGACGTAAATAAATTTCCCATCCAAGTTCATTTGTAAATCCTGTTCTGCTAATTATAACTTTTTCTTTTTTCATTGTAACCTGAGCCCAATCAAAATATTTCCATGTATTAGCTATTGGCTCATCTATTAAACGATTAAGAAGTTCCATAGATTTTGGTCCTTGAATTTGACTAACAAAAACGTTTGGTTCATTAATTTCTACATCCATTCCTTGTGAATTAGCTTTATACCAAGAAAACATATCGCCGTCCGCTTGTGCAAACCAAAAACAGTTATTATCCATTCGTAAAAGTAATCCATCAGTAATCATTCCACCATCATGGTAACAAGCAAACTGATAAGAACATCTCCCTACCTTGACTTTTGAAATATCACGAGGAAAAATTTTTTGTAATAATTTAAGCGCATCTGAACCCTTAATTTCATAAGGATGTTCACCAGTGTGACGAAGAATTAATTCTTGTTTTATTTTCCAATATTGTTCATCAGGAGATGCATTTGATAATTTTTCAGTTGTTAGTCTGCCTGCGTATGGTGAATACTCTGGGTCATATGGAAGCTCTTGATAAGTCAGTGGATGAATATTCATAGTTCTTGCTAATTCAAGAGGTCTATTACCCTCTTGTTTTTGTGGTTTTATTGAAAACCTTATATTTTTTAAAGTTTTGTGCATATTATTTTTTAATAAATTAAAACAATTATTTAATCCACTTTAAATAAGTACATTGAAATTAATAGAAATTACAATCTCAAATTGTATTGTTGGTTAGTTCAGTATTGTTCTAAGTTATCTATGATGATAACTTTTCGAAAATTAATTAATAGGGGACAATAATGAAAAACATTTTTAAAATGATATCAATTTGTTTGGTATCTTTGGCCGTCTCATTTTCATTTGCCAATGCTTCAAGTGGGACTTTTAAACTTTCACATGACCTTGGTTTTGGAAAAGATACAAACTTAGACGCAATTACTAAAGGTCGTTTATTTCAAGTTGTAATAATGACTCAAAACCGACTAGTTAGAAAAAATCTTAAAGGAGTAGTCTCATCAGAGTTAGCTACAAAATGGTCAGCTAATGCCGATGCAACTGAATGGACTTTTAACCTTAGAAAGGGAGTCAAGTTTCATGATGGCTCTGATTTTGATGCAGAGGACGTTAAATATTCTTTATTGCGTGTTAAGGATCCAGAAATTGGATCACCAGCAAAAAAAAGCTTAAGTGTTGTAACAGATATTGAAGTAATCGATTCTCATACTGTTAAAATGAAATTAAATACCTCTTTTGCAGATTTTCCGCTTAACTTAACTGATTATAGATTGAGAATGATACCATCTGGATCAGGAGATACTATTGGACAAACTGGAATTGGCACAGGTCCGTTTATTGTTGAAAAGTTTGACGCAGAAGGAACTACCATTCTTAAAGCTAACCAAAATTACTGGGAAGGCGCACCAGGGCTTGCTGAAGTTCATGTTATAGCGATACCTGATGGAGAGGCAAGAGTACAAGCTCTTTTAACAGGTCAGATTGATATGAACAGATATGTTCAATTTAGTCAGAAAAAAATCTTTGATGGAAATAAAAAGTTTAAAACTACAGTAATTCCTACAGGTAACTGGAGAGGCATGGTTATGAATACTGAGCGAGCTCCATTCAATGATCCAAAAGTTAGAAAAGCAGTACGTTTGGCTGTTGATAGACAAGAGCTTGTTGATACTGTTATGGGTGGAGAGGCGATTGTATCATGTGATACACCAGTTGCGCCTGCTGATCAATACCGACTAAAAATGAAATGTCCCCAAAACATCAAGAAAGCAAAAAAACTTCTTGAAGAAGCAGGATATCCTGATGGAATTGAAATGACAATTCATGTGTCAACAAAAGAGCCAACATGGCCAACAATTGCTGAAGTAATCCAACAACAAGTTGCTAAAGCTGGAATTAAAGTTGATATTAAAATGACTCCATCAAAAAGTTACTGGAAAGAAACTTGGATGAAAAAAGATGTAGCAATGACACGTTGGAACGAAAGATCTGCAGACAGCGTATTACATGAAGTTTATCACAGTAGTGCAAAATGGAATGAGTCATACTATAAGAGTTCAGATTTTGATAAAAATCTAGCAAGTGCAAGAGGTGAGCTTAATTTTAATAAAAGAAAAAAAGCTTATAAAAATGCACAAAAAACTTTATGGGAAGAGTCTGGAACAATGATCCCATACCATGTATCTAAATTAGTTGTTACTAATTCTAGAGTTAAAAACCTAGATGAAGTTGAGGTTTTTTCAGTGCAGTGGCATAAAGTTAAAGTAGACTAATACAAAATAGTATTTTACAGGCCCAATTAAGGGCCTGTAAAATTGATTTCATTTTATTAATAATTAATTTTTAAATTAAGGCCTTTAAACTTAAATATGTTTTTTTTAATTTCTAAAAGATTTGTATTAGGTTTAATAACTTTATTTATTGTATCGTTAATTACTTTTATTGGTGTTGAGATTCTTCCAGGTGATGCATGTACGTCTTATCTTGAAAGAGAAGCATTTGGTGAAGCTTTAGAGGCATGTATAAAGAGATTGGGATTAGATATACCAGCTCATGAAAGATATCTATCCTGGGCTTACAATGTTGTTCAAGGTGATTTTGGTTATTCATTGAGTGGACAAATGCAAATTAATGAAGTTTTAGGACCAAGAGTAAAAAACTCAATGGTTTTAGCCTCAGCAGCTATAATTATTGGAATACCTTTGGCATTAATATTAGGAATAATTACTGCTCTTTGGAGAGATAAATTTCCTGATATAATTATTTCAACGATTGCAATTTTCTCAATGACAATTCCTGAATTTATTAGCGCCACTTTATTAATCCTAATAGTAGCAATTTGGCTAGAATGGTTGCCAGGAATAGTAATTGTACCAACAGATGTTACCTTTTTAGAATTATTACCAAATATAATTTTACCAGTAATTGCTATTGCAATGATTATGACAGCACATATGGCTCGTATGGTTCGTTCAAGCGTTATTCAGGTAATGGCGAGTGACTATGTGCAAATGGCAATTTTAAAAGGTGTACCATACTGGAAAATGGTGTTTAAACATATTCTTCCGAATGCATTGTTGCCAGCTATTAATGTGGTTGCTTTAACAATTGCTTGGCTTTTGGGTGGAGTAGTTGTGACTGAAGTTGTATTCAATTATCCTGGACTTGGAAGATTGGTAATAGAGTCTATATCAAATAGAGATTTACCAGTAGTTCAAGCATTAGGAATTATTTTAGCATCTATTTATGTAAGTATTAATTTTATAGCAGATCTATTGACCTTAATGCTAAATCCAAGATTAAAAACATTACAAACTCGAAAATAGAAATGGAAACTAATAACAATATATTTGAAGAAAAACCAAAGAGTTCTTTAGCTAAAGTTTTAGATATAATATCTACTATGGCCTCTAGACCATCTGGGTTTATAGGTTTGGTAATTTTAATTTTTCATATAATATTAGCTGTAACAAGCCCTTGGTTTGTACCCTACGATTATAAAGCAATAAATCCTACTTTAATGTTGCAAGCACCATCAATTGAATATTGGTTTGGTACAGACAGCTTAGGTAGAGATGTTTTTACGAGAACTATTTTAGGAGGAAGAACTGCGCTTACAATAACTTTCTTTGGATCAATAATTGCTCTTTTATGGGGTGGTCTTTTGGGAATTTTTTGTGGTTTAGTTGGAGGTAGAATTGATGATGTAGTAATGAGAATAGTAGATGCATTTTTGTCTATACCATGGATATTGGCTATGCTTTTAATTGTTTCTCTACTTGGAACATCTACAGAAGTATTAATACCAGCGCTTGGTTTTTTTTATGGAAAAGGAATTGTTCGTGTAGCAAGAGCAGCTACCCATGATGTTATTGCTAAAGATTTTATAGTTTCGGCAAAAGCTAGAGGTCACAGCAATATTTCAATTATATGGAACGAAATATTGCCTAACGTTAGAGATGCTATTTTAGTGGAAGGTGCTATGAGGTGGTCATGGATGTTACTTGGCTTTAGTTCTTTATCTTTTTTAGGATTTGGTGTGAGCCCACCAACTCCAGACTGGGGATTGATGATATCAAATGCAAGAGGATTAATGTCTTTTGCGTGGTGGGCAGTAATTGCGCCAATTGTTGGACTAAGCACATTAATCATAGGAATAAATTTAACTGCCGATGCTTTTGCTAAAGCATTAGGAATTGATAGATCAACAAAGGCTCCTGTTTAATAATATGGAAAATAACATTCAAAATATTAAAAATTTATCGATAGGTTTCAAAAGTCAAAACGGTGATCAAGTATCAATATTGAGAAATATAACTACAAATATTAGAAAAGGTGAAACTGTAGGTATAGTAGGAGAGTCTGGCTCTGGAAAAAGTACTCTTGCACTAGCAATGATGGGTTATATTAAAAGTGGTCTTTTCACGATTAGTGGAGAATGTTTATTTAAATCTTTAGATCTACTTAATATGAGTAGTAAACAATTAGAGGAAATAAGAGGTAGAAAAATTGCAATGATACCCCAAAATGCTGGACAGGCATTAACACCTAACCTCAAAATTGGTTATCAAATAGAGGAAGCTCTAATACTACATACGAATTTTACGAAGCATGAGAGAGAAGAAAAAATTTCAGAATTATTAAATAAAGTTAGACTCCCTTCTCCAAAAGTAATGGCACTAAGATATCCTCATGAACTTTCAGGTGGACAACAACAGCGAGTAGCTGTTGCAATGGCTTTAGCCGGAAACCCTGAATTACTATTATTAGATGAACCAACTACTGGATTAGATGTAACTACTCAAGCACATGTTTTAGAACTTTTAAAAGATATAGCAAAAGATGCTGGAACATCTATGGTATATGTTAGTCATGATCTTGGGGCTATAGCTCAAGTTTGTGATAGGGTAATTGTAATGTATGCTGGTGAAATAGTTTTAGAAGGACCAGTAAGAAAAATTTTAAAAGAACCAATTCATCCATATACATATGGATTATTAAAATCTATTCCAAAACTTTCTTTATCCGGTCTTCCAGATTCTATGCCTGGTAGTCAACCTCAACCAGGTCATATAGGA
>MDTB01218844.1_pt1 | contig 17255 bp, 18 predicted proteins | sample 811161 | NCBI WGS metagenome assembly MDTB01 (sample SAMN05326650, study PRJNA326480) | marine metagenome | isolation source: seawater | place: Mediterranean Sea | collected 2009
AAGCGTTAATATGGCACCTAATTGTTTCACACCCCAAATTACTTCAGAATGAAATGAAGTGGGAGTCAACCTCATCTTAGGAAAAACTTCAATGTATAATTTTTATTGGAAGAGAAAATTTCTAAAACCCTTTGTTTTTATTTTTGGTAACAATATAGGGCAAAATATTTTATTTAAAATTAGTGAAATAATTCAATACTTGCAAGGCTACGGATCAGGTGATTTAACTGAATATAGTGGAGAAGGGGCTGTGGTTTCAAGGATTGACAAATCTAAACGTAAGAAGTTGGTAATTTTTGATATAGGCTCAAATATTGGTCAATTCATAGAACTTTCAAAAAAAAATATAAAAAACAATGACTTCGAGATCTATTCCTTTGAACCTCTCAATGATTGTTTTGAAATTTTAAAAAAAAAATATTCTAGGGATCATAAAGTTAACTTAAACAAACTCGCGCTAGGTGAAAAAAGAAATAAGCAAGCCCTTTATTTTGATCATAAAACTTCTGGTTCTGCGTCATTAATACAATTTAATCCGCAGAATAGTGAAAAGATGAATTATAAACAGACAGTAAATACAGATACTATCGATAATTATTTATCAAAAAATAATATCACCTATATAGATTTACTTAAATTAGATATTGAGGGTTCTGAACTCAATGCTTTGAGAGGTGCAAAAAAAACTTTTAGTGAGGCAAAAATAAGATCAGTTCTTTTTGAGTTTGGTGGTCAAGGAATAAGTCCTAGAAATTTTATTTATGATTTTTATAATTTTTTTACAGAATATCAATACGATTTTTATAGGCTGACACCATCTGGTTATTTAAAAAAAATTGAGAGATACAATTCATCAGATGAGGTCTTTAAATGTACCAATTACTTAGCTGTACTTTCAGAAGATACCATTATAATGAATAACAGAGAAAGCCATAATTAGTTTTTTTATATGATGATATTGTACATCGGTAAATTAGGTGATGGCCAAACAAGCTATTCAAGAATGATTGGTTTAAAAAAAAATGGCTATAATATAAAGACAATTGACACTACATATTACCTTTATCCTAACAACCCTCTAATGAGGAAAATTCAAAATCGTTTTTACTATGGTGGTAGAATTAATTCATTAAATAGAGAAATTTTAAAAAATGTAAAAAAATACAATCCAGATATGATTTGGATAGATAAAGGCAATCTCATTCAAAAAGAAACTCTATACGAAATTAGAAGTAAAAGAAAACCACCAACGATAATTCATTATAATACTGATGATATCAAACATAAAAATCATGGATTTAAAAAATATCTAGAGTCGCTTGATTTATATGATGTTCATATCACAACAAATCGATTTAATTACGAAGAGTTAAAATCATTAACAAGCAAAAAAATAATCTTGTCTGAAATTGGATATGATAGTGAACTATTTTATCCTGGCAGTACAAAATCTACTATTATTAATAGAGTGATATTTGTTGGTCATTATGAAAGAGAATACTATAAATATTTAAAGAATTTAATGAACAATGAAATAGACATTGAATTATATGGAAGTGGTTGGAATTTAAAACTTCCACTTAGTAAAAGAAAATACCTAAGATCATATGGTCTATGGGGTAGAAGTTATGCAAACCTTTTAAGGAATTCAAATATTGGCATTGGTCTCTATTCAGCTTTAAATCGGAACCACACGTCAGGAAGAATATTTGAAATACCTGCATGTAATACAATGCTAGTAGCTAAAAGAAATAACATTTTAGAAAATTTATATAAAGAAGATGTTGAAGCTATTTTTTTTGACTGCAATAAAGAATTATTTGATAAAATAGTTTTTTATAAAAAAAATCATACTTTGTGTAATCAAATTGCTGAAAAGGGCTATTTGAGACTTCAAAATAATAAGTGTTCGTGGGTAGACAGGATTACGGATATTCTTAAAGAGCTAGGTTAGGATATTAATAAAAATTAAGTCAGTAAATAAAAATGAGTAAAATTTATGATAATTACCACAAAATAAAAGTATGGAATATTTCTAAGACTAAAGAGCGCTATAGAGAATTTGAGAACGAATTTTCATTTTTAACAAAAGAAAAAAAACTTAAGATATTCGAAATTGGTTGTGGTGATGGAGCATTAATGAAGTGGTTTAAAGATCAAGATCACGAAGTATCTGGAGTTGATATTAATCAGTTTTCGATCGATAATTTGATTAGTGAAGGATTTAATGTAAAAAAAGCAAATATATTAAATAATTTGCAATACATAAATGATAAGTATGACTTAATTATATGTATGGATGTACTAGAGCATTTCAGATATGAAGAACTAAATAAATTATTTGCATATTTTTCTAAATCTTTAAAATCAACTTCTCTGATTTATGTAAGGGTTCCAAATTCTCAAAGTCCTTTGGGAGCATATTATCAGTTTGGTGACCCAACTCATAGAAGTTTTTTGTCTTTGACAGCTTTAGAATATTTTTCTGAATCACATAATTTAAGCATTAAGATTGCTAAAAATAGCTATATCAGTCGTAGAGGTTTTAAAGGAGAATTAGCCCATTTATTTAGGAAAGCTGTCTTATTTACAATACAAAATTTTCTTTCATTAATTTTCTATGGAAAAAAAACATTACTTGCACCAAATATATCCGTAGTTATAGAAAATAATAAAAAATAATGTCAGTTGTAAGCCTATACTATTTAAATCTTTTAGCATGGGGTTCACCACTATTAATATCAATAATAAGAGGAAAATTTAATTGTCTACATCCAGTATTTTTTTTCCCCCTTCTTGTAATTGTATCACTTTCAGTAAGTTATACTGAGCAAATATATGGTTGGAGCAATAAATTTGAATTCAATGGTTTAAGATATTTAACCTCGATAAATAGTATCGATTATTTTCACGAACCAATGAAACTATTATTATATTCAGGCATTTTCTACATGTTGGGTATATTTTTATCTTCCAATATATTTAAAAATAATATTCAAAAAAATGAAAATTTATATAACGTGTCAAATGATAGTAACAAATTACTATTTTTAATTTCTCTATTTTTTATCTTTCTTTTAATTTCACCGATAATATTATTGGGAGCACAAAAGCAAGGTTTTTACTTTACTACCCTCTTGTTTACTTCTGCCTTGTACCTTCCAGCATTAGTATTTATTCAGAGTAAATATTATGGTGTATGCCTATATATGATAATTTTTGCAGTATTCTTGATACTGATTGTTAATAATTACCATTTTGTGACATCAAAGCTTTATTTTTTTGTTTTATTTTTCACAATAATATTTTTAATTCTAATAAATACTAAATCAATTTTTAGTTACATTAAATTAAGATATATTTTAATATCGATCGTATCGTTATTTTTACTTCTATATATTGTTAATGTTACATCTTTTCAAAAAGGTGAAACGGGAGACGTTACTGCAATTTATAGAATTTTTTATAGAGAATATGGTTTTGATATGTTTGCAATTTTGGTCAACGAGATGCCAAAAATTTATGTAGATGACATAAATTGGTTCAAGGTTGAATTAATTGAAATGATACCAGGTGCGCTAGCTAACATTCTCAATATTGAAAAAAGCAATGCAGGAATTGTTGTTGTCCAATATTTTATGCAAGAAGAGTATGGTCCTGATAGAATTATTCAAAATGTACCAAGCACGTATAGGTACTTTTTATGGCCATTTTATTTTGAATTTAGCATTTATGGAGTAATATTTGCTTCATTCATATTTGGTTTCATTGGTTACTTAATTTATAATTGGATTAGTATCTTAAGTAATAAACTTAATGATAAAAAGATATTAATTATTATGTTTCCATTAATTGTTAATTTACACTTCATTCTAAATGGTGCTTATGCGCTTGGAATTTTAAATATGATCTTTGGATTTTTTATTTTGATTATAATCATTACTATCTTTAATTTTTTAAAAAAAACCAATTAATAAGAAACATTTATTATGAGTGACGTTCATGTAAAAGTAATTCCAATCAAATCAAGTATTTTAGCATTTTGTTTTGATCTATTTGGAGTCGTCACATTCACTTTAACACAATTCATATTTATTCCTTTATTTGTTACTGAAATAGGTGACGATGAATTTGGTAAATGGCTGACATTAGTAGCTTTTTTCAGTTTTTTTGCACTATTAGATTTGGGTTCTAATCATTCAATATTACAAAGATCTATAAAAACATTATCAAAAAAAAACTCGGTTATTAAAAAATCTTTTTTTTTTAATTCTTTAGTTTTAAAGTTTCTGGTTTTAATTTTAGCTACATTGTCTGGATTAACAATTTTAATATTTGCAAATATTTTTACAACAATAAGATTTGATCTTATTTTTCAGTTTTTAATTTGGTCTATAATATTGATAACAATATATGGCTACTGTAGTGCAATAATTAGTTCGTTCGGATATTTGCATATAGCTCATCTAATCTATAATCTTATATTAATACTAACATATATATTTGCTTATTTTTTAATGAAATATGAATGGGGAGTAGAGGCACTTACTATTTCTCAGCTTTTGTTTGGTGTTTTTTTTACAATTGTTTTCTTAATTTTTACTATCACTTTATTTATTAGGCAAAAAATTAATTTTAAATTTATATATTTTAATTTAAATTATTTAAAAAAATTAATAATAAGATCATTGCAGTATCTTAAAATTAACTTTTCACAAGCTATCTTTGCTTTTGCTGATCACTTAATAATCGCTCTGCTTCTTGGACCCGCTTATGTTGCTGTATATTTTATAAATCTAAGGCTTGCTTCTCTTATATCAGCAAATATTACTAGAATTTCTTCTGCCATTTTTCCCTATTATACTCAAAAATTTTACATGAGTGACAAAAAAACATTTTTAGATTTAACCGTACAAATTTCAAAGATAGTAGTGAAATTAAGTATATATGGTTCTCTTTTGATTTTCTGTATTCACGACTTATTCGTTTATCTCTGGGTAGGGGAGGATTACAAGATCGATCCTCTATTTAAATATTTTCTTTTTGTATTAATTATTCGTGACTCAATTGTAAAGTCTCTTACTCAATTTGTTATGGCTACAGGTAATATTGTAAATTTGTCAAATACACTACTGTATGAATCTTTCTTTAAAATTTTCCTGTCATTAATTTTTACTCTAGAATATGGATTGCTAGGAACATTAATATCGCATGTTATTTCCACGTTATTTTTTTCGTCTTACATAGTATTTCAATCTCTAGGAATAGCTACTAAAGTTGGAATTAAAAATTTATTTAAAAGAATAGTAATTAACATTGTATTAAATAATTTAATTCAAATCATTATTATTATATTATTATATTTTATTCTGATTAATTATGAAACATCATGGGTAAATTTAATTTACTTTATATTAATTTCGCTAATAATGTTTTTCTCACAGGACTTTTACAGATTTATTTTTAAATGTAGAGGCAATTTACAAAGCCGAATATTGCAATTAATCAGTTATTATTAAGTTGAAATGATAAAAAATATTTTTGATAAATTTTTCTCTTTACTATTAATAATTTTATTTCTTCCAATATTTATAAGTATTTCATTTTCAATAATGGTAAATGATGGTTTGCCAATTTTATTCAGGCAAAAAAGGGTTGGTAAGAATAATAAAGATTTTATTCTGTACAAATTTAGAACCATGAAAACTTCAAAAAAAATAAATACTATTGATTTTAGAGCATATTCGAGAATAACAAAATTAGGTAGTTTATTAAGAAAGACTAAACTGGATGAATTGCCTCAACTATACAATATCTTAATAGGAGATATATCCTTTGTTGGTCCAAGACCTGAAGCAAGAGAATGGGTGGATAAATTTTACGATAAATATGAGAAAATACTTTTTATTAAACCTGGATTAACAGATTTAGCTTCAATTAAATATCGTAATGAAGAGAAAATTCTTAGCGAAAGCTATGATCCTTTAAAACTATATGAACAAAAGATTTTGCCAGATAAATTAAGAATGAATGAAGAATATGTTAAAAATAGAAGCTTCATTTTAGATGTTAAAATTTTATTACTAACATTAAAATCATTATTTGCTTAGACTCAATCATAAAAATTAGAGAAATGATAAAATTGATTAAATATGCATTTTTTCAAGAAAGACAAATTGAGAAAGCTAACAACCAGGTAAATATTATTGATCTAAGTCTTCTTTCATATTTAAGAGTCGATAATACAGATTTAGAAGAAATGGTTTTTAATGACTCATTTTTAAATTGCCTCAATAAATTCTGGGCAATAACCCCAGATCATGTAGTTTTTCTGGATAAAGAAGCATATCTTTTTAATGACATGGCTACGTTTAGAGAATATAAAGATAAAAATTCTAAACCAGAACTCGTCTTTATAAAAAACATTGGTGATTATTTTAGAGATGAAATCAATAATGATAAACTTGAACAACTTTATTTTTATTATGACACAATTTCACGTGTAAAGAATTTAAAAGATATAAATCTTCTTGATAAAAAAGAAGTTGAAAAATTAGTTGGACTTGAAAGTGAAAAATATAGAATTCAAAAATCAAAAGGTAAACGTAATAAATGAAAGTTCCTTACTTTAAACATGTTGTTACTGACAAAGAAATAAAGAAATCTATTAATGTTCTTAAAAGTGGATGGCTTTCTTCAGGAAATATCACTCAAGAATTTGAGAAAAATTTTGCTAGATCCATAAATGCAAAACATGCTCTTGCAGTGAATTCGTGCACTTCTGCCTTACATTTGGCTGTGCACGTACTTGGAATATCTGATGGTGACAAGGTGTTATTGCCATCACTAACTTTTGCTTCTACTAGTGAAGTAATTTTATATAAAAATGCTATTCCAAAATTTATTGATATTGACTATGACACAAGATTAATATCTCCAAAACTAATTAATGATGAACTTAAAAAAGATGAATGTATAAAATATTTGATTGTCGTTCATTTTGCTGGACAGTCTGCAGATATGAAGGAAATAAGAAAAATTTGTAAAAGGAGGAATGTAAGAATTATCGAGGATTGCGCCCATGCTTTTCCTACAAGGAATAATGGAAGGTTTATCGGTTCAGATAGCGAAGCAGCTTGTTTTAGTTTTTATGCAAACAAAACTATATCTACTGGAGAAGGCGGAATGTTTGTTACTAATTCAGATAAGATTGCCGAACGTGTTAGAACTTTAAGACTTCATGGTATCAATAGAAATGTATGGGACAGATTTACTTCAATAGAACCTCGCTGGGAGTACGATATTAAAGAAATAGGTTTTAAATATAATTTACCCGATCTTAATTCTTGTATTGGGCTTGAACAACTCAGTCGATCTAGAATCGATCGAATTAAAAGAGAGAAATGCGCAAAATACTATTTTAAAAATTTAAAGGAAGTTGAGTCGATAGACTTACCAGTAGTTTGGGAAAATAATGAAAGTCACTCCTGGCATTTATTCACAATAGTATTGAACAGCAAGTCTAAAATAAATAGAGATGTTTTTATTGAAGAGTTATCAAAAAAAAGTATTGGTACATCCGTACATTATAAACCATTGCATTTAATGAGTTACTATAAAAAAAATAAATTTAATAATAAATATAACCTATATAACACCGAAAAGTATTGGAAAGGCTGTGTATCTTTGCCCATATATCCAACATTGAGTAAGGATCAATTAAATTACATATGTAAAACAATTAAAGCGATCCTAAATTAAATTTTAAGGTATTAGAATAATTATAATGATAGAAAAATTAATAAACTTAGAAAGATACAAAAAAAATGCAATTGTAATCTTTTCTGACATATTAATTTCTATCTTATCAATGTGGCTTGCTTTTTGTTTAAGATTAGAAGTTATATTTATTCCTAAAGGATTAGAGTTTTTACCTTTTTTTTTTAGTATCTTAATATTCATTATAATTTTTTATATTTTTCGAATTTACTCCACTTTCTATCGTTACTCAGGCTTTGATACTCTTAAATTAATTTTTTTGTCTATAATTTTGTATAGCCTGATATTTGGTTCAGTCATAATTTTTATTGGAGTCCCTGGCGTTCCAAGATCGATTGGTATCATTCAGCCAATTTTATTTTTAACATTGGTTTCACTAAGCAGGATATTTATCGTATTGTTAATTCGAGAGTATCTAAATAGCAGAGAAATAGAAAAAACACTTATTTATGGAGCGGGTATCGCAGGTAATCAGCTTAATAATATTCTAAAACTTAGTTCTAGCTACAAAATAGTTGCTTTCATTGATGATGATTTAAAAAAAATCAATAAGTCTTTTGATGGAATAAAAGTTTATTCCCCTGAAAAAATTACTGAGTTAAAAGAAAAGTATAATATTAGTACAGTTTTACTAGCTATTGCTGATCTATCTAAATCTAGCAAAAGAGAAATAATAAAGATCATTGCAGAACATAAACTAACTTTAAAGATTTTGCCTGATATTAATCGTATTATTTCTCAAAATATTGGTATTGAAGATTTTAGAAAAGTTGAGGTAGAGGATTTAATTGAAAGAGAAAAAAATATTAACCATACTGGAATTTCAAAACAAATAGCTGGAAGGAGAATACTTATAACAGGTGGCGGAGGATCAATTGGAAGTGAGCTTTCAATGCAAATTACTTCTTACAATCCAAATAAGTTAATTATTATCGATAATTCAGAGTTTAATCTCTATCAAATTGAGAGAAAAATTAAAGAAATTACTTTAAAGAATAATCAAAATCTGGATTTAATTACGGTGCTAAGCTCAATAAATGATTATGAAAACTTAAGAGAAGTATTTAATAGACATAAGCCTGAAGTTGTTTTTCATGCTGCAGCTTATAAGCACGTACCCTTATTAGAAGGTAATAAGTTTGAAGCAATAAAAAATAATATACTTGGCGCAAAAAATGTAATTGACTTATCAATCTTATGTGAGTGTAAAAACTTTGTTTTAATTTCTACCGATAAAGCAGTAAAGCCTAACAATATTATGGGAAAGACCAAAAGGTACAGCGAAATCTATCTGAAATCAAAAACCGACAGTAATGAATTAAAAACAAAACTATCAATAGTTAGATTTGGAAATGTCTTAGATTCTTCAGGTTCAGTTGTGCCTCTTTTTAGAGAACAAATTAACAGTGGCGGACCAATAACGATTACACATCCTGAGGTGACTCGATATTTTATGACAATTCCAGAAGCAGTGAGCTTAATTTTACAAGCCTACATCATGTCTGATGGTGGTGAAATTTATGTTTTAGAAATGAATAAGCCAATTAAAATATACGACTTAGCAAAAAACATGATTAATCTTTCCGGTTTATCCTTGAAGGACAAAAATAATAAAAAAGGTGAAATTGAGATTGAATTTACTGGATTAAGAAAAGGTGAAAAAATTTTTGAGGAGCTTTTTTATGATATGAATAAAGTAAAAAGAACTGAAAATAAAGACATAATGATCGACTCAGAAAAAAAAATTGACTCAGCTAAAGTAAATGAAAATTTTGAGGCTCTATACACTTCAGTTCAACAAAGAGATATTGATAAAGTAGAAAATATTATAAATAGTCTAATTTTATCATATAACCAATAATATTATAAAAATTCTATTATCTTTAGAAAAACGTAATATACTTTATCTATGCAAAATATTAAAAATCAACAAGAAGAAAAACTTATTGAAAAATTAATTAAAATACTCAAACAAAATTTGAAAATTGTTACTCAAGTGGGCATTGAAGAAATCACTTTTGAGTTTTTTAACCCAGGTAGTAATGACAAAGCGCGCGTGTTTTTTAGATAGAGACGGTGTAATCAATGTAGATAAAAATTATGTTTACACTATTAATCGTTTTGAATGGATAGAGGGGGCTAAAGAAGCCATAAAATATTTAAAAAAAAATAATTTTTACGTTTTTATAGCTACAAATCAATCAGGGATAGCAAGAGGATTATATACAGAGAGAGATGTTGAAATGCTCCATGAATTTATTAATTCAGAGTTAATAAAGATTGATACGAAAATTGATGATTTTTTCATTTCACCATTTCATCCAGATTTTCCTGATCTTTATTCAAATCTATCCAATTTGAGAAAGCCAGATACTGGTATGCTTGAACTTGCACAAATGAAATGGAATTTTGACAAACCTAGTAGTCTTATGATTGGTGATAATGAAACCGATATGCAGTGCGCTGCAAAATTTGGGATTAACGGATATTTATTTAAAGATGGTAACTTATACAATTTTGTTAAAAAAATTTTAAACATAAATTAGTCTCTTATAGTTAAGGTATGTGAAAAGTAATAAATTCAAAAATTCATGTAAAAAGTGTAATCACTACTGAAAAGATAAAAAAAGTGACAAGAATTATTCAATATATAGGCAAAAAGTTAAGAAAAGTAGGGGTGATAAAAGATCTGAATTGAGAGCAAAAAAATATTTAAATTCTGTCAAAACTAGTTAAGTATATACCTTTGAATTCAAAAAAAAACTCAATAAAAGAGATCTATAGGTATGAATGAAGCACAACTTAGTTTGAAAGAAACAATAGAATTTTTTGTAAAAAATCTAACTAGACTTTTAATTTATTCTCTTGTCCCATTTTTTTTAGGGATTGCAATAATCCTTATTTATAAACCTCTCATATATTCTGGTGATAAATTTTATATTACCAACATTCTCGTTGAAGATCCAAATGTTATTAATAACACATCTGAGGATTTTTTTTTTAGTGCAAAAAATTTAGGTGAAACATTAAAACGTTCTAATTTATCTGATACTATCACTCTTGACATTGATTTTATTAACTCATTTAAAATTATAAACGGGCATAATGATCTAAATGAATTAACTAAGTTATACTTAGATAGTGATTTGCAGGCCCTTACACGGTCTTTATATCTTAAAACTGATGAAATTGATCAATTTATTAATGAATTAATAGCTGATGGTAATAGATTTCGAGCGATAATTTTTGATAAAAAAGAACTAAATATTGGAAGTACTCAAGTCAGACTATTAATGGCTAATTTAATTGATGTAATTAACGAGAGTATTGATATGGAATATGATTATGCAAATATCAATTTGAAAGCAACAAAAGAATTAGAAATAGATTCACCATTAACTACAATAGATGTTAATCAAATAAATAACCGATTATTATTGATTCGAAATAATATAAATGTATTAGCGAACAATTATTCGAGCTTTGCTCCCGAAATTAATTTACAAGTTCTTCTAGCTGATCTTGATACGAATGAAGCTTTATTCAATTATGCTATACAAGAAAGTAAAATCCATAAAGACATATTAGAGAAGCAAATAATGTTAGATATCGAGTCATTGGATAAAAGAATTAGAGCATCTAAAGAGAAATTAGATTTTCTTCAGTCCAATAAATCTTTTGATGCAAATTTAAGTGAAGATACATCAAGTGATGCAACTCTCAATGCTGACTCATCATTTATTGACTCAATTATTTCGTTAAGCAGTCAAGTAGATAATCAAGAGCAGAAATTGATATATATTGCAGATATAATGACACTTGAAAATGACAGGATTTCTCTTGAAAGAAGATTAAGTGATCTTGAGGGGCTATCAAATTTTGAGCTTTCATTCGAGGAAGCTAAAAAATATTTATTTGACTCAATAAATCAAACTTCAAATCAAATCAATGAATACATTCAAATTGTAAAAAGTACAAAGAAAAGATCATCAATAGTTCAGTTGTCATTAACCAGTCCAGCTGAAGGATTTGTAAATAATATTTTTGCTCCTATTATAATGCTTATATTTGGTTCATTCTTTTTTGGACTTGCTATTTTAATGTTCAAATTTGTAATGAAATAAATTATTCTTTAAAATTTATTTATTAGTGAAAATTTTTAATAATTTATGGCAATAAATTTGTTTTTTTAAAATTGTCTTGTACTAGATCTCTTAAAATACTTAGGAATTCTCCCGTAGAAAAAATTTGGGCAATGCAATACCTTTTTATATTTTTCAGATTTTAATTCTTAATCAGCGTTTCTTCTTCTGTAAGCATACCATAGTTGATATGTTCCTTGCTAGAGATTTATATTTACAGTCACTCTTTTATTGAAAACAAAGCTAAGACTATCAATTCAGACATATGTTTTCATACATTAAATAAAAAACTGATTATGGTATCAATAAGTAGTTTTTTAGATTAATTGTAATAGAAAATAATTATATGAAAATATATATAAATTCAATTAGCTGCTTATTAGTGTATTTGCTACCTTTAGCTCTGCTTACGGGTCCATTTTTACCTGATTTTTTTGTTTGTATAGTTGGAATATTAGTAACTTTTTTAATACTTAAAGAAAAAAAATACTCATATTTTAATAATAATTATTTTATTATATTTATACTTTTTTGTAGTTATTTATTAGTAAGATCTTTTTTTGCCCAATCGATTGCAATATCTCTAGAACATTCTTTATTCTATTTTCGGTTTGGTTTATTTGCTATTGCAGTTTGGTATCTAATTGAAAATAATCAAAAATTTATTAAAAATTTCTCTATTTTTCTATTAGCTACTTTTATATTTGCTTTAGCAGATGGTTATTATCAATATTTCTATGAAATAAATGTTTTTGGTTTTTCTTCGCCCGGAACAAGACTCACCTTACCTCTTAATGAAAAAGCTATACTTGGAGGATATCTTGCAAGGCTATTCCCCCTTCTTTTGGCTGTTTTAATTTATACATTTGATATTAAGAAATTTCATTTGATGTTAATTTTATCGATGTTGATCCTAATAGATATATTAATTTTTATTTCAGGCGAAAGAACAGCACTAGGACTATTATTTTTATCAACTGTATTTATAGTAATGTTTCTATCAAAGTATAAAAAAATTAGGTTTTATTCATTTCTTATTTCAATATTATTAATGATCTTAATAGCAGCATTAAATCCAAGCATAAAGGAGAGAAATATAGATCAAACAATTTCTCAGCTGACTAAAAATAGTAATGAGAGTATTACTCTTTTCAGCAATTCACACGAAAAACTTATACTCGGATCGTGGAAAATGTTTATTGACAAGCCATTATTTGGTCAAGGTCCAAAAATGTTTCGTGTTTTATGTAATGATGTAAAATTTAATCCTGATGAAGATGTAGGTGCTTGCTCAACTCATCCTCATAATTTATATATGCAACTTTTATCAGAAACTGGACTATTAGGATTGCTATTTCCTCTAGCTTTATGTTTTACAATTATTAAATTAATTTTTAACCATATTTTATTATTTATCAAAAAAAGGGAATACTTGTTATCTAACTTTCAGATATGTTTGATCGCTTGTCTTATAATTACGTTGTGGCCAATTATTCCCTCACTAAGTTTCTTTAGTAATTGGATGAATGTAATATTTTATTTGCCTGTTGGCTTTCTTCTTTATTCATTTAATAGTAGAGAGAAGATTTGAATATATAACTATGTGGAAAGTAAAAAAATCTAAAGTTCATGGAACGGGAGTTTTCGCAGAGTCCGATATTAAAAAGAAAACTAAGATTATTGAATATATAGGTGAGAAAGTAACTAAGGTAGAGGGTGACCGTAGATCTGCAAAAAGAATTAAAAAGTATTTGAATAAAAAAAATGAAGGTTCTGTATATATTTTTGAATTAAATAAAAAATACGATATTGATGGATCAGTAAGTTATAATAAAGCTAGATATATCAATCATTCTTGTAAACCTAATTGTGAAGTACTAATTAAAAATGGACGCATATGGATATATTCGATAAGAAATATAAAGAAAAATGAAGAGCTATCTTATGACTATGGATACGAGTTTGATGAAGATGATTACTCTGATCATTCCTGTCGCTGCGGTTCAAAGAATTGTATCGGTTATATTATTTCATCAGACGATAGACAAAAATTTAGAAGATTTATGAGGAGTAAAAAAACTCTATTGAAAGAAGATTAGAAGATCTTGAACTGAGTACAGATTTAAAGATTAATCGTGACAATGCAGAGAAATATTTATTACTTTTCTAAATGAGACTACTATCACACTGAATAAACATATTGATATTGTAAAAGGTATTAAACAAAATATAGAAGTATTTACTTCACTTTCATTTGACCAATATGAGCAACCTCTGTTATCACCTGCGATAAGACAAATTATATTGATTTTAATTGATTACCTTAGTCTTTCATTTTGCATTATATAAATTGGATTACTATGGAAAAGTAAAGTAATTATTTAATAAACTTTGGTAAAACTAATTAAATTTTCTAAATTCAATTTGTTTTTGTCGCATGAGCGAATTTGCTTTTTGTCTTTCACTTCGATTTGAAAAACATAGAGGACAATGGACACCTTTTTTATATTTATATGTTAGTGTCATTTTTTTTGTAATTGGCATTCTGCATCCATAACACTGTATATACTTTCCTTGATTTAATTTACGATTTACTGTTACTCTTTGATCAAAAACGAAGCACTCGCCCTCCCAACTATTACTTTTTTGTTTCTTTTTATATTCTAAATAATTTAAAATACCTCCCTCTAATTGATATATCTCGGTGTAACCTTCAGACTTTAGAAATAATGATGCCTTTTCACATCTGATACCCCCTGTACAATACATACCAATTTTGTCGCCTTTTGTGATTCCTAATTCTGTGAATTTGCTGGGGAATTCCCTGAATGTATTAGTATTCGGATTTATAGAAAAGTTAAACTTGCCAATTGTTGTTTCATAGATATTTCTAACGTCTAGTAACTTTAAATTACTTTTATTAATAAATTTGTCCCAATCTTTGGGATGAATATAATTACTTTTGTGTTTCTTATTGATTAAACTATCTATTCCAATTGAAACAATCTCAGTCTTTAAACGGACCTTCATTTTATTAAATGGTAAAAAAGTGACAATATTTTTTTTTAGTGAAAACTTACGAATTTTAAATATTTTTTTTATATATATTATAAGTTTATCTAAATCTTTCGTCTCTCCAGACACAGATCCATTGATACCTTCTTTAGAAATTAAAATTGTACCTTTACAATTCTTTTTTAGTAAATATTTGTCCAGTTTGCGTTTTAATTGAGTTTTATTAGAAATTTTTTTAAAACGATAAAAGGAATAAATTTTCATTTTTTTTTTTAATCATTATTTATTATTCATTTACTAGGTTGTAGGTTTTAATTTTTAAATAGTTTATTAGCATATTACGGTCTTTAATCTCCTCAATGTCTTTAAATTTCATCACATTGCCAGAATAGATAATTATCTCTTTTCCTATTTTTTTTCGCGTTTCGTGAATGTATGTCGAGTATTTTAAAGTTTGATTCTTGATCTTTGAAGCAAATAGATTAAACAATAATCCATTCTTGCCATCAAAATAAATAGGTAATATATCGGTTCTTGTTTGCTGAATAAGCTTTGCAGTAAATAATTTCCAATCATCTTTCTCGAGAGCTTGCTCTCTACTTTTTGAATTTATAACACCACCTGACGGAAAAATTATTAATAATCCTCCGTTTGACAAATGTGCCTTGGCTTTTTTTGTTGTCTCAATATTATTTATAACAGTATCCTTGTTCTTTTCATTAAATTCAATGGGTAGAATAAATTGATCTAACTCAGGAAGTAAATTTAGTGTTTCATGGGTCATTATTTTGAAGTCAGAACGATATTGAGATGCAATTGAACATAAAATTAAACCGTCTACGATTCCAAATGGGTGGTTCGCAATCATAAGGAGGGAACCTTTTGAAGGTACGATTAGATCATTCTTAGATTTATTGATAACTTTTATATCCATAAATTTTAAAATACCCGACCAAAAAAATCTTGGATCATGATTTTTTTTCGAAAAATCTTTGTAAATTTTCTCTAACCTGTTTTTACCTGTTAATTTTTCAATAGTTTTAATAATTAGACGTTGTGCATAGTTATGCTCAATTTTTGATGCATACGAAAAGTCAATTTTATTCATATTAATATTCAACTGGTATTGGATCTAAACTTCTCCAAAAATACCATGTTGCTACAGACCTCCACGGTTTCCATTTTTGTGACATTTTGACGGCCACTTCTTTTTTTATCGGATACTTTAAATTGTAACAAACACATATTCCCTTTATAAGCCCCAGATCATCCTCAGGAAAAACATCTGGTTTACATAAATTAAATATAAGAAACATTTGTGCAGTCCATTTGCCAATACCTTTCACTTTAATAAGTTTTTCTATTATCTCCTCATCTGATGCAGTTGTTGATCCTAAAATATTAAGTTCTTTATTAATGAAAGCAGAAGCTAAAGATTTTAAATATTTTATTTTTTGTTTAGATAATCCGCAAGATTTAAAAGACATATGATGCAGTTTCAATGTATTTTTTGGGTTAACAATTTTTATTTTTTTTTCAAATCTTTCCCACACAGCCTGTGCAGCTTTGACTGATATTTGTTGACCGACAATTGCCCTTGATAAAGTGTAAAATGGGTCTGATTTACTAAATAAGAAATCCTTCGGATAAGTTTTGATAATTTCACCAAGTTGCTTATCTTTTCTAATTAATTCAATTTTTGCTTTTTCCCAAAAATGAGGTTTTTTCATTGTTTACATATTATAAATTTATGTTGACATATATAATGTAAATTGTTTTATTTCCATTCTAAATTAAAATATGGAGAAATTAATATGGCTGACGTAGCAAGTTTATTGGCTGAATTCCAAAAAGGTATTGAAGGAAAAGATACTGGTCTTGGAGCAACAGTTAAATTTGATTTTGAGGGTGCAGGGTGCATTTTCTTAGACGGAAAGGCTAATCCAAATACAGTATCTGATGAAGATAAAGACGCTGATTGCACACTCTCAATGTCTCTAGAAACCTTTGAGCAAATGAGATCTGGTGAAGTTGATGGCACATCTGCATTTATGCAAGGCAAATTGAAAGTTTCTGGTGATATGTCAATTGCAATGAAATTACAATCTGTAATGGATGCTTTAGCTTAAAAAAATTAAATAAATAGATTTTTATAAACCCAGCTATGTTAGCTGGGTTTTTTTTTATTCAATATACCTGTTGCACTATTAAAAAGAGATTTGTTTGTACACGCTATTATTTTTCCGCCATTTAAAACTTTTTTATTATCCCAAGTTTTCAATATACCTCCTGCATTCTTTATTATTGGCTCAAGAGCAC
>MDTB01129474.1_pt1 | contig 17253 bp, 22 predicted proteins | sample 811161 | NCBI WGS metagenome assembly MDTB01 (sample SAMN05326650, study PRJNA326480) | marine metagenome | isolation source: seawater | place: Mediterranean Sea | collected 2009
CTAACTAGCCTTGGGGAAATTGAATATTCGTCATTCCGTGATCATTCCGTGATCATTTCGTGATCATTTCGTGACTCAGATGGTTGCCATTCACATGAACAAGTGCTGGACCCAATAACGTAGTATTGGTCATTCACAACGGTGTGAATTTGCTGGGTAGCATCAATAGCCTTCTGAAAAAACCGTAAATCAGTTGGTTTCAGCTTCCTCATTTTCACAATCAGGTCATCCAACACTGCTGGGTCTGCATCCGCCATAAATTCTGCAAGCAAACTCTGACAGCCTACAATAGTGGAAATTCTCTCACGGGCTTTTCTTACTGTCTCCTTCCTTCGCTCATTTGCTGAAGCTCTCAGAGCTTCCTTTTGTACTTCTGTCAACATTTTTGACTCCTTATCCTAACAACATTCACATTTATAATTTCTAAGAACCCACTGCCTTTCTCATCAAACTCAAATTGAGTTCCATCAGATTGTTCATTTAGGTAGTCTATTCCAAAAAAAAGCTCGTTTTCATAGGCGGCCATTGCATTCTTTTTTGAAATATAAAAAGTTCTATAAATCCCGTCTGAGTCTGTAACTATCAACCGAACCTTTTTAGCCCGTTTGATAGCTTGTTTTAATTGCCAATTCACGACACTCCAGTGGTTTAGGTTTCAAGGCTGTTCAAAGAAACAGCAAAGAAGCACCTCCGGTGAAGTGCTTCGAGCCATCTCCTATTTGCTGCGATCAGCTTTTATCACTGGACACATAGAATATCTGCCGTCAGGCCTCGCCCATTCTTTCTCCTCATCAGATAAAATCCCAACGTGTCGTGTTTCCCCAAACTGGTCTATAAGCTTCAAGCGTTTTGCTGTCCTGCCTTCAACATAATAGTCCCCCATGTCATAAGTCGTATAAGTTTTCCCTTTTTCAAATTTTATCATTCATTTGCTCTGCATAATAATTGTCATAAGCCTGATCTTCCTCGACGCTAATTCCCTTCTCTTCTCTACTGCACAAAACTGGATCATCCTTCTCAATTTTGTAAGCAACTTCAGCAATCATTGAAGCAGCATGGATTCTCAATGCAGGGCTATAATGCAACTTGTTGAAGAGAGCAAAGTCATCCATCCCTCCAATCTTCTTCATCCTGTCAAATACGGCAGGTAAGAGAACCGCCTCTTGAGGCGTCAGCTTCATTGCCAACGCAAGCTCTACAAGTTGTCCTTCTCTCCATGTTGTTGTCATCTCTTCCTTTGTGGTTTGGGTAGCGTGTCAACAGCACAGCCTATCTATGCTGCTGATCCGGCACCCAAGTGCCGTATTGTTTAGCTTCGTTTTTCTTTGCTTGTCAAAATACTCAGGTCTTCCTTAGTTCCTTCGATCCACCCGTCACTGTACAAAGTAAAATCAAAACTAATTCCGCCAAGTGTTAGGCAGTAATTCCAACATCCGCCTGGTGCAGGCCTTTTGTTGGCATATCTGTTCAAAAAATTAATGTTTTTCTCTGTCGCTTTTAATATCTGCATCGTCTTCTCCTTTGTTGTTGTTGTTATGCTGCCGTTGTGTCCTGCTCTGTCTTTGCCACTGCCTTGTACTTCCAGCTCTGTACAAAACCTTTTCTTATGTCACCTTCCAAGTCCTCAACCATCCCAGCCATTTCCTTTTCACTGTTTGGTGCCCAGTCCCAAACCTGACCTGCTGTCATTGTCACTTCCAGTACCACCTTCATGTCTTTTGCAAACTTAACAAATCCGCCTTTTACTGTTCCCATGTTGTAGTGTCTGTTCTTGCTTTGCATTGTCTGTCTCGTTTGTTGTTGTTGTTTAACGCTATGTATATATAATACATATAACTCGCATATACTTCAACATAAAAGTTGCCAAATATCTGATTTAATTGAATATTTATTGAAGTAAATCAAGGGGGGAGAAACCTTCGCAACTTTCCGCGCAAACTTCCGCGCGTCAATCGCGGAAAAATGCGCAGATGTTTGCGCAGGAAGAAAAGGTGGTTTTTATTCTGGGATGCAAGCAGAGTAGATGGCTTGAATGTCTAAAAGCTGATCCTCTCTCAGGTAAGTTTTGATATGGTCAATAGTCTTAGTCAACTCAGAGACTGCTTCTGCGGCCTCATCACTTTGGTCCCCGTGTTCCCAAGCGATACAAAAATATTTTACGAGTTTCTTGTTCCAAAGATTTAGGCAGTAAACTTCTGAATATACTTTCATCTCTTCCTTTGTGGTTTGGGTATCGTGTGAGATCCACCAAACATGGACCTCATCCGGCACCCAAGTGCCGTTGCTTATGCAAATTCTTCAATCGCATCCAAAGCCGCCAGTTTCAAAGTATAACTAGCAAGCTGGGCATCTATTAAATCACCTGCGACCTTAAAAACTATGGGCTTCTCTCTTCCTTCTGGGCCTCTGTAATAAACCGTTACCCATCCAAAATTTTCTACGTAGGTTTTTAATTCTTTTGTTTCCAGTGCATTCCTCATCGTCTTCTCCTTTGTTGTTAATGTTTAACTCCATGTATATATTGTACATATGGTTCATATGCAACTCAATATAAAAAGTTGCAACTGGTTAATTTTATTAATCAATTTTTAGAATCACATAAATGATTTCACATGGTGTGAAAAAAGTCGTTGCAAAATCAGATGTAGAGTGACAGTGTAATTACAAATTTCGACCTTCCGTTTTGACATCCGTCCAAGTCGGTGACTAGACCCATGTTGAAACACTCTTGCGGGGCAAGAGCAACTTGCTGAACCCCTATAAAGAGTGATTCCATGGCAGCAACTCGCCTTACGAACGTCATCGTTCCCGAAGTATTTACCCCGTATACCATCCAACGCTCTCAGACGGTCTCTGAGCTTTACAATAGTGGCATCATTACAACGAGCCCATCATTGAATGCTCTTGTTGCTGGTGGTGGTTCTACCTTCAATTTGCCTTTTTTCAACGACCTGTCAGGTGACAGTGAAATCATTGAAGATAACACTTCACTCACTGTGAATAATCTAACAACTGAACGTCAAATTGGCGTAGCCTTGAACAGGGCAAAAAGCTTTGGTTCTAGCTTCCTAGCTCAATACGTCTCAGGTGAAGATCCCATGAGAGTGATTGGGGATTTAGTTGGAGACTACTGGGCGAGAGAAGAGCAGAAAATTGTCATCAACATTTTAAAAGCTCTGTTTGGAACAGCTGGGCCAATCACTGGTACTCACTGTAGTGATCAAAGTGCTCAATCAGCATTAACCAATTCCATGCTCGTTGATACCATTGCTCTCATTGGAGATGCGTATAACAAGCTATCAACAATTGTTTGTCACTCTCAGATTTTCCATTCATTGCGGAAGCTGGATTTGATTCAATACGTTGAAGTGCCAAGCGCTCTACCAATGACATTCCCTCAATACATGGGGTTGAACTTAATTGTAGATGACGGGGTAGAGACTTCGGGTGCAGGAGCGGCCAAGGTTTATACAACCTATATCTTTGCTTCTGGCGCGGTTTCTTACGGAAGCGCAAGTCTGGACCCAGCAGATGCAACGGAAGTAGATCGTGACTCTTTGAAGTCTGAGGATGTTCTAATTAACCGCCGAAGATGCTTATACCATCCAAACGGATTTAAATGGACAGGTTCACCCTCAGGGTCTAGCCCAACCAATACCGAACTGGCAACTCCGGGCAATTGGACAAAAGTCTTTGAAGACAAAAACATTCCAATTGTGGCACTCAAATCTAAGGTTTGATTATGGGTATGATTTCATTTCGCCCTAAGGACGATAAGTCTGAGGAAGAGGCAAAGGCTGAAGCAGAGGCACAAGAGAAGGCCGCTTCAACAGCTAAGACTTCCAAAGCGAAATCAACGAAGAAACAATGAGCCTTGATGTAACTGTAGGCACTGCGACATCAGAGTCCTACAACTCTGTATCTGAAGCAGATGCCTACTATGCACCGGACAATCATTTTATTGCTACATGGAACGCTTACTCAACAACACAGAAGGAAGACTTTTTAAAGTTGAGTGCAAGGTCTATTGACCGTTTTGAGAGCTTCCGAGGCGTCAAGCAGAGCAAGACGCAATCTCTTCAGTTCCCAAGAATTGTTAGCCGATTGGCAGATTGGGTCCCATCACTGCCATATGGTGTAACTTCTCTTTACATGCCAAGACATCCCTACGGAGTAGATGAGATAATCGAGGCGGATAAAATCCCTGGAGTGGTTAAACAAGCACAATTAGAAATGGTCATTTTCTTAGTAAACACCAGAACTTCTAGTGCCGCTATAGATGGCAGGGAATTAGAGTCCATGAAGCTGGTGAACGGGCTAGTGGAACTAAATTATTCCGGATTAATAGACAGCAAGATTGAAAGCAGTGGTGGAGGTGGTATCTCTGCCATTAAGCGTCTTTTGATTGATGTTGTTGCACCTTTGAGGTGGGGCCGTGCCTGATGTTGCTTCTCTTGCAAAGGAACAGCTGACTAAGCTTTTTGGAGCAGGGGGGCTGGCTGGAATTGTTCTGTCTGAGACAGCAACTCTTGAACTAGGGCAAGCTGGGACATTTAATCCAAGCACCGGAGGCATGACATCTGGGAACTATTACAACGCAACCACGGGGGCTTATACAGAAAGCTCACCTCCAGTGGTTCGGGTTCTTGCTAAATCTCGTCAAGAAGTCTTGACAGGCAGAGGCAAGGACACAGGTTCAATGATTATGATGCAACCTCTGCTGAATGTAGTGCCTCATGAAATAGTAGGTGTTGAGCTTAACTATCAAAATAAGGCGTTGAGAATAAGTTCGGTGAACATTCTTCAACTCGGAGCAACCCAACTAATCTGGGAGTTGACATGCCAATAAAAGAAAAAGGCATGAGTGACGCCGCTGATAAAGTGAAACAGAAGTTGTTGAAAAATATTCGAACAGTCGTTGTCAAAGGGTTTAGTGACGTTCTAGTTGAAAGCCCAGTGGACACTGGCCGTTTTAGAAGCAATTGGATGACAAGTGTCGGTGCGCCTAGTACAGAGACAGTTGAAGGAACGCAAAAGGTAAGGCGTGCCCCAGCCTCAACAGCTGAAGTAAAGGAAATTGAAGATGAGGCTAAGAAGCTAGGAGATGGTGTAACAAGCATCCATTTCACGAACAACCTAGATTATGCCCAACAACTAGAAGCAGGGCATAGCTCTCAGAATGAAGGCTTTGTGGCAAGGGCTGTAAGAAACATTGATCGAAGACTTGAAGCCATTTACAAAAGTTGATTCCGATTCATGACTATTGTTACCGATCTAGAAAATGCCGTCAGGAATCATTTTTATACGAGTTGGAGCACAAGGACCGCAATCAATTGGAGCTCGTCGAATGTGAGGTTTCAAACCAATGACACACGAACAAGCTTTACTGATAATGACACCTTCATTGTCCCTAGGCTTTTTCAGATGCTTCATAGCCATGTGGAGTTCCCTTACGAACAGTCTAATGTTCGAGTGGAATATGATCTCACCATGAATTTAGTTACTGAACCAAATCGAGGATTAAACACGATACAAGGACACATCAACAGGATTAGAGAAATTTTTGAACTCAAGAAAATCAATCTGTCGGGGGCAGATGTTTTGTTTGAGACAGTCAGGACACAAGCAGGTTTCTTGGTGGAATCGGGAGATAGCTTTGAGGTCCCTGTTGGGGTTTTTTTTAGCACAATATTAAACCGCACCTAGGAGATTTATGGCACTTCCATCCCGTTTTTTAAGGCTTCAATCATCTCAGCCGTATTTCACAGATGAAACCACAGGTGGCGCTTTCGCTTCGCCATTGGGTACGGATGCTTTCGCAACCACAGAATATATAAATCTGTCTCAGTCTTTTAACACTAGCAGTGTTACAGAAGTTGGTGACAGGCTTTTGCAGAATCGCTCCGTAGTCAACTACGCAGAAAGGGCAACTTTTGATATTCCATTTTTGCTGAAGCCTAGCGGATCTGCTGGGACAGCTCCTGCTGAAGATTTCTTGTTGCAAAAAATTTTTGGTGCCAAGACCGTTTCGGCAGGGACATCAGTAAAGTATACAACTTCAAGAGTCTCAAACACCTTTCAGGTCGCTCAAATCACAGATGTCTACATGCTCTGTGTCGCCAATGGTGCAGTCATAGAAAGCGCAAATCTAGATGTTAATCGAGAAGGTGTGTTGTCCATGACTTCCTCTGCAAGAGCTCAAAGAATTCGCTACGGAGGCGCACTGGAACATGATGGAGGAGGTGCCGTGGCAGTTGATGACACTGGCGCAGCCTGCACATTTACGGTGGGAAGCGGTCAAGTTTCTGCTGATTCTCTTTTCAATAATATGACTGTGAATGTCGTTACTTCTGCCACAGGAGTTGTAAAGAACACAGGCCTAGTGACAGTGAGTAATGTCTCAACATCTGCTGGAACCTGTACATTGACAGCGGCCACTGGTGATACTTTCAGTTTTGATTCTGGTGATGAAATTCAACCAGCTTTTGCCGCAGCATCACTTTCCACAGCCTCTCCATTGTCAGCAGGTATTTCTAAGCTCTTCATAGGCGATAGAAATTCTACAATTGGGACAGCTGCGGGCAATGTCTTTGATTCAGCAAATGAGTTCATGGCTACAACATTCACAATGTCATTCAACAAGTCCCTTGGTGATCCTGGTGTGGGTGAACTGACTGGAGATCTCTATCCGGCAGCAAGCTATGTATCTCAAGCTTTCCAAATCACTGGGAATGTCGAGTTCATTGTCCGACCTGAAAGAGTTGCGACATTTGGTGAGTTTGTTCGGAAGCAATATACTTCTATAGGCTTACAGATGGGGAATACTGCTGGAAGTATCATTAAGATTGCTATCCCTTCTGCGAGAGTAACTATCCAAAAACAAGGGGTTGACGGAGCGGCAGGTGGTACAATTGACTTTGAGCTAGATCAAGGAACAAGCACGACAGATGGTAGTGCTTTTGAACTAGCCTATATGTAAATCCATATTTCTTGGATTTCACATTGTGTATAAACCATATATCAAAAAAACATAATGGCTTCACTAGCGGATCTTAAAAAAAAGTCCATTGTCACTCTTGAATATAAAGATGCTGACTTGGATGTCGAGGAGTGGTTTGAATGTGAACTACCTCACAAAAGAATGACTCTTTCGGCATTGGATGCCGCTTCACGAAAGAAGAAAAATGGACAAGAGCGTATAGACACCATGGTATATGCCAAGATGGTGTTTGTCCCTTGTGTAAAGGCTTGGAGCTTGGACGAAGAATGCAGCACTGAAAACAAGATGGAACTTGTTGGAGACAATGCGGTTCTCAATAAGATGGTTGAAAATATTTCAATGCGTCTGCTTCGCATGTCTCAAGCCAGCATTGACGAGGAAGAGGGAAATTAAAAGACTTCCTTGATGTTTTGTTGGAGAAGGCAACGTACAAGGAAGACAGCTTTGAACATGGTCTTGAAGAAGGGATGCCTTACAGCCAATACTGGTGCTGTAAGAATGAGCAGAATATCTGGCTAGAGGATGACATTGAGCCTCCTTGCAGCATCTGTCCAAATAATGTGAGGCTAACGCCCACAAATAAGTTGGCAGTTCAAGCATTCCAGTTTTTAGATACGACAGGTAGGGATGTCGGTTTTGACATAGGCTTCTTGCGAGAAGAAGCAATTGAAGTTTTTCTCAACCGATATGATTGCAACTCAACAGAAGTATATGAGGCACTGGTTATGATGGATCGTGCTGTCACAGGGCATAGAAAAGAAAATGCCAAGGCAGAGCGAGAAAAGAAACTAAAACAAAACCCCCCAACTCCTTCCACTAGAGCAAATCGTGGCCGCCGCTGAATCCACAATCTCCATTGAAGTAGAAATCAAGAAAGCCTTAGACCGTCTAGATAAGTTGCAAAGAGAACTTGATGGCAGTCGCAGGCATATTGATCGTGTAACTACAAGCACAAGAAAGATGGAGACTGCTTTTAAAACAGCTTCCACCGCAGTCGCAGGGTTCTTTGCCTACTTCTCCGCTGACTTCCTTAAAAACGCCGCAGATAAATATACTCAATTTACCAATGCCGTAAAGATTGGAACCGCCAGCTTATCAGAGCAGAAAAAAGTCCAAGACGAGTTGTATAAGATCACCCAGCAGACAGGGACTGACATTACTACAACAACAAAGCTCTACACTCGCCTTCGAATGGCCGCAGTCTCATTGAACTCCTCTCAAGCAGAAACTCTCAAACTTGTTGAGTTGGTTGGCAAATCCATGAAAGCTTCTGGAACAAATGCAGCTGAAGCGTCCGGGGCTCTTCTACAGTTTGGTCAAGCGTTGAATATGCCTCGAGTCATGGCTGAGGAATTCAACAGTATGATGGAAGGGATGCCCGGCTTAATGATTCAGGTAGAAAGGCAGTTGGGGATTACAGCTGGCTCTCTAAAGGCTTTTGTCAAAGAGGGGAAACTTTCAAATCGTGAATTTGCAGACGCAATCTTGGGAGCAGAAAAAGCAATTAATGACCAGTACAACAAAGCTCAAATCACAATAGGCACATCAATAGACCGCATTGGAAATGCCTTTGTCATGTTGATTGGTCGTGTAGAAGAATCTACCGGCTTTTTTAGAGGGTTGTCTGACGCTTTGACAGGCATCGCAACTGGGATGGACAACGCAGATGATGATGTCCGCAGATTCACAGAAGGATTAAAGCTCGCAAAAGATGCTCTGTACAACATGAAGGATTTGGCAGTCACAGTGTTCCAGCCAATTGCAGATGCTTTCAAAGGCTTGTCCAACATGATTCTTGGTGAGAATGGCACAAGCCCCTTGTTGACAGGCATTAACTATATTCGATCTGGGTTTGGATTTTTAGCTGTTGCTGCTGAATATGAGATCAAAGATGTAGCAAATACCATGAAGCTTTGGGGTTATTTCATCAAAGATTTTTTCATGGGGATTGTCTATGAAATGATGAGTTTCTTTGAACAAGTTGACAACTTCTTCTTAGAGCAAATCAACAACATTATTTCGGCCTATAATTATTTGGCAGAAGAGATTCCAGGCATTGATATTACTTTAAGCCCATTATCTGGTGAATCAACAAATCAATGGCAGGAAATAGCATTACAAGCAGAAATAGATTCTCAAATGAAAATTGCGGAGATCTATAAGGAACGTGCCAAGATCATGGGAGAGTATCAACAAGCTCTCAAAGATGTAGCGGCAGGGCATAGAGAAATTCAAAAGACTATTGATAATGATTCAATTGGGAAGGTTAACCAGCAATTTGAAGATGTAGATTTAAGTGCAAAGGGTGCCGCAGAAGCAACCAAGGCAGTCAAAACGGCACTAGACTCTATTGACAGAGACAATGCTTTTGCCGCTTTAGGCAAGTCCTTGGCAGACGCTTTTGATGCGGCTAGAGATAGCAGCCAACCTTTATTAGCAAGAGCATCTCAACTGACAGGATTTGTAGATCAGATAAACCAAGGGATCGTCCAACTTTCTCAGCAAGGTATTCTTCGACCTCAACATTTCCATGCGGTAAGAAACGTCTTGGTTGAGATGTTGATGTTATCAAAAGAACTACGGACGGAAGCGTTCCAAGAAGGATTTAGTTTAGAAAATCAACAAAAATATGAAGATGGGTTAACAGGCGTGTTCAAGTTGGAGAAAGCAATTACAGACCAACAAAAAGAACGAGACCGCCTAAAATACTACACTTTGTTTGACGGGATTACCAAGGCCTTGCGAGAAGTTTTAGGACTTGAAGAACAAATCACTGAAGAAAAAGAAAAGCAAAGATCCGAAGACGAAAAACGAGTTGCAACCATAGATCTACTCTCTGGCAATTTAGTAGATGGAGTTGCTGGCGCAGGTCCAAATGCAAGTAGAGGCGTCTCCGCTGCAACGGCTTTTGCTCAAGGTGCTCAAGCTGGAGGCCCAATGGCTGGGCTTGCCAACATGGCTTTAGACATGGTGATGTCCAATGAAAAAGTCGCTAAGGCAATTGATTCTTCCTTTAAACTTTTCTTTGATGTTTTTGACCCATTCATTGAAACCATTGCAGATTTGATTGATGCCATAAACAGCTTAATTGGCGCTCTGTTAAGTGCAGCAAATGACGCAATCTCTTCTGCCTTTGAAAACTTCAATTTGACCAATGGGAATGCCACTCAATATGTCGAGCAAGCCCTGTCAAATTTTGGAGATTTTATTGGCGTCCCCATGGGCATTAATCATGGGTATAGAGGATGGGACTTAGATGGTGATGGGGTTGTTCAGGCTCAAAAAGCATTATTACAAAATATATTTGAAGACATAGACACGGTATTTGAGGAGGGCTTTAGAGCAAGTGCGGGAGATCCACAGTACAGAGGGTTGCTAGGTGAAGGTGGGAGAGATCGAACAGAATTTGAGCTCACATCTCAAACTATTGAAGACTTCACAAAATCTGTAGAAAAAATCGGGTTCAGCAAAACCATGGAGGACGTGACTGAATCAATGAAAGAAGCCTTTACTTCAATCAACCGTCTTTACATCCATGGCTATGACAAAGACAAAGTCACAAGAAACGCCAAAGAAGTTGAAGCGATCCTCACTCAACTTTTGACAGAATCTTATTTTGAGAATGTTGCAGCAAATATATTGGAAAATGTCGGCAATATTCAAACAAGCATCACAGAACAAATTGAGCGGATTGAGTTCAATGCTCTTACTGCTGAACAACAGTTTGTGAAGCTTCATTTAGATCGAATGGATTCCTTGGAAGAACAAAGGATAGAAGCCATAGCGACTATTGAAGTAGAAGAACATAGGGTTGAAGTGCTGGAAGCAATTAAAAAGGCAGAAGCCGACTCTTCTAAACTACTTAACAAGCAGAAAGAGGAATTAAAATTATTGAATGAAGAACGCGAACGTGAAAGCAATTTGCTGCAACAACAGAATTCTTCAATCAATATGTTGCAAAAAATCCTTAAAGATTTTGAAAAGGCAATGGAAGGGATCGAAGAGTTGGTGGAAGGATTATTTGACCAAGTGACAGAACTTCTACTGTCTGAGTTTAACCTGGCTCCAGCGACAGACAAATTGGAAATTGCCAGTACCAGATATGCCAGCCTTCTTGAGAAAGCTTTTGACCCAGATGCAACAGAAGAAGACGTTGAGAATCTACAAGCCTTTGTCAATGAATACTTGAAAGCAGCTCGGGATGTCTACAAGTCTAGCAGTACCTTCCAAGACATATTCGCAAGTGTCCTAGATGACCTCTCTATGTTGGGAGTTACCTCACAATTCAACATGACAGGAGGAGCTGTTGGTGATGCGACAGGAGGGATCAAAGAATTTATTGAGGCAACTGAAGAATTAGATGAAGGGCTTAGAAAAACGCTAGATAATTTAATTAGAGAATTGAATCTGCTTGGTTCTGCATTTCAAACACAGACACTTCAATTTATAACTGGGGAAGATGGACTAAACATCCCAATTACACTTACATCAGATGACTTAAAGCCAATCATCAGTGAGCCAATTGATCTCGCTTTGACACAGGATGATATTGGCTCTATTGGGTTTTTTGATGCAGATGGTGAACCTTTAAAATTAGATTTCACTGAAACAGCTTCCTTCACTGCATCCATCACAGGATTTGATAAATACACAGGCACATCTGATTTGGATGTTAGTTTCACAGGAGACTGGGCAAGCATTTCAGAGGATGGACTTTCTGCATCTAGCAACATTGCGGCGACAGTGGATGGTGACGTAGACATTACCGGTAATTTCACAGCAGTTGGCAATTTGGTAGGATTCACAAAAGAAGATGGGACAACTTTAGATGAAGGAGCAACAGAAGGCTGGGCTACATTAATTGGGAACGCATCATTTTCAAGCAACCTGTCTGGGATGGGCAAGACAGTAGCTGACGCCACCGAATACTATGGTTATGCGAGTTTTGATACGTCTCTGAGTGGGATGGGGAAGACAACCTACACGGCATATTATGGTTATGCGAGTTTTGCAGCAGTAATGTCAGGCATGAGTGCTGATGTAAACAACCCTGCATCAATCACAGGTTATGTTAGTGCCGCAATAAAGGCCACGATTAGCTCAATTGACACCTCAGGAGTTGAAACAACAGTTACAACTTCTATTCAAAATATGTTGGATAACATTGAGCGAACATTCACAGGATTAGGCCAATTAGGGACAAGATTCACTGCTGCTGCAGGCCCGAGTACCTATGTCTATACTCAACCATCATCTAATAGGACTTATGGTATCCAATATTCTTGGCAGAATGATTACCGTACGACAGACGGTGTTTTTGCAAGTGGAGTTGCTGAAGGGTCAACAGCACATTACGCCTCAATTGGAGCAGATTTAGTTACAAGAATGGGCAAGGATTTTATGACAACCAACCCATATGTAATTACAAAGGATGACGGTTATGCCAAAACTGTCTTTGCCTATTCTGATTTGGACTCAGCAATAACTGATTATGATATGTACTATGGACAGGATGCTTCTAAGGTCAAAAAATATGGCTTCAGATTTGGTGGAATTGTTCATCCTCAAGATACAATCCCAGCCATGCTATCAGCTGGTGAATACATTCTCAGCCCAGAGACAGTCAACAGGTTTGGAGTGGGTTCATTAAACCGATTGAATGCAGGAGACGCTTCAGCAGTTTCACAAACAAATGACCCGGAAGTTAAAAGACTTCTTGCTGAATTAATCTTAGCAGTAAAAGAACAAGATTCAGAAGTCCATGTATATACGGACATGAAAGGAGAAGCAAAGGCCGCAGTTTCAGAGTTTCGGTCAGAATTAAAAGAGAGAACTCGCAGACAAGGTGATCAATTTGTTCCAGCGAAATATATATAAAAAACTAATTTTATTCACACAATGTGAATATGGCATATGTTGTTAGCTTCCGTTACTGTCAATAATTCAACTTTTTATGGTTCCTTGAAAGGCCATGCAGGAGAAAAGTTTTATTCACCTTGGGTTAAAAGAATGCCCACTTTAGAGCTAGGCCCTGTTGAAGATAGTGGAAGGATTGGAGTGATGTTTGGGAATCTAGTCATTGTGAATGACCATCTCAATGAGGAGAACCCCTTCTCTTTAGAAGCCTATGAAGATCTTGTGAATAATCCCCAGCTTTATGATTGCACTTTGAAATGGGGAGAGGATGGAGAAAACCTGTTTGATGGCCAGCTTTTTCTGCAAGGGCTTACTGAATCAGAAATAACCTTTGCGTTGACAGACAAAGAGTTCGCTCTTGGAGCTAGACCTTTCACTCTCACAGAGTCTTTTGTTTTCGTAGAAGGGGTGAATTATACAAGTGCTGGAACCTTGCTTGAGATAACCGCTAATAGCCACAACCTAACGGTTGGGACATTAATCTCCTTTGAGAAGATGAGTAGTTATGGTCAGAGCCTGCAATATACCGGTGTCACCTCAGACAATTATTATTATGTCAACTCAGTAACAAGCGTGGATTCCTTTACATTACTAGACAAAAATTTTGTTCCAGTTGGTGGGAATGTTGGGACCACAGGCACGTTCATTACAGACAATGAAAATCATCGAGTAGGCGTACCCTTGAGAGTGCCATTCAGCTGGGGTGTAGTGAGAGAGCAAACACCAGTGATTAAGAAAAATGATGTTGAGGTAGCAAATCCCAGTCTCCAGTTAAACTCAACTTCTGCGCCCATCACAATTAGAGAGGATGGGGTTTTAGTTTACACAACAGATGTCAACTCAACTGAATATTGGGGTGCCTCAGGGAATTCTGGGGTTGCTCCAACATCCGATGTAATCAGGTTGAACAGACAAACAACAGGTGGCGTTTTGAGTGTCTCAGGAATCTCCAACAGATCTGGTTCAACATCAACATCTCAAAATTTAGGTCAGTTCTTTTCTTATGTTGCAACTCAACTTGGGTTAACCATTGACATTAATTTGATCTAACAATGGCAAACTGGAATTACACTGTCACCGTAGTCAGCACAGGGTCTGGGAATAAATACTCGTTGAATTCAACAACGAATCCGACATTGACTTTTGCAGTTGGAGACACGGTTACATTTGATTTGACGGATGCTTCAACTGCTAATCACCCTTTTGGAGTTGGGCCTAATAATAGCGAGACAGGGGCATATGGGAATACAGAAGGAGTTACTTATACGATAGGAAGTACAAACTACAACACCTTCTCAACTTTTAAATCAAATTATACGAACGTCAATGCCTCTATTTCTTGGACTGTCTCAAATTCCAGCAACTCCGCACTTTGGTACTTCTGTGGGTTGCATTCGAATATGGGCAATTCAATTAGTATCACGGGATTAACAGATCAGACAGCACCTGCAAATGCCGCAGTTTCCATCAACAGTGGAGCTGGTACGACAACCACAACATCTGTGACATTGAGCATCTCGGCATCAGACAATATTGGAGTTGACGGATATTATGCTTCTGAAACAAACACAACACCTTCAATTTCAGATTTCATTTCTGTAACAGAAGTTCCCAGTTATTCAGCAAATGTCAGCTTTACTCTTAGCTCTGGGGATGGGCCTAAGACGGTCTATGTGTGGTTTAAGGATGCCGCAGATAACATCAGTATTCCTGTCAATGACACCATCACTCTTGCCACACCTGACACGACAGCGCCTACGAGTGGTGCGATCAGCATTGCAGGAGGCAACAACATTACAAGCACTCAGAATGTTGCTGTGACAATCTCAGGCACCGACAACATTGGCATTGATGGATATTATCTTTCTGAATCTCCAATAACTCCGACAGTTTCAGACTTCACAGGAGTGACCGCGACAGCTAATTATACGTCTTCGTTGAGTTATACGTTAAGCAGTGGGAACGGGAATAAAACAGTATATTTATGGTTCAAAGATGCGGCTGGAAATATCAGCAATGCTTACACAGACAGCATTCAGCTGAATCTAGCTTCTAGTGTAGCTCCTGCTTCCAGTTTGACCTCTGGAAGCGCCTTTGTTGTCAGCACAACGCTTGACGCTCTATTTATTTTAGACAGCCCTGTGGTTGTAAGAGAATTCCAGAGAGTTGAGGTAAATGGTCAACAGCAACTTGAAAGAGTCGTATTAGAGATTGCGGCCAATGGAAATTTGATTTGCAGATCCTTGGTACTTGCTTCTGCCACTTCAGAAATTGAATTGCACAGACCATAAAAATGCCTTCAGCAAACTCAAGAAATGAACCTCTTTTGGACTTTGCAGCAGACATTGCGAAATCCGCAAATATGCTTCTCCAAATTGATGGGTCTTATTTAAAGGTTATCAATAAGATTCAAAACAGTAGTCCTATTGAAACCGTCATTTCACCAGAGCTCTTAGATCTGCAAGTCGCGCCAGCTTACCCAATAAAAAAGATTTTTTCAGAATTTGAGTTCAACACTCCATACCCAAATTCACAAACGCTGGCCCAGGAAACAAAGCATGTCGCACAACCCAATCTCAGCTTCGGTGAAGAGATTGAATTTGATGCTATCACTACATCAGAAGAGAAAGTCCTGCAATTTTTAAGAGCAATATTGATTACAGAGTCCTCACCAATTGCGACAGCGAGAGTCTTTGGAATCAAAACGAACTACTCAATGGGGAACAGAATTAAGTGTTTTGACGCAAATAAAAACTTAGAAGCAATCTTAACCATTACAAAAATCATTTATCAATTTGATGATGAAGTCACGACAGTCAGCGGCCCTTCAACTCTTGAATTTGTACGAAGCTCATGAAGCTAATCTACACTGACACAATTAGTTCAGTCACTACCATCTTTGGACATCTAAACAGCAATTATTCAATTTCAAAGGTTTTAAACAACCAGCCGAAACAGCCTTATATTAGCGACAATTTAAATATCCAAATAAAGGTGAATCTTGAGGGCGCAGAAGCTTTTTTTATGTCTTATCTTGCAGAGAGCGTAAGCATTGAATTCAAAGATGGGTTAGATGGCACAGGGACAACGACAGGATCACATTCACCGTCAGGCAATAATTATAATTTATCAGAAGCTTTCTTGCTGAATGGGCGTACTCACTGGAATGATTCTATTTTTACGTCAGTCCCGAGTTCCACAAAAAGCGCAATTATCAATCTTTCAAATAGTGTGGACGTGAAGGGGACAATAAATTATTGGTCAGCTGCTGGATCTAGTATGGGGAAATTTATGGTAGGTGGAGGAAGTGGATCTCCAGCAAATCATGACAAATTTCCGCAAGTCAAACTAGGAACTTCTGTAATTGGGACGGATGGGCAGACAAATCAAATTGAAAGAATTACAGGAACTGGGTCAGGCAATTCAGATATTAAATTGGCAGCAGGCGGAAGTTCCAGCCAAACAATTACATCCATGAGGTTGCCTGTTGTTGTAAATACAATCAAAGCAGGAAAGCTTTTAACAACATTAAACCCTTCAGTGGGCTTATCAAACTTGAAGGAAAATTTTGGAGTACAGCAAGAAAAGGATTCAGGATTTTTATTTAGAGTTGGAGAAACAAGAAGGGTTTTCTCTGGAGCTTTCCAAGTAAAAGAAAGCGATCGCGTCAACACAATGAGAATTTTGGAAGGCCTAAGAGCTCAAACTATCGCTGCAGAAATTTTAGATTATCAAACAAGCACCTCAGTCTTTGGTTCTTTTTTGACGGCACCTTCATTGTCTTATTCAACCCAAGGATCTCAATTATATAACGTAACCTTTGAATTCAAGGAAATAATATGAGCCTCCTAAAGGTTAATGAGGTTGAAGTTTTCAATACAACTATTCTGACATTGACAGCGTCAGGTGGAGTAAGTGTCTCCAATGATTTGACCACAGGAGGCGCGATCATTGTTTCTGGTACCGCAAACCAAACATCTACTAGAGCGAATTTAGGAATTGGAAGTATTGCAACACAAGCATCTGACGCCGTGTCAATCACAGGTGGATCAATCACTGGGATAACTGATTTGGCGATTGCAGATGGAGGCACAGGAGCCTCAACGGCAGTAGTGGCAAGAAGGAATCTCCTCCCTTCAATGTCAGGGCATCAGGGTAAGGGGTTGGTAATCAACTCAAATGAAGATGACATAACGTATCAAATCATTGGTGATGTCACAGCAACTTCAGTCCACACTTTCACAAACAAGTCAGGGAACATTTCACAGTGGACAATTGATTCTTCTTTTCTTGTTCCTGCTGCAAATGGTGGGACAGGTCAAACAAGTCTTGCGGCA
>MDTB01066025.1_pt1 | contig 17244 bp, 8 predicted proteins | sample 811161 | NCBI WGS metagenome assembly MDTB01 (sample SAMN05326650, study PRJNA326480) | marine metagenome | isolation source: seawater | place: Mediterranean Sea | collected 2009
GAATTATTCAACATCCCAATATGATTCCAAGATGGATTTTTTTCAAATCCATATATTGATTTGAGCCTAGAAGCATCTCCACCTTCTTGATCAATAGAAATTAATAATGAATGTTTTGAAAACTCTTGGAGATCTTTTACAAGTTTTTTCAGTTGCTTTGGAGATTCAATATTTCTTGATCCTGGAATTAGTTCTCCTTTTCCGAGCTCTAAATCCATATCGTAAAAAATCACTCCTGCTAAATTATAATCTTTTATGTATTTTACTACATCTGAATTTTCATTTACAGTTTTCCCTCGAAATCCTGCTATAATTATTTGGCCAACAAGCTGTTGAGTAGATTTTGACATATTTTAAAACCTTATTAACAAAAATTAAAAGTATGAGATTGTTCTTACAATATTAATATAAGATTAAAAAGATGCTTAATTTTAGTAATAACATAGAAATGAAAAAATCTCTATTCATATTATATAAGCTCTACTTTTTATTTTTTATTTTTGTTGGATGCGCAATAATTCCAAGCAGTTCAGCCTCTTGGGCAGAAAAAACATTGAATAAACTCTCCTTGCGTGAAAAGATAGCTCAAATGATGATCTATCGCATGAATATGCGATTGAAAGATATCCCTTCAAATAAATGGCAACAAATAATGAAATTAATTGAAAGTGATGGGATAGGTGGAATCCATCTTTGGTATGGAGATGCAGCAACTACGTTGTTAATGATGAATGAAATGCAAGAGTCTTCAAAAGTGCCGATAATTTTTGATGCAGACATTGAATATGGACTAAACCAGAGGTTCCCAATGGGGACTGATCTTCCACCATTAATGGCAATAGCTGCAACAAATGACCCTGAAAATGCATATGAAGTCGGGAAAATTGTAGCTAAAGAGTCTAGATCAGTAGGTGTTCATTGGAATTTTTCACCTGTAGTTGATGTAAATAATAATCCCTTGAATCCAATTATTAATGTTCGATCTTTCAGTGAGGACCCAAATATCGTTAGTGAATTTGGGATTCAATATATGAAAGGTCTTCAAGATCATGGTATGCTGGCAACAGCGAAGCATTTTCCTGGTCATGGGGATACAGAAACAGACTCTCACTCATCTCTTGCGATGATACCAAGTGATTCACTTCGTTTATGGTCAATTGAAATACCACCATTTCAAGCATTAATAGATAGTGACATTGATGCTGTAATGATAGCCCATGTGCATGCGCCTGATTATCAGCCCGATTCCGATACACCTGCATCGATGAGTCCATTCTGGGTAAATAATATTTTAAAAAACAAACTTGGCTTCAAAGGGGCAATTGTAACGGACGGAATGGGAATGGGTGGAATAACAAAAAACTATTCGGATGCGTATGCGCTGATAGAGGTGGTAAAGGCAGGATGTGACATAATTATACAAAATTATGATATCACAAAATCTATCAACACAATTGAAAGAGCTGTTTTTGATGGTATTATTTCAGAAGAAAGAATAAATCAATCAGCGCTTAAAATGCTAAATATGAAAGAAAAGTTAGGCCTTCATCGATCTTTTGAGGTTTCATTGGATCAAATGCAACAAAATTTGTCTCACGCTGATCACAAAGTAATGGCGAAGAAAATTGCTTCTGAATCAATTACGTGTGTTGTAAATGATAATAGATTAATCCCTATGCAGCATGATCTAGTTTGGTACGTGATTGATCTCTATGATAATGAAAACAATCATACATTATCAAGTGTTACGAAAGGACTTAAAACCTCAGGTGTGAATGTGAAATCATTTCAAGTTGATGTATCAGATTCTGAGGAGGTATTAATGGAAATAGTCAAAGAAATTCCAAAAGAATCACATGTTCTGATTAATACTTTTGTTGGATATAGAGCCAGAAAAGACAGAATATCATTACCAGACAATCTATCCAACTTCATACATATTATTACGAAACGTACAAGTAATTTAATTTTAGGTAGTCTGGGGAATCCATACATCATTCAAGACTTCCCTCAAATTCAATCGTACCTATGTGCATACAAAAATAATTCATTGATGAAAAATGCCTATCTGGAAGCTTTGTTGGGTAAAAGAAAAATAAATGGCAAATTACCTGTATCAATACCAGGAATTGCTAGAATTGGTGAAGGAGTTAGTGTAAATAAAATAGAAATGAAAAAAAATATTGTTAAACACAAGCCTGGTAAAGATATAAAACAGGTAATGCCATACGAACTCAATGTAGACAACGAGAGATTGATAAATCTAATGGATCAGGCTATCAATGAAAAAGCTTGGCCTGGTGGAGTCCTATTAGCATCAAAAGATGGCAAAATATTTATACACGCAGCCAGAGGTTATCATACATACGATAAAAAGAAAAAAATGCAAAAAAGTGATATTTTTGATTTGGCATCTATTACAAAGGTAATAGCCACTACCTCTTCTCTTATGAAGTTGTATGATAATAGGGTTGTCAATTTAGATGATCCGGTCATTAAATATTTGCCTGAATTCAAGGGAAAAAAGGAGAAGTATTTTGAACAAAAGTCAAAAATTAGTATCAGAAATCTTTTGACACATACATCGGGTTTACCTCCATTCCGTCAATATTTTTTAATTGGAGGTTCATTAGAGTCCAGATTAGATAGTATCTTTAATACAGAACCTGTTTTTGGAATAGAGGATACCACTATCTATTCTGATGTAGGAATAATTATTCTTGGGAAAATCATTGAAAAAATTTCAGGCATACCTCTTGATCAATATTCGAAAGAAAATATATTTATACCACTAGGAATGAATACTACATTTTATAACCCACCAAAAAATAAAAAACACCGAATTGTTCCTACAGAAATTGACATTGATGGTAACTTAATAAAAGGGTATGTTCATGATGAAAATGCGTATAGTCTTGGGGGCGTGGCAGGCCATGCAGGATTGTTTGCAACTGCGAAGGATTTGGCAATTTTTTCTCAAATGATGCTCAATGAGGGTCTTTATGGATGGAAGAGAATATTTCACAAAGAAACGGTAAAACTTTTTACCACAAATTCTCAAATTATGGAAGGAAGTTCTCGGTGTTTAGGCTGGGACAGCCCCTCAGGTAAAGCCTCTGGTGGTGTATATTTGAGTAGTGATAGTTTTGGGCACACAGGATTCACTGGAACAAGTTTATGGATTGATCCCACAAATCAGATAACAGTTGTTTTGTTAACTAACGCAGTCCATCCAAAAAGGTCAAATAAATCTCCTGGATACTTTGACTGGAGGCAAAGAATACATTCTGCTGTTTATGAAACCTTACAGTTAAATGATAAGAATCAAAATCTTGAGTGGCGTCGAGAGTGGTGATTGGGAATAAGTTTTCTATTGCAAACAATTTTGATATAACTATATAATTATCTAATGTTTTTCAAAAGAATATTACCATTAGTCTGCATAATTCAATCCATATTGTTTGGTGGTGTTACTGGAAAGGTCTCTGGTAGAGTCATAGATGTTGGTTCAGGAGAGCCACTCATTGGTGCAAACGTCATGCTTTTAGAGACAACGTTTGGCTCTGCAACTGATACAGAGGGATATTACCATATTTTGAATGTCCCGCCTGGGTTTTACGATTTGAAAGTAAATATGATTGGATATGCCCAAAAAAAAAGTAACAGGAATTAGGGTTGAAATAGATCTCACCGCAGTGATAGATGTTAATCTTGCAGTAGAGGCTATTGAGGGGCAGATGATTACAGTCCAGGCTAATCAAAAGTTGGTAAAGGTAGATGTTGCTTCAAGCCAGAAATCCATTTCGTCAGAGCAAATTTTAGAAATGCCGGTAAGTAGCGTTTCTGAAGTTGTCGGCCTTTCGGCAGGCGTTTCGGGTTTGTCTGTCCGCGGAGGTGGAAATAATGAGACACAATTTATGGTTGATGGTCTAGTTCTAAATGATGAAAGAACAAGTGAACCAACTACTGGCATTCCCCTTAGTGCTGTACAAGACATATCACTACAAACCGGAGGTTTTGGTGCAGAGTATCGTAATGCTCGGTCAGGTGTAATCAATGTCGTAACAAAAGAAGGAAGTAAAGATAACTATTCAGGTTCAATTTCATTTCGTCAATCTGCTCCAGGCCAAAAACATTTTGGACTATCGCCCTATGACGCAGAATCTTTTTGGTTTAAACCATATTTAGACGATGATGTATGTTGGACTGGTACAAATAACGGATTTTGGGATGAGTATGAGCAAAGACAATACCCATCTTTCGACGGCTGGAATAGTATTTCTGAACAAACACTCACAGATAATGATCCCAATAATGACCTAACGCCAGCAGGTGCACAAAAACTATTTTCATGGGAGCATAGATTAAATGGAGCAATTGAATCTCCAGACATAAATATCGATGCTGGTTTTGGAGGGCCTGTTCCGTTTATTTCATCTAAATTTGGAGACCTGCGATTTTATTTTTCTACTCTGCAAGAGCAGAACATGTATCTTTATGAAGTCAGTAGTCCAGGCCTTTATCGAAGATCGTATTTATTAAAGCTCACATCTGACTTAACTGAAAGGTCCAAATTAGTATATTCATTTTATAGTGGGAAGATGGAGGGGACTACTCTTTCTAGGGGCGGCGGTACATCTATAATGAATGATGTGTGGGACCTTGCAAGTCAGGTGAATAGTTCAGGCTTTACTATGCCTTGGAGATTATATACTAATGAATACTGGTCGCCAACTCAGGTGAGTAATCAGACTCATGGATTAAAATATTCTCGCTTTTTAAATAATGATGCGTTTTATGATATTACTTTAAAAATTGATTCGAAAAATTATACTACAGGACATGGTGAAAGAAGAGACACGGTTGCAACCTATTCTATTTTCGGCACAGGTGATAATGAGTGGGTAACAGATGAAGCTCCAGTAGGATTTTTCGGAGGTCCTTTATTTAGTGTTGAGGGAAGATTAGCCTTTGGAGGTGCCATTAGCACCTCCAGGGATTCTAGCAAGGTTAATACTTTCACAATCAAGGGTGCATATACAAAACAAGTTAATAATAATCATCAGCTAAAAACAGGTGGTGAATTTGTTATGTCAAAACTTGATTTGAAATACGGCTCACAAAATGAATTTCTACCCTCTGGTAATTATTGGTCCCTCATGGATGTTAATCCATATAGACTATCCTTTTTTGCCCAGGATAAACTAGAGTACAAGGGATTTGTTGCAATTGCTGGTTTAAATTTGGATATTATTAATCCCAATGGCTCTTGGTATAATGTTGATGTTTATGAAGATGATTTTTTTTCATCAAATTACACATCAAGTGCTGAGGACAACTTTGATCAAGAAGAATTAGATCCTCAAATAAGCTTGTCCCCAAGGCTTGCAATTTCTCATCCCATCACTGAATCATCTAAGTTGTACTTTAATTATGGCCATTACCAACAAATGCCAGTTGCCCAGGACTTGTATAGAGTCCGTAGAGGTTTTAGTGAAGAAGTACTTACTATAGGCGATCCTTCTCTTCCTATGGCAAATACTATTGCGTATGAAATTGGATATGATCAATCATTTTTTGATTCGTATTTAATTCACCTATCAGCATATTATAAGGATATATCTGATCAGCAAGATTATACAAGATTTATCAGCGCCAATAGCAAGGTTAATTATAGCAAATTAACTGCAAACAGTTATGAGGATATTCGTGGATTTGAGTTTGAACTTTCAAAAGTGAGAGGCAAGTGGCTAACAGGTTTTACTAATTATGAGTACCGTGTAAATACATCTGGTTACTACGGTCTTGGAAGATATTATGAAAACCCATCAGACCAAAGAAATTATGAACTAAATAATGAGAAACAGTCTAAGCCAAGACCTATACCAAGAATTAAATCGGTTTTAGATCTTCATACTCCTTTGGATTTTGGCCCGCAAATAGCTGGACAATATTTTCTTGGAGATTGGCACTTAAATCTTATTGGTAGATGGTCCGCAGGGGGTTGGTTTACCTATAATCCGAATAACGTACCTGGAATTGAATATAATGTTCAGTATAAAAATAATCATAATTTAGATCTAAAATTTTCTAAAATTTTTCAAATGGGTAACATCAACCTTAAGCTATATGCTGATATATTTAATGTTTTGAATACAAAAACTTTTTCCGGGTATGGTTTTGAAGATGGCTTTGATTACAATTATTATATGCAATCTTTACATTTACCAGAGAAAATTTCAAGTGAGTTGGGATACAATTTTTTTGCTGGAAAAGATAGGCCAGGAGATGTTAGGAAGGAAGGAACTGAATTTATACCTATGGAATGGGTGTCTGATGTGATGTTCATTGATAATCCTAGTGATCGTCCAATTTATTACGATAATGCTACTGAGTCGTTTAAACAATGGACAGAAGAAAATGGATGGACGTCAGTAAATCAATCATTTTATGATGAGGTTATTAGAAATAAGCAATATATAGATATGCCCAACCAGTTATATTATGTTTTTTTAAACCCAAGAGATATATTTATTGGAATTAATATTAGTTATGATTTTTAAAAAAAATATTGGAATTCTTTGCGCTACTTTAACGCTCTCCCTTGCACAAGAAGTGAAGTGGATGTCTATTGGCGATTTGCATAATTGGTACTCTGCGGCAGGGTGTGAGATCGAGGTTGGAAGAACTGGGCAGGTTTCTGACCAACAAGATGGTTTACGTTACCCTGCATTTTATCGTGTTCAGGATAATCAAGCAGCAAAAGGGTTATGGCTGGGAGCATCTAATTTCTATGACCCTGTGGTTGATAAAAATTATGATAAAAAGGTTGTACATGCTGGACCGAGACATTTAGACATAGAAAATGAAACAATTCCCATAGAAATAACGATGGAGGGGAAATACGACCATCCGAATGTGTTTGTGGATGGTGATCCGGCAACCAATTTACAGTATCTAGATCAAGTAGATAATGTTGAGCCGAATCTGTCTTCTGATAGAAAAATTAATAATGTTGTTCAAACCTCTGTTGGGGTTCAAATGAAACGTACAATTTATGCATTTGCTCACCCACAGCATCAAAATTATCATATTCAAGAATATATTTTTACAAATAATGGCTGTTTTGATAAAGATTGCAATACTAGCTACGAGCAAACTCTCGAAGATTTTCAAATCTATTTGCAATACAGATATGCAATCAGCAGAGAGGGAATGGTCTATGATGGGAATTGGCTACCTCAAAGTGCAGCTTGGGGACACAATACGATGAATGATGTTATAGGTGAAAATCCTGAGGCTCCATCAGCTAATGATCAATTTTATGATGATGGGGAAATTATTCGAGGCTTGTATAGTTGGCAGGGATATCACTCTGATGCAAGTTTTGATAATGTTGGTGGCCCTAATGCACCTGGAGAGGGCCATCTTGGAGCTGCCCAGTTTGTTGGGGTAGTTACCTTGCATGCTGATACTGGTCCAAATGATAATACGGATGACATTAATCAACCAAGCACTACCTGGTTTATTACCTCTGATGATCCTACAACCTCAGGGAATGATCAGTACAATGAAACAAAATCAATTAACGAATACAATAACTATATGACTGTTGGCGATCCTGAACAGTCTCAAGCAGAGATTGTAGGTACTGGAAACGCAAACCAATTTAATGATCCTAGAACAGGCTCTAATCCAGGAGGCACTTCACAAGGGATTGGATTTGGCCCATACACCCTGGCACCCGGTGAAAGTATCCGCATTGTTTTAGCGGAGGGTGCTGCTGGTTTGAACAGAGAAATGTGTTATGTAGTCGGCCAAAATTGGAAAAATCAGGCGCATAACGATGTATTACCAGAATCTTCAGATCTTCATAGTCACATGATGAATAATTATCATAGAGTATCAAATGATAATAACTTGTACAAAAACTCTTGGGTATACACAGGCGCTGACTCTATAATTAAAACATTTAAAATGGCGAAGTACAACTTCGATTTAATGGAGTCTGGTCAATCTCTGCCCGAGTCTCCACAACCGCCATCGATTTTTACTGTTACATCTGGTGGTGACAGAATTATAATTGATTGGACAGATGAATCTGAGCTAAATCCAAGTTTTTCAGGGTACAATTTGTATCGTTTAAAGTTTAAACCTGATACAACTCTTTTTTCTTATAATGTAAATCAAGGTGAATTAAATCCGTTGGATGAAACAATAGCAACAATTTGGGAACTTGGACCTGGAGATAACACCTATGAAGATTTGACTGCAGAGCGTGGATTTGATTATTTTTATTTTCTTGAGGCATTTGATGATGGAACAAATGATAATATCATATTGAACAGTAGCAAATTTTATACAATCACGAATAAGGCAGCATCGCTTAAAAGACCCCCCGGCGAAAGTTTTGAAGATATAAGAATTGTACCCAATCCATTTCACATATCTGCTAGAGATTTGCAGTATGGGGTTAGTGCTCCTGATAGATTAATGTTTTTGAATATCCCTCCAGTATGCACAATTAGAATTTTTACAGAGCGTGGTGATTTAGTGGATACAATAGAACATACAGATGGTAGTGGTGATGAAGCATGGAATTCAATCACATCATCTAGGCAGATAGTTGTGAGCGGTTTATACATCGCTCATTTTGAAATGCCTGATGGAAATGCCTTAAGAAAATTCACGGTGGTTAGATAGATTATGAAATGTAAACTGACTTTATTTAATTCAATACTCGCTCTATTTATTCTAAGTGCATGTGGTGATATCCTTGAGGACTATCAATCAAGTGTGGTTGATCCGATGCCCATTGATGAAAACATTTGTAATATTTTGAATGAAACAGAATCTGTTACTGCATACACATTTTCTAATGATTCATTATCTATCGTTTCATTGTTTGATTCATTGGTTCAAGATACCAGTACATTTATCACCCTGAGCAATGTACAAAATTGGCGAATTCCTGTGGATTCAATTTCTTATTTCATGGTTTTTGCCCCACAAGAAGCTGATTCCTATTTTGTTGCACTTAACTCATCAAGCGAATTTCAAATCTATAATTCTGAAGGGAATGTAATCGTACCATCTGATTCAATTACCTCATTGAAAAATGTAGCAGGATGCTCTGATGTTCGCACACGGAAAGTATACTCAGGTTTATCTGGTGCCTATGTAGGAAAAGTAGTAAATCCGAATGTTACATCCTTAAAAATGGTTATGATGAATACAAATCAAGGGCCAGAGGCGGATTTTAACGTCTCGCAGATTTTCCCGACTGTGGGTGACACCATTGAATTTAAAAGCCAGTCGCAGTCTGGTGCGTATCCAATTATTTCATACTCTTGGCATTTTGGAGATGAAAATCATAATTCAGATTCTTCAATAGTTCAACATGCGTACTCTGATTCAGGAAAATACAGCCCCTCTCTCACTGTATCAGATGGTTATCTATTTCATACAGCTTTAAAAATTGATCATATTATGGTAACCAATGGAGATAGTGAATAATGAAATATTTTCTTTACTTTTTCATTTTATTTTCTCTCATCAGTGGTTCAGAAAACAAGAAACTGGCTCAAACTGGCTTTCAATTCCTCAGTGTTTCTTCAGATGCAAGAGCTGGAGGAATGGCCGATGCAATGACAACTATGCATGGAAATTCTGTTTCTTTATTTTTTAATCCTGCTGGACTTTCACGGCAGTCGGAAATTTTTGATATAAATTTTAGTATGAATAACTGGATTGCAGATATCAAACATGATGCGGTGAGCCTTTCCATAAGTCCTAAAAACGGTCAATATGGTGTTTTTGGATTGAGCTTTGCATATGTCGATTATGGAGAATTACAAGGGACTATGGTATGGGATAATGATCAGGGTTTTATAGATACAGAAAAGTTTTATCCATCTGCACTTTCTATGGGTTTAGGATATGGTAGAGCATTATCTGAAAATTTCTCAGTAGGCGGTCAAATAAAAAAAGCATATCAATATCTAGGTAATAATGTTGTCCCGGTTACTGATACAGCAAACGTTGTTGAAAATAATGTTTCGGAGGCACTGGCCTTTGACTTTGGAACCATATACATTACTGACTGGCATGGGTTTACATTCGGAATGTCTGTTAGAAATTTTAGTGATGAAACTCAATTTGCATACGATGGTTTTCAACTGCCACTCACATTTAGAATCGGAAGTTCCATTGATATACTCAGCTTTTTGCCTGCTCTATCTGATAAACATTCCCTTTTAATTGCACTTGATGCTCTTCATCCAAGATCACACCCAGAGCGGTTGAATCTTGGATTAGAATATTCTTTTATGAAATATGGTTATGCTAGAATAGGGTATTTACACAATTATGATGAAAGAGATATAACGTTTGGAGCAGGCTTCAAAGTAGGGCCATTAAAAATTGATTATGCTTTAACACCATTTGGTGTCTTTGATAGTGTAAATCGTATAAGTATTGGAATCGCAAGATGAGATTACAAAAACATATTCAATTCATAATTACTTTCTTTTTTGTATTATTTTCCTGCGAGGATCCAAATTATCCTGAAAATGTCTGGGATGAACAGGACCAAGGGAAGTCAACTCCATTAGTAACAGAGATTCAACCCTTGGATGGAGCATTTGCAGGAATTGATACTATAATCATAAATGGGCAGAATTTTTCAGAGGATATATCAGAAAATTTAGTTTTTTTTAATGGAATGACTGGTACAGTTATAAATGCAAGCACAACGAGTTTGAATGTTATTACTCCTAATCTGGTAAGTGATAGTATTTTGGTACGTGTTGCAGTTCAGGGTGCATTTTTATTTGCAGAATATGATGTGTTTTATTCATTATCCGCGGCGGTATTGGATTATGGACCATTCGACCAATTTACAGATATTTATAGCCTCGATTTAGATAGACATGAGAACCTCATCGTATCAATGGATGGATCTCCTAATGCTGAATTTTGGATTGTAGATACGAATCAAGACTCTGCTGTTTGGTCAGGTTCGTTAGCAAAAGCATCAGGCATGAAACTGGGGCCTACAGGCAGTATGTACTTTGTGAACTACCAGCGTTTCCTATACAAAGATGAGCAAGATACTCCTAAAGAAAATTCAGAAATATTTAAACGTTTAAATGGTAATGCTACAGATTTAGACTTTGATGAAAATGGGAACCTTTATGTGGGTGGTACTGGTTCGACCATTGACGTTGTCGATATTTATGATGATGGTGGATTAACCTCTGGAGTTATTGAAGGAAAAAATCTAGATACTTTAGATATTAGCTCTTTAAAAGTGCATGATAGTTATTTATATGTTTTGACAACAACCATTACGTCTGATCAATCAATTTATAGAATTCCTATTTTAGATAACCTTGGTACATTAGGGGATCTTGAACTTGTCTTTGACTGGTCTGCTTACACTAATAAAGAGTCATCTGCCCTTTGCTTTACATTGAGCGAGTCTGGTGATTTATTCATTGGTTCTGATTCAGATTCGCAGCCATTAACTCTTGTTAGCAACGGATCTCCAAGTGGTTTTTATTCTACAATATTAACTGCTCCTATTAGTTACCTATCCTGGGGGAATAATAATTATCTATATTTAATTAACAAGACCGAGGATACAAATAGAGTCCAAAGAGTTGACACAAGAACGGGTGGTGCTGACTATTACGGTCGCCCCTAAAGCTCCGTAGTGAATGTTCCTACCCTATAGAATAAAATATTTTTATTTTCTATCTTTTTTTACAACCTGGACATTTCTTCTTTCCGGTACAACAGGGAAGATTGAGGGGGTTGTTAAGTCCTCTGACTTACAGACCCCGCTTGTTGGAGTAAATATTGTATTAGATAATACAACCAATGGAACGATCACAGATAGTATTGGAACCTTCACATTATTAAATGTAAAACCTGGAAACTACGTAATTCAGGCAACAATGATGGGTTATGCAGAACATAAGGTAAAAGAAGTTGTTGTAAGAATTGATCAAACAACAATTGTGAATATTTTCTTAAATCAGAGATCTATCGATATGGAATCGGTTATAGTAGAAGCTGTAAAACCAGTAGTTGTTCATGATATTTCAAATAGTCAGATTAATATCACAAACGAAGAAATAACAATTTTACCTATTGATAGGGTATCTGATATTTTAGGTATGCAGGCAGGTATAGAGGGATTATCTATACGAGGTGGAGGATCAAGAGAGTCTCTTTTTCAGGTAGATGGCTTATCGTATAATGATGAAAGATCTTTGAATCCGTATACTTCTATTCCAATTAGTATTATTAAGGAAGCTCAGATTCAGACTGGAGGTTTTAATGCAGAATACGGCAACATTAGATCAGGAATTATAAATATTATCTTGGATGAAGGAAACAAAGAGAAATACGAAGCAGGGTTTACATATCGACATAGTGCACCTTCCCAAAAACATTTTGGAGAATCATTATTTTCGAGCAATTCTTATTTTTTGAGACCATTTTTGGATGATGGTGTAGCATGGTCTGGAACAGAAAATGGCAATTGGGATACATATACAAGAAATCAATATCCATCTTTTGAAGGTTGGAATGCTGTATCGCACGCAACATTGAGTGATGGAGATCCATCAAATGATCTTACTCCACAAGCTGCCCAGCAAATATTCAAATGGCAACATAGGCGTAATGGCTTCATCAATCACCCCGATAAAAATGTTGATTTTTTTCTAAGTGGTCCTTTCCCAATAGTTTCATCCTATTTAGGATCTTTACGATTTGTTTTTAGCTATCGAGATGAAAATAATGCATTTCTTTTTCCGTTATCATTTAAAGATTTTACTGATAAATCTTCTCTTTTAAAGATTACATCTGATATATCGTCAAAAACAAAATTAAATCTTTCATATCAATCAGGAACTATAAAGTCCGTTTCGCCTTATAACTGGAAGACAACGCCTACAGGATCGTACCTAAACAGTACCTTTGAAGTGGCAAATATTCTTAATACTAGCTCAGGAAATAGTATTTTATTCATGCCAGGCTATTTTTCACCAACAATAATTGATAGAATTATTTTGGGTGGGAAAATTGATCATATGTTTTCGGAAAAAGAGTTTATCGAAGTAGCTCTTAAGTTTCAAATTAATGACTATAATACCTATCAAACTGAATTAAGAGATACTAGTAAAGTCTACAATATCATTCCTGGGTATTCAGATATTTATTTTGATGAATCACCTTTTGGTTATTGGGGATATGGAGAGACAGGAATTGATGGAATGAGTATTGGTGGATGGATGAATATTGGAAGGGACTCTTCAAAGATTTCGACAACAGAGTTTAAAATCGACTACACAAATCAATTCAGATCTAATCATCAAATTAAAACAGGATTTGGAGGTACCTTTAATGATCTTCAGATTCGATCTTTGGCAAAAAATCCCGGAATGTCAACATGGAACAGAAGTATGCAATATGAAGTTCTACCATTTAGGCTATATGTTTACTTTCAAGATAAAATAGAATATAAAGGTTTTATAGCAAATATTGGCATCCGAACTGATTATTCTGATGGTAATACTCAAAAATTTGAATTGACGGATTTTGATGATTTATTTAAACAAGGTTTAGGAAATGGTTTAGAGATCTCAGCAAATAAGCAACCTTCTAAACCTATTTTCGCATTTAGTCCTAGATTGGGAATATCACACCCTATAACAGAGAGGGCAAAATTATTTTTTAATTATGGTCACTTTTATTCCGAACCATCTTCATCATATCGTTTCAGGTTACAGCGTGAAAGTAATGGTTTGGTAACTCATTTAGGTGACCCAAATATGGTATTTGAAAAAACAATAGCATATGAAACTGGGTTTTCTTCTAATCCATTTGGGAGTTTTTTGCTAAATATGTCCCTCTTTTATAAAGATATTTCAAGCCAACCAGGGTGGGTTTATTATCAAAATATGAATGGCACAGTTCAAGTAAATCGGATTGAAAATAATAACTACGAAGATATACGCGGACTTGAATTGACTATCAAGAAAAATACAGGACGATTTTTTACAGGAATGATGAATTACACCTATCTTGTACAATCCTCTGGATATTTTGGATTACTTAGTCAATTTCAGGACCCAAATATGCAACGTGATTATGAAAGTTTGAACCGTTATGATTCAAAACCTCGTCCAAGGCCATATTTTAGAACCATAGCTAATTTCAAACTACCAAAGGAATTTGGACCTAAAATTTTTGGAAAATTACCACTTGGCAATTGGAACTCATCATTCATTTTTAATTACAAAGCAGGTGCTTTTGAAACCTACAATCCACAAGGTCTACCAGGTTTATCTGATAATGTACAATGGAAAAGTACCTATAGTGCAGATGCAAGAGTCATAAAAAGATTCGATTTTAATAATGTAAAACTAGATTTGTTCTTAGATATCAATAACCTTTTCAACAACAAGTTTCTAAGTTATGCAGGTTTTTCTGATTACTATGATTATGTAGATTATTTAGAATCTCTTCGTTTTTCTTGGGAAGAAGGAAAAGAAAGAGGGAACGATAGAATCGGTGATTATCGTGATTGGTCTACTGAATATGAACCGTATAATCCAAAAGATTGGGAAAATCCAACAGATGCTGATACCAAAATACTTGAACGTAAAGCATACATTGATATGCCAAATATTAGGTCAACTTCCTTTTTGAATCCTCGTGATGTATTTTTTGGAGTAAATGTACACTTTTGAAATATTTTTTACCTTTTAGTTATTTATTAATTTTATTGGTACTACCACATGCTTTCGGTAAGGTTGATGAGACAAGAAAAAGGTATGTAAAAGTAGGCTCCTTGCAGTCTCATTTTTCTGCATATGGCAGTGAGCGTGCATGGAATAATACCTATTATGAAGGTCTAGTATGGCCTGCAGATTATCTCTACCAAGATAACGCGGTTATTAAGAGATCGTGGATAGCTTGTAAAAATCTAACAGATGAAACAAATCATAATTGGGATCACTTTGGTATATACCTGACACTTGCAGATGTAGGGAATAGTATTTATCCTACCAAGCTATACCAGGTTGCAAAATTTATGCCTCCAACTGTTTATGTAGATGGCGATGATATTAACAGTTTTTACAATGTTGAAATTGATTCGATTAATCCAAGTATAAAATCAGATAGAATCATTGTAAATGAGATAAATACTTCTATGGGCTTAACAATGGAACGGAAAATTTATGCATTTAGCCAACAGTACCATGACAATTACTTTATCAAGGTCTATACGTTTACAAATACAGGCAATGTGGACTGGGATGATGAGATTGAGTTAACTGCAACCTTAAATGATGTACTTATTGGATGGGGAACAAGATATAGTGTGTCGCGTGAAGCAGGCATTTTATTGGATGGACAACAGAAATGGGGGAAGAATACTTGGATAACCATCCGTGGCGAAGATTACGCTGAAAATTATCTTTCTCCGATTACAGAAAGTAATCCAAGCCCTAATTGGCTGAGATCAGTTTTTTCATGGTATGGACAATCAGCGGTCGTTTTTCAAATCAATACACCCGGAGGAGCAAACTATCAAGGGAATAGCCGTTTAACAGCGCCTCATCATGCGGGTATATCTGTATTACACGTTGATAAAAGTTGGGATGATCCAAACGATAATATTAATCAGCCCTTGTTTTTAGGCTGGCATGCTGGAGATACATACCCCGGGCTGGGAAATATTTCTGAGTCGGATGAGCCAGCTATGTATCAATTGTATCAAATGCTATCTGGGACACCTCATTTAGGTCTTGGAGGAGCGGAGCGAATTGATGAAGTCATCATGGGTGATCCATTATCCGAAACATACCTAAAACATGCTCATAAACCTTTTGATGTTCATAATGATCCTGGAGGTATGAACACAATGGTTAGTTATGGACCTTTTGATATACCGCATAATGAAAGTATCGTAATTGTCGAGGTTGAAGGGGTTAATGGATTAAGTCGGATGATGTGCGAAGAAATTGGGTTAGAATGGAAGAATGGTGATGCCCCCTATATGTTGCCTGATCGTTCAGAGACAGATGATAAAGACATTTATAAAAATTCATGGGTATTTACTGGGAAGGACTCTATTTTGAAAACATTTGGTCGTGCTCATAGAAATTATTCCTCTGGCTATATGATTCCAAATCCTCCGGAGCCTCCAGCATTATTCGATGTCCAATCAGGCGGGGATAGAATTTTTTTATCATGGGAACCAAGTTTGTCAGAGGATGAATCGAATTTTTTGGGTTATGAAATCTGGAGAGCAACTGGAAAACCAGACACGGTATTTCAAAAAATATACAGCGGAGCGAAAGGAGTGTTTTCTTACGATGATATAACTGCAAAAAGAGGAATTTCTTATTATTACTACATTCAATCTGTCAGTGATGGTTCAAAAAACAGTAGTGGTGAATTAAATCCTTCAGGGTCTCTAAAAAGTGGAAGATTCTACACAAAGACATCAAAACCTGCGTATTTGAGGAGAGAGTCCGGAAATAAGCTGGAAAGTATTAGAATAGTTCCAAACCCGTATCATATTGCTGCCCAAAATATCCAATATACCGGAGAAAAAGATAAAATTATGTTTCTGAACATCCCTGGCCAGTGTGAACTTCGTATTTATACTGAAAGAGGAGATTTGATCCATAAAATCCAACATGAAGATGGTAGTGGTGATGAAGCCTGGAACCTGATTACCAATGCTCGTCAGGTTATAGCACCAGGTATATATATTGTTCACATAGTAGTAACTGAAGATATGCAATCAGAATCTGGCGTCAACACATTGAAAAAAGGTGATAGTACTGTAAAAAAATTCGCAATTATTCGGTAAAATAGTTAATTCCTGCGTATAAAAGTTTTTACAGTTATTACTTGCAGAATTTTGGTAAAAAATAGTATTTTAAGTGTTCGTTTATTAAACTACATATCATTTAACATAAAATAACAAGATAAGAGGAGCAGAAGATGACAAAAAAGTTATTAACTGCGTTAGCTGTAGTAACACTTGGACTTGGCGTAGCCAAAGCAGAGTACACCTACAGTTCAACATTATTAGACTTTGGTGATACTCTTGGCGGAGTAGTCCAAGGTTCAGATGGAGCATGGCAGAATGCACCTCACGGTGTAGTCGTTGCGCCAGATGGCCATGTTTGGATCAACATCTATGGTGGTAAC